>OGJE01000307.1_pt1 | contig 22017 bp, 18 predicted proteins | sample 1571981 | NCBI WGS metagenome assembly OGJE01 (sample SAMEA2582118, study PRJEB24529) | metagenome | biome: Human gut stool | place: China | collected 2011
ATGCTGACGCAGTGCTCTTCGCAGCCGTTGGTGACCCACGTTTCGACAACAACCCAACAGCCAAGGTTCGCCCTGAGCAGGGTTTGCTCGCTATGCGTAAGAAGTTGGGCCTCTTCGCCAATGTCCGCCCAGTTGCTACATTCGATTGCCTGCTCCACAAGTCACCATTGAAGGATGAACTCTTGAAAGGTGCAGACTTCGTTGTCATCCGCGAGTTGACTGGTGGTATGTACTTCGGTGAGAAGTATCAGGATAACGACAAGGCATACGATACAGATATCTATACCCGTCCTGAGATTGAGCGCATCCTGAAGGTAGCTTTCGAGTTTGCCATGAAGCGCAACAAGCACCTCACAGTGGTAGATAAGGCAAACGTATTGGCATCTTCTCGTCTCTGGCGTCAGATTGCCAAGGAGATGGAGCCACAGTATCCTGAGGTAAACACCGACTATATGTTCATCGACAACGCTTCTATGCGCGTGTTGACTGAGCCTACCTTCTTCGATGTCATCGTTACAGAGAACACCTTCGGTGATATCCTTACCGATGAGACTTCTTGCATCACCGGCTCTATGGGCTTGCAGCCATCTAGCTCTCTCGGTGAGCACACCCCATTGTTCGAGCCTGTTCACGGTTCATGGCCACAGGCAGCAGGCAAGAACCTGGCTAACCCAGTGGCTCAGATCCTTTCTGCAGCCATGTTGCTGGAGCACTTCGGTTTGAACGAGGAGGGTGCCTTGATCCGCAAGGCAGTAGATGCCTCTCTCGATGCCAATGTCCGCACTCCTGAGATTCAGGTAGAGGGTGGTGCACTGTATGGTACAACAGAGGTTGGCGCATGGATTGTCAACTGGATCAAGAATGCTTAATCTAGATTAATCTTTAGAAGTATTCTTACAAGATAGAATTTTGAATTGAATAGCCTTAAGGAAGCGTTAGTTTTTCCTTAAGGCTATATATTTTTTCCCTTAAGGCTAATTATATTTTCCCTTAAGGCTAAATATATATTCCCTTAAGTTCAATATAGTATCGTGAAATCGTGGAAAATACGGAGGTTTTGCTTAAGTTTATTTTATTTTGAAATTCCTAAACAACTTTTATCTTTGCTTTTTTGGTTGATTGCTGAAGTATTTGTAATTTTGCAGCATGAAAAAGAAAAGTATCCTATTATATAGTTGTTTTCTGCTGTCGATGCCGTTGATGGCGCAGCAGAACCATGCGTCGGATTCTAAGGCGCAGAACAAGGCGCTGCGTGATTCTTTGGCGGCAGCTACGAATGTGCTGGCGTATCATCCCGACAGCATTGATTTGCGATTGAAGAAGGCGGCGTGGAACATCCAGCTGGAGCAGTGGGCGTATGCCAAGGATGATCTGGATAAGGTGTTGTTTCTGAACAATACCAATATTGCGGGTCTCTTTTATCGTGCTTTCGTCAATGAAAAGATGAAGCGCTATAATTTCGCACGTTTGGATTATCAGAACCTCTTGGTATTGGTTCCAGGCAATTTCCAGGCACAGTTGGGCTTGGCATTGCTCAACGAGAAGGACAAGCATTATACGGAGGCATATGATGGCATCAATAATCTGATAGAACAGTATCCTGACAGTGCTCTGGCGTATGCGGCTCGTGGCGGAATAGAGAAGGAGAGGGGCATGCTGGAGTTGGCAGAGTATGATTATGCCAAGGCGATGTCGCTGGATGAGGATAATCAGGATTACTGCATCAACCACATCGACCTCTTGATAAGCCTTGGCAGGAAGCAGGATGCCTACACCGAGTTGGAGGCACTCATCAAGAAAGGTGTAGCCCCCGGCCAACTCCAGGATTTCTATCGCAGATTAAGGGATAAAAGAAGGAAATAGCATTAAAACTTCCTGATGAGCTCGGCAATTCTTTCCACGTCCTCTTCCGTCATGCTCTGATTGCATGGCAAACTGAGTTCTTGCTGGTGAATCTTCTCCGTGATAGGCAGGTGCAGATGATTCCATTCCACATAGCATTTCTGCTGATGAGGCGGAATCGGATAGTGAATCATCGTGCCAACGCCATTCTCCTTGAGATATTGCTGCAACTCATCCCTTCTAGATGAAAGAATCGGGAAAATATGAACCACATTGCTTTCCTTTGGAGAATACAAATTGGATGGAATCATCTTGAGGTTTTGCATTCCTGTCCTCTTGTCTTCTCCCAGATACTTCAGATATAATTGCGCCAAATCTTGTCTTCTTTCATTGGTTTCATCCAGATGTGCCAGTTTTACATCAAGCACTGCAGCCTGAATCTCATCCATTCTCGAATTCCTTCCCTGGTAATCAAAAACATATTTCCTGGCACTTCCATAATTGCCCAACGCCCTGATTACCTCAGCCAAATCATCGTCATCCGTGGTTACGGCACCCGCATCACCCAATGCACCCAGATTCTTACCCGGATAAAAGCTGTGAGCGGCAGCAGCGCCCAGACTACCCGTTCGCTTGCCGTATTCACTATAGATGCAGCCATGCGCCTGCGCATTGTCCTCAAACAGCAGCAAATGATGCTTCTTGCAGATAGCTATCATGTTCGGCGTAACGCTGCATTTGCCGTAAAGGTGTACGGTGAGCAGGGCGCGGGTCTTCCCGGTGATATGGCTCTCGATGAGTGAATCATCCATCTGCAGCGTATCTGTCGTTGGTTCGATGAGGATGGGAGTGAGACCCACGCTCGTGATGGCGAGGATGGTGGCGATATACGTGTTGGCAGCTACCAGCACCTCGTCACCAGGCTGCATTCTGCCCAGAATCATCTCGCCCTGCAACATCAGTTTCAGGGCATCGAGTCCGTTGCCGCAACTGATGCAGTGGCGGGTTCCGATATACGCAGCATAATGCTCCTCGAAGTCGTGGATGCGCTTGCCCTGCAGATACCAACCGCTGCTCACCACCTCGGAAATGGCATGCTGAATGTCTTTCTCATAAGGAGCATTCAGGTCTTTCAGACTTAAATATTTGATTTCTTTCATTTCTCTTTTTTTTGTTCTTTAGATTAAGAAAGTTGCAGGATTGTTTAAGAAATTTGCAGGATAACCGCCCCACTTGAACAATTCCTGACCTTGAATTCTACATTTTCTGCCAGATAAAGTCCCTGATAGGGATGATTAAGGAAGAAAGAGTCAGTAGATTCCCCATCCTTGATTTCTATCGTGAAGGATCCTGATAGAGCGATGAACACCAGTTTCGGGTGATGGGCATCAGGCTCAAGGGAGGTTCCGGCAGGCATGCCATAGCGCCATTCCACATGTTTGATATGGAATGGGATATTCTTCTGCTCCTCGGCAACGGTCAGGTTGCCGCGCGGGTCGAATATCTTCGGAAGCTGTATGATGTTAGCTATTTCTTGTTTCATATAAGAATAACGCTGATGAGTGGGGTTTTATTGTATAGAATGATAGAGGTTTATGTTATCAAGTGGATGATAGAGGTTTATGTTATCAAGTGATAGGATAGGGGGATAAAAAACTAGAGCAGCTATCTTCTCAGACAACTGCTCTATCTCAATAGGTATTAGTTTTCTTTAAGGTAAAAAGATTGTATTCAGGATAACGTTTGCAAAGGTACGAATTTTTGTTGGAATAAAAAAATAAAATGATAATTAATTTTGGAAAAAATTAATTTTTTAATAATTCCTGTCATGTTCATTTACTTTTTAGTGCAAAATGACAATTATTCCCCCAAAAAAATAAAGCTTTTGCCCTTACAGGGCGACAGGCTTGCATCCATTATTACCCAGGGCGCTGCCCTGGGCTAGGAGCTTCTGCCCTTTCAGGGCGTGTGGGGAAGTACTTGCGAAAGTTTAGTATAGTGATGGAAAGAAGAGAGGGGGTATAAAAACAAAAAAGAGACCCTTTCACAAGGATCTCTTTTTTGAGGTGTCTAGCGGAGTCGAACCGCTCTACACGGTTTTGCAGACCGTTACCTAACCGCTCGGTTAAGACACCTTGTAGAGTTTTTTGTTTGCAAACACCTGATAGATGTTTGATAAAACTTTCGAGGTGTCTAGCGGAGTCGAACCGCTCTACACGGTTTTGCAGACCGTTACCTAACCGCTCGGTTAAGACACCTTGTAGCGTTGTTTGCTGTCATTTCTGATAAGCGAGTGCAAAGGTACTACTTTTTTTTGAAACCACCAAATCTTTCGCCATCTTTTTTTGAAAATAATGAAAAAATCTTTAGAAACAATCAATTCTAATCATTTTTTCTTCTTCTTGCACTGCTCATAGAAAGCACAGCCCGCACACTTGTAATTCCGGTCGTGGCACTGGCTCACCTTCTTCCACGCCCGATAAATACGAATGGCGGCATACGCGATGCATGCCGCCAATATCGTAAGAATGATGATATACTGAGCAGTCATCATATCAATTTCTCCTATAGCTGAAAAAAACGCCGGCGTTTAGCCTACAGCGTTGTAGCCATTTGTAGAGTTCTTGCGCATGATGTCACGGATGTTCATCTCCTTGAATCCGTCGGCACGGTGCTGCTCTTCCAACTCCGCCTCCTCTTCGATGTCCTTTTCTGAGCGGGTGAAGGTGAAAGCCTTGTACTTAAATTCTGCGATAGCCCAACCTACGAGTGCTACCGCGATCAATGCGATCAGTCCTAATAATGCTTCCATTTCTTTCTTTATTATATATAATAATGTGTAAATTCCAGTAACTCCAGCTTCCCGCAGCTTAGTAGTCGTCGTCAGCCACGTCCTCAGCATCGTCGAGTCCCAGGTTCTCAGGGTCCTCGAAGGTGGTGCGGTAGCTTTCCTCGGTCAGCTTGTCGTCATCGAATGCATCATCGTCCTCATCAGGATCGTTGTAGTGATCCTCGATCTCTGGTGCATCCTCATCGTCATCCTCGTCTGGGTCGAGCAGGTCGTCGTTGCGGTCCAACTCGTCCTCATCCATGAATCTCATGCGAATCTTCTCCTGCTTTGGCTTCTCCTTGGCAAAGATAGCCTCCACCCAGGTACCCTTAGGCACCACGAGCACCTCGTAGTCGTCGGCGAGCTTCTTTTCGTAGAGACCACCCGGCTTCTTCAGGCGATCCTTAGGAAGGGTGGTGGTACTGATGTCGAAACCGCTCTCGATGATATCCTTGATACTCTGAGAAAGACTGTCCCAGCCACCGCCGAAGTTACGCTCCAATACTTCGATGAGCTTGGATGCGGTGATGTGACCGATGTTCTCGTAGGTGAGGTCGGTAACGCGCATGATAGGGCGCTTCTTGATGGCAAACTTCTCGTTCTTGTCGTCGATGCGGAGGGTGCCGATCTTGAAACCGCGTTCAATCAACTTGTCGAGCACTTCAGTGCGGTCCACCTTCACTTGCTCAACTTCGAATGCACTGCGAATGATGTCGAGGTATCTACGCTGATTGTCCTTCAGGTCGTTGTCTTTTTCGGCAGCTTCCCAAAGTCGGAAAACATCATTCTCCTGGATATCCCAAACACTGCTTTTTGACAATGTTTTGAGGGTGATAGTCTTTTCTTGTTTCATTGTTATAAATGTTTTGAATGCAAAATTAAATACTTCTTTTTATATATCCAAATTTTCAGCCCGTTTTTTTTCTATTTCCACGATTTTTTTTCTTTTATCCCGATTTCTTGTGCACGTTTCATTTTTTTTCATTATCTTTGCAGCTAAAAATACCGAAGTAAAAAGAATTATAGAATGAGTGAACCGTTAGCTGAAAGAATGAGACCCCGGTCGCTTGCCGACTATGTGGGCCAGAAGCATCTGGTGGGGGAGGGTGCCGTGCTGCGCAGGATGATCGACGCAGGCCGCATTTCCTCTTTTATCCTCTGGGGACCTCCGGGCGTGGGCAAGACCACCCTGGCGCAGATTGTGGCGCAAACCCTGAAGGTGCCTTTCTATACCCTCTCTGCCGTAACCAGCGGCGTGAAGGATGTGCGCGAGGTGATTGAGCGTGCCAAGAGTGGAAGATTCTTCAACGCTGCTTCACCTATCTTGTTTATAGACGAAATCCACCGCTTCTCCAAGAGTCAGCAGGACTCCCTGCTGGGCGCAGTGGAGAAGGGCATCGTTACCCTGATTGGTGCCACCACCGAGAACCCCTCGTTCGAGGTTATCCGTCCGCTGCTCTCCCGATGCCAGCTCTACGTGCTCAAACCCCTGGAAAAGGAAGATCTGGAGGGACTCCTGCAGCGTGCCATCACCCAGGACGTGGAACTCTCTCAGAAGAATATCAATCTGAAGGAAACCGCGGCGATGCTCCGCTTCAGCGGAGGCGATGCCCGGAAGCTCCTCAATATCCTGGAACTGGTGGTGGAATCGGCAGAATCTGATGAGGTGGTCATCACCGACAAGATGGTAGAAGAACAGCTTCAGCAGAATCCCCTTGCTTACGACAAGCAGGGCGATATGCACTATGACATCATCTCCGCCTTCATCAAGAGCATCCGTGGCAGCGACCCCGATGCGGCGCTCTATTGGATGGCGCGCATGATAGAAGGAGGCGAAGACCCGCAGTTCATTGCCCGCAGAGTGGTAATCAGTGCGAGCGAGGATGTGGGACTGGCGAATCCCAACGCCCTGCTGCTGGCGAATGCCGCCTTCGATACGGTGATGAAGATAGGATGGCCCGAGGCGAGAATCGCCCTTGCCGAGGCGGTGGTGTATCTTGCCACTAGTCCCAAGAGCAACAGTGCCTACCTGGGCATCAACGATGCCATCGCCACCGTAAAGCAGACGGGCAATCTGCCAGTGCCGCTGCATATCCGCAATGCGCCTACCAAACTGATGAAGGACCTGGGCTATCACGACGGCTATAAATATCCGCACGATTATCCCGGTCATTTCACCGAGCAGCAGTATCTACCCGATGAACTGAAAGACGCCCGCTTCTGGCATCCGCAGCATTCTCCTTCCGAGGAGCGCCTGTACAACTGGATGGTAACATGCTGGGGAGAGCGGTTTAAAAACTAAACAAATAATTTATTACGAGAAAAAATGACTATTCATCAAGACCCGGAACTTGTCATGACGCTGCAGCGTGTCATCGAGTTCATTGGAACCTTTGCATTTGCCCTTTCGGGCATCCGACTTGCCGCCAGCAAGCATTACGACTGGCTGGGCGGCTTTGTGTGTGGCGTGGCTGTAGCCATCGGCGGCGGAACCATCCGCGATGTGATGCTTGGCCAGCATCCCTTCTGGATGCTCAGCCCCATCTACCTTTTGTGTACGCTGTTTGCGCAGCTGGTGGTCATCGGTTGCCACCATTATCTCAAGCGTCTCGACAACACGTGGTTTCTTTTCGATACCCTCGGTCTGGCACTGTTCAATATCGCCGGAATCCAGAAAACCCTCGATTGCGGTTTCCCGTTCTGGGTAGCCATCATCATGGGCTGCATCACGGGTTCCTTCGGCGGCGTAATCCGTGATGTGTTGCTCAACGAGGAGCCTGTCATCTTCCGTAAGGAAATCTATGCGATGGCATGTGTGCTGGGCGGCCTCTGCTATTGGGGATTGACCAGTCTGGGCATGAGCGTCTACATCACGTCCACCGCCTCATTCCTCACGGTCTGCATCATCCGTCTGCTAGCCGTGAAGTACCACATCTCGCTGCCTACGCTGCACGATGAGAAATAGTTAATAGTTGAAAGTTAAAAGTTAATAGTTAAACAATAACAATAATTAATGAGAAGAGAGAAAACAATTTGGATGCTTCTGATGGCGATGATGCTGATGTTCCAGTCTTCATCGCTGATGGCACAGAACAAACGAGAGTTCCGTGGCGCCTGGATTCAGTGCGTCAACGGACAGTTTATGGGGAAGGGTACCCATCAGATTCAGACGATGCTTTCCAGGCAGCTCGATGAACTGCAGAAGGATGGCGTCAATGCCATTATCTTCCAGGTCAGAGCCGAGTGCGATGCACTCTATCCCAGCAAGATAGAACCCTGGAGCAAGTTCCTCACAGGCGTGCAGGGCAAGGCACCATCCCCTTACTGGGACCCTTTGCAGTGGATGATCGACCAGTGTCACAGCCGCGGCATGGAACTCCATGCCTGGATCAACCCCTATCGTGCCAAGCACGGTTCCACATCCCTGAGCCAGGTATCACCCAGAAGCGTGGTGAAGACCCATCCTAATCTCTGCTTCAACTACGATAATCTGGTGCTCCTCAATCCGGGACTCCAGGAGGCAGCCGACTATACCTGCCGTGTGGCTGCCGACATCGTGAGCCGCTACGACATCGACGGCTTCCATATCGACGACTATTTCTATCCATATCCCGTAGCCGGCAAGCAGATTCCCGATCAGCAGCTCTTCCGTCAGCAGGGCAGGGGATTCAGAGATATCGGCGACTGGCGACGCGACAATGTGAGCCGCTTCGTCAAGCAGTTGGGCGAAACCATCCATGCTATCAAGCCATGGGTCAAGTTTGGCGTATCACCGTTCGGCATCTATCGCAACAGGCGCAATTCCCCAATCGGTTCCAACACCTTCGGATTGCAGAACTACGACGACCTCTATGCCGATGTGCTCCTCTGGGTGAACAATGGCTTCATCGACTACTGCGTGCCTCAGATTTATTGGGAGATAGGCAACAAGGCTGCCGATTACAAGACCCTCATCCAGTGGTGGAACAAATATGCGGGCAACCGACCTCTCTATATCGGCGAGGACATCGAGCGCACCGCCAAGTATCCCGACCCTGTGAATCCACGCAGCCACCAGTTGCCAGCCAAGCACCGCCTGCACCAGCAGATGAACAATGTGCAGGGAACCGTGCTCTGGTATGCCAAGACTGCTGCCGACAATGTAGGCAACATCGGTCATACTCTGCGCAACTATTACTGGAAGTACCCGGCCCTCCCACCGTTGATGCCATTCCTCGACAACAAGGCACCGAAGAAGGTGAAGAGCCTGAAGATGGAGTGGACAGCCCAGGGTCCGATGCTCACCTGGAAGGCTCCGAAGGCGAGCCGCAGAAAGTGGGGCGATGTAGCCAACCGCTTTGCCGTTTACCGTTTTGCCAAGGGTGCCAAGGTTGATCTCCGTGATGTGTCAGCCCTTCAGGCGGTGGTTTATGGCACCAGCTATAAGCTTCCATACGTAAAGAACAGGAAATATACTTATGTAGTCACCGCTCTCGACCGTGTAGGCAACGAGAGCAAGGGTAAGAAGAAAACCGTTTCGCTTTAAGCGAAGCTTTTGAAATATTGATGTTCCCGGCTCGGAGATTCAGTGGAATCTCTGGGTCGGGATTAATTTTTTGTTAAAATCGTAGAAATACTTGGTTGTTTCGGGGATTTGATGTATATTTGCAATTCATTAGATAGCTTTTGATTATGGCAAGAAAATTATATCCTATAGGAATTCAGACATTTGAGGAAATCCGCAAGTTGGACAACCTCTATATTGACAAGACGGAATACATCTATCGTATGACACATACCGATGGAAAGTATTTCTTCCTGAGCCGACCACGCCGTTTCGGCAAGTCGCTGCTGGTTTCTACTTTTCAGAGTTATTTCGAGGGCAAGAAGGAATTCTTCGAGGGGCTTGCCATCGAGAAGCTGGAGAAGGAGTGGAACGAATATCCCGTGCTGCACTTCGACCTGAGCAAGGGCAAGCACATGGAGAAGGAGCAGCTGGAAGAGTATCTGGGCTACCTTTTGGAAGATTATGAACAAAAGTATGGTATAGAAAATCACCGTAACGGAAACAACAATCGGTTCAATGACTTGATAGAAGTGGTTTACTGGAAGACGGGCAAGCAGGTGGTGGTGCTCATTGATGAATATGACGCACCGCTGCTGGATGTGGCGCATGAAAAGGAAAAACTCGATGAGCTCCGCAACACGATGCGCAACTTCTATAGTCCTTTGAAAGGAAATGAGTCTATGCTCCGTTTCGTCTTCCTGACGGGCATCACGAAGTTCTCGCAGCTGAGCATCTTCAGCGAGCTGAACAATATCAAGAATGTGAGCATGGACGAGCCTTATGCTGGTATCTGCGGTATCACCAAAGAGGAACTGTTGACCCAGATGAGCGATGACATCGACGCTCTTGCCGAGCATCTGGAACTGAGCAGGGAGGAGACCATCCAGGAACTGAAAGACCATTATGATGGCTATCATTTCTGCTGGCCATCGCCTGATGTCTTCAATCCTTACAGTCTGCTTAATTGCTTTGCTGATGGCAGAATGGATGATTACTGGTTTGGATCGGGCACACCTACCTACCTGATTGAAAAAATGAGGGAGTTTCATGTGCTGCCTTCGCAGTTGGGGCGGGTGAGGGCTAAGGCTGCATCCTTTGATGCTGCAACGGAAAGAATGACATCGCTCACTCCGCTGCTGTATCAGAGTGGCTATCTTACCATCAAGGATTATGAAAAGAAAATAGATGTTTATACGCTCGACTTTCCTAACAAGGAAATCGAGGTGGGACTGTTCGACAGTTTGTTGCCGGGCTACCTTGAATCGGGAATTGATGCGGGAAGGGTTGTGGTAGCAGATATTTCTACCTATGTTAATAGTGGTGAAATAGATGAAGCCCTGCAATTGCTGGCTGATTTCCTGGAAACCATTCCTTACTGCGACAACACCCACTACGAGGGGCATTGGCAGCAGACGCTCTACATCATGTTTGCCCTGCTCACCAACTATGATATCCTCGTGGAGCAGCATACGGCGAAGGGCAGAATCGATATCACGATGGAGACTGCAGATATCATCTACGTGATGGAGCTGAAATTCAACAAGAGTGCCGAGGAGGCTCTCGCCCAGATAGAGGCAAAGCACTATGCCGATGCTTTCAAGATGAGCGGCAAGAAGGTGGTGAAGATAGGCTTGAACTTCTCGGTGAAGGACGAGGTGAACTGCCTGGAATGGAAGATATAATGAATTGATGCAGAGATTGAATTAATATAATAAATTGATGCAGAGATTGAATTGATATAATGAATTGTATAATGTAAACAAAATATAAAGATGAAAAAGAAGAGAATGAGAGTTTGGGCGCTGGGAGCGATGACAACTTTGATGTTGGCTTCCTGCGGCACCACGCAGACCGTGCCTCTGACCGGTAGAACACACCGCATCTCGGTTTCGGATGCGCAGGTGTTGAGTTTGTCGAACCAGGAATATACCAAATATATGGCTTCTGCCAAAAAATCTACCAATGCCACGAAGACGGCGCAGGTGGAGAGAGTGGGCAAGAGGCTGGCGGCTGCCGTGGAAACCTATCTCAAGGAAAACGGATATGCCAACGACTTGCAGAACTACTCCTGGGAATTCAACCTGGTGCAGGATAATAGCGTAAACGCCTTCTGCATGCCGGGTGGAAAGATTGTGGTTTACGAAGGACTGCTCCCAGTGGCTTCGAGCGACAATTCGCTCGCCATCGTTCTGGGACACGAGATAGCGCACGCCGTGGCTAAGCATAGCGCCGAACAGATGTCGAAGGCGCAGAACCAGCAGGTGGGCACCAGCATCCTGGGCAGTGTGCTCAACCAGACTGTGGGAAGCGGTGTGGGCGACATGGCGAGTGCCGTGGCAGGACAGTATTTTTCTTTCCGCAACCTGAAGTATTCGCGTGAAAACGAGACGGAGGCTGACTACATGGGTCTTATCTTCGCCGCCATGGCAGGCTACGACCCTCAGCAGGCGATTCCTTTCTGGGAGCGCATGGCTGCGGCTTCGGGCAACAGCAACAAGAGTGATCTCTTCAGCGACCACCCTTCGGATGCCAAGCGAATCGCTGCCCTGAAAGCGGCGATGCCTACTGCCTTGAAGTATTACAAGCCGCAGAATGGAGCATATTCTACTTCTGGTGTATCTTCAAAGTCTTCAAAATCATCGAAGTCATCGAAATCTTCCAAGATTTCAAAGACTCCGGTAAGAACCATCAAAGCCAGTTCGCTAAGCGGTTTCTCGTCTACAAAGAAGTAGAATGAGCGGTTTCTTCAACGAAGAAGAGATAAGGGGGTAACGCCTAAAATATCCCCCAAGGAGTGTTGGATGCTATTTGTAAAATCTCAATAATAGAATTCATATTATGATGGACTACATCTCTCAAAACCTATGGCTATTCTGGACAGTCATTATGTTCATTTGCCTGATTCTGGAGTTGTCTTCGGGCGACTTCTACGTAACTTGTTTTGCCATCGGTGCGCTTATCAGCATACCGGTGGCGGTGATGGATGCTCCCTTCTGGGTGCAGGTGGTGGTATGGGCGGTATGCTCCGTGATGAGTATCCTGCTGATCCGTCCGCATCTGGTGAAGGCTATCCGAAAGGGTGCCGATGAGCGCAAGAGCAATTCGGATGCCCTGAAGGGACAGATAGGAGAGGTGACCCAGACCATTGTGGCGGGCGGATACGGAAGAGTGAAGCTCGATGGCGACGACTGGAAGGCGGAGGCACCCGGATGCAGGGAGGATATCGCCGAGGGAGCCCGAGTAAGGGTGAAGGGACATCAGTCTATCATCCTGCAGGTTGAGGAGTTCTAGCATCTTGCCGCAACCCGAAGAAAGCTATAGAAAAAGTATTAATTTAAATTATAAACATCATGGAAATAGGACTTTATGTATTAATCGCTCTAGTGTTACTTGCACTGGTTGTGGTAAAGAAAACCATCGTGATCATTCCCCAGAGTGAGACCAAGATTATCGAGCGATTGGGTCGCTACTATGCCACCCTGAAGCCGGGTATCAACATCATTATCCCGTTCATCGACCAGGCGAAGACCATCGTGGCGATGCGTGGAGGTAGATATACCTATACCAACAACATCGACCTTCGTGAACAGGTGTACGACTTCGACCGACAGAATGTGATTACCAAGGATAATATCCAGATGCAGATTAATGCGCTGCTTTATTTCCAGATTGTGGATCCTTTCAAGAGCGTGTATGAAATCAACAACCTGCCTAACGCCATAGAGAAGCTGACCCAGACCACCCTGCGTAACATCATCGGAGAGATGGAGCTGGATCAGACCCTTACCTCGCGCGATACCATCAACACCAAGCTCCGTGCCGTGCTCGATGATGCCACCAACAAGTGGGGTATCAAGGTGAACCGTGTGGAGTTGCAGGACATCACGCCTCCCGAGAGCGTGCTCATGGCGATGGAGAAGCAGATGCAGGCTGAGCGTAACAAGCGTGCCACCATCCTGACCAGTGAAGGTGAGAAGGAGAAGCAGCGCCTGCTCTCTGAGGGTGAGAAGGCTGCCATCGTCAACAAGGCTGAGGCTGCCAAGCAGCAGGCTATCCTCAGAGCCGAGGGTGAGGCTACGGCGCGCATCCGCAAGGCTGAGGCTGAGGCGATTGCCATCCAGAAGATTACCGAGGCGGTGGGCCAGAGCACCAACCCAGCCAACTATCTGCTTGCACAGAAGTATATCACCATGATGCAAGAGGTGGCTCAGGGCAAGGACAACAAGGTGGTTTATCTGCCATACGAGGCTACCAATCTGATGGGTTCCATCGGTGGCATCAAGGATTTGTTTAACAGTAAGTAAATTTTTGTCTAACAGTAAGTAAACTTAAAAGTATGAGTAAGAAAATTTGTATTGTAGCCGGAGCGAGACCTAACTTCATTAAGGTGGCTCCGGTGATTAGAGCGATAGAGAACGCCCGGAAGCAGGGCGAAGGGGTGGAGTATGAACTGGTGTTCACGGGTCGTGAGGACGACGAGACGCTGGAAGACTCCCTGTTCTCTGATCTGGACATCAGGAAGCCGGATGTGTATCTGGGCGTGGACTGCGAGAACATGAACGAGCTTACCGGACAGGTGATGGCTCAGTTTGAGCGCTATCTGCAGCAGCATCCTACGGATGTGGTCATCGTGGTAGATGACCTGGCTTCTACGATGGCCGTGGCTATCGTTACCAAGAAGCAGGGCGTGAAGCTGGCGCATATCGCAGCAGGTACCCGCAGCTTCGATATCACCATGCCTAAGGAAATCAACCGACTGGTGATTGATGGTCTGTCGGATATCCTCTTCACGGCGGGTATCTCGAACAACAGCATCGCCAACAAGGAGGGAGCCGAACTCTCTAAGGTATATATGGTGGGCAATGTGCTCATCGACAACATCCGATTCCTGCAGCAGCGCATGCAGCGCCCTGCCGTGATGGACCAGGAGCATCTGGAAGAAGGCAAATATCTGTTGCTTACCTTGAACCGCAAGGCGATAGTGAACAACATTGAGGAGATGAAGAAGCTGATTTCCACCATCGATGGGGTGGCAAGAAAGGCGGGCATCAAGGTATTGGCACCTCTGCGTGGCAAGGCATTGGGATTCGTTTTGGCATTCAAGGCTTATCAGGATGTGGCTGATCATCAGTCGGGCATCATGGTGGTGCAGCCTCAGGGCTATCTCGACTTCTCTTATCTCGCTGCCCATGCCATGGGTGTGATCACGGATTCGGGCAATGTGGCTGAGGAGGCTACCTTCAATGGTGTGCCTTGCATCACGCTGAACAGTTACACCGAGCACTTGGAAACGGTGACTGTGGGTACGAACGAGCTGGTAGCTGAAGACCCTGAGAAGCTGCAGCTGGCGATGGAGAAGATTGTGAAAGGCGAATGGAAGAAGGCCGGCATTCCGGATAGATGGGATGGCCGATCGGCTGAGCGCATCGTTCAGATTATTTGTGGAGAATAAGTAAATCCAGACGCCCTGAAAGGGCAGAAGCTCCTAGCCCAGGGCAACACCCTGGGTAATCATGAGCGCAAGGTTGTCGCCCTGTAAGGGCAAAAGCTTTGTGTATGAGAAGCTTTTGCCCTTACAGGGCGATTTTGCTATATACCTTGTAAACCCAGGGTGTTGCCCTGGGCTAGGAGCTTCTGGGCTTTCAGCCCGTGTGGGGCTTTCGTTTATTTCACCGGATAATCATATTGTTTATAATAGGTAGGTGTCTTTGGGGTATTATACCAATTCCCCTCAACACTCACTCCGATGGAGAAATTCTTGTTGGTGTATCTTACTCCGGCTCCCAATACGTTGGCACCGGCGGCACCCATGCCGTATCCGCCTGGCATCACACCCATGCCCCAGGCTCCGGGATACATGCCGTAACCAAACGGACCATAGCCATAGGGACCATAGCCGCGATAGCCATAGGGACCATATCCGGCATACCTATTATATATAGAGTTATAATTATTAGCCACGCTCACCTGACCATAAACAAAAGCCTCCCAATGCTCGTTGAATTTATACCCCAGCATGCCATACACGCCGCCATCGTGGAAGTTGTCGCTTCCGTAATTGATGTTGTTGATGTAGGTGCCCAGCGCCATCCACAACTTGTTGTCCTTGGTGAGAGGTGTGAGATAGGTGGCGTTGATGGTCTGGGTGAAGCCGCCCCAGTGAGGGGCATTCTTGCCGAAAGTAGCGAAAACCGAGAGATCTATCGAAAGATTCAAACCCTTGTGAAGTCCCCAGCCATTGCTCATGCCATCAATCTCATCATTTGCCGAATTATCAGCGATATGCCTGAGTGGGGTATAGGTATGCTTCATCGGCTTGCCGCCATAAACCACGGTCTTTCCGTCCTGATAAACGGTGTCGCCAGGCAGCAGCCAATCCTCGCGCGGACTGTCGGGACTATGCAGAGGTCCGAAGCTCACATGTTGCGCTTGGGCTTTCATTCCCAGTAGAGTGAAGCCCAAGAGAAGAAGATATAATCTTTTTTTTATCATCATTTTATCATTTTCTTTATTTTGAACGCAAAGATATAAAGAAAGTTCGAGAAAAGCATAACTTTTTAGAATAAAATCATTATCTTTGCAATCGATAACAATTGATTCGATAAAATTCATAAGAAAATGAAAAAAATACTATCTTTCTGCGCAGTCTTGCTGATGGCTTGCTCGGTAAATGCGCAGGCTCAGACGAATGCACAGCAGAATGCTTCGGATGCAAAGGCAGGTCAGGCACAGCTTCCATGGGAGACTCCTCGCGACACCACCTGCCACGAAGTGCTGCTCGAAACCACATTGGGCAACATCCGTGTGGCCCTCTATAACGATACGCCGCACCATCGCGACAACTTCCTGAAGCTCGTGAACAGCGGTTACTACAACGGCTGCATCTTCCAGCGAGTCATCAAGAACTTCATGATTCAGGGTGGTGACTACTCCTGCCGAAAGGTGACTCCGGGAAAGGTGGAGAAGTTTGATGTAGACTATACCGTGCCTGCCGAAATCATCTATCCTAAGTACTACCACAAGCGTGGACAGCTCTGTGCGGCTCGCGAGGGAGACGATGAGAACCCAACCAAGGCTTCGGCTTCTACCGATTTCTATATCACCTGGGGCAGAAACTTCTCGCCTCGACAGATGGAATACTATGTGGAGAAGGAGAAGAGAGAGGGCAAGTCGTATGCCATCCCATCCGCCGAACTGCAGCAGGGATATATTAAATATGGTGGCGTGCCGCATCTCGACAACGGATATACCGTGTTCGGAGAGGTGCTGGAAGGCCTTGACGTGGTAGGTAAAATCCAGAATGTTGCTACCAACAAGGAGAATAACGACCGTCCGCTGGATGATATCGTCATCAAGAAAGCAACTCAGGTGAAATAAATAATTAACAATTTAATAACCAAAACATTATAGACGAGACGGATATGAAATCATTAAAGGAATTGTACAGAATAGGAAAGGGTCCTTCGAGCAGTCATACCATGGGACCTCAGCGTGCAGCCAAGCTCTTCCTGGAGCGATGTGGCAATGCTTCCTCTTACGAGGTGACACTCTATGGTTCCCTCGCCGCTACCGGCAAGGGCCACATGACTGATGTTGCCATCGAGGAGGTGCTGAAGAAGCACATCGTGCACATCAACTGGGAGCCTCAAACCTTCTTGCCTTTCCATCCTAACGGAATGAAGTTTGTGGGCAAGGACCTGAATGGCGACGTCATCGACGAGTGGACGGTGTACAGCATCGGCGGCGGTGCCCTTTCTGATGGCACCCAGGGTCACGAGGAACTGGGCGCAGAAGATGTCTACGACCTTCATACCATGGCTGATATCCAGAAATGGTGCTACGAGAACGGCCGTGCCTTCTGGGAATACGTAGAGAAATGCGAGGATAAGGACATTTGGGATTATCTGCGCAAGATATGGGAAACCATGAAGCAGTCTATTCGCAACGGTCTCAACCACGAGGGTGTGCTGCCTGGACCTTTGAAGCTGCAGCGCAAGGCTGCCACCTATCATATCAAGGCAAAGGGCTATCGGGCTTCCCTGCAGAGCCGAGGCCTGGTTTATTCCTATGCCCTGGCGGTGAGCGAAGAGAATGCTTCGGGCGGAACCATCGTTACGGCACCTACCTGTGGTGCCTGCGGCGTGCTTCCTGCCGTGCTCTATCACATGCATACGGCACACGATATGAGCGAAGACCGCATCCTGCGTGCCCTGGCTACTGCCGGACTGGTGGGTAACATCGTGAAGAACAATGCCTCTATCAGTGGTGCCGATGTGGGTTGCCAGGGCGAGGTAGGTGTGGCTTGTGCGATGGCTTCGGCTGCGGCATGCCAGCTCTTTGGTGGAAGTCCGGCACAGGTGGAGTATGCTGCCGAAATGGGATTGGAGCATCACTTGGGTATGACCTGCGACCCTGTTTGCGGCCTGGTTCAGATTCCATGCATCGAGCGCAACGCCTTTGCTGCAGCCCGTGCCCTGGATGCCGACCTCTACGCCTCCTTCTCTGATGGTCACCACAGCGTATCCTTCGATAGAGTGGTAGAGGTGATGAGACAAACCGGTCACGACCTGCCATCGCTCTACAAGGAAACCAGCGAGGGCGGTTTGGCAAAAGGCTTTAAAGGAGAATAATCGCCCTGAAGTAGAATACTCGGACTTCCCGGCACGCCCTGAAAGGGCAGAAGCTCCTAGCCCAGGGTAACACCCTGGGTAAAAATAGCAGTTAGCAATGCGCCCTGAAAGGGCAAAAGCTTTTTATTAATTAGATGATTTATAACAGATTAAAACGATTTAGTTTAAGTACTTTAGTAATAGCAGTCTGCCTTCTTCTGGCTTCTTGCGGCTCGGAATCATCTTCCGAAAACAGAAAGCAGATGAAGACGAAGGCGGATTTGCAGGGCGCCGTAATCGGCGTTCAGCTTGGCACTACCAGCGATGGTCTTGCCACCGAGTTGGAAAAGAAGGGGGATGGTACCAAGGTGGAACGCTACAACAAGGGAGCCGATGCCATCCAGGCACTCCTTCAGGGTAAGATAGATTGCATGGTGACCGATGAGGCGCCTGCCAAGGCATTCCAGCGGGTGAACCCATCGCTCCAAATCCTGCCCGAAACCTTCGATGCATCCTCTTTCGCCATCTGCGTGGCGAAGGATCATGGCGAGTTGAAGCAGTCTATCAATCATGCCATCCGCATCCTGAAAGCGAATGGCGTCATCGATTCCATCGTGAACCGCCATCTGGAACGGGGCATTGCCGTGGCATATACGCCGAAGATATCTGCTGGTAAGCTGAACTCATCTTCTGATGCCTCGCACCCTTCTGATGCGAAGAAGATGGGACCGGAAACCTTGCAGAAGCTGGGTTTGAAGAAGAGCCTTCGCTTCGCCACCAATGCCACCTTCGAACCTTTCGAGTATTACCAGAATGGTAAGATTGTGGGCATCGATGTGGATGTGGCGAATGCCATCGGCGATGTGCTGGGTGTGGATGTGGAGATTCTCGATATGGAGTTTGATGCCATCATCACCTCGGTGCAGGCAGGCAAGGCTGATGCCGGAATCGCCGGTATCACGGTTACTCCGGAACGAGAGAAGAATATCGGATTCACGGATTCCTATGCCGATGTGCGCCAGGTAATCATGGTGAACTCGGGTGATGTGAAAGTGGCTGATGCACAGCATGGATTCGTTGATAAGTTCAAGTCATGCTTTATCGACGATAACCGCTATCAGTATATGCTCCAGGGCTTGGGCAATACCCTCATCATCACCTTCTTTGCCATCATCCTTTCCGTGATTCTCGGCACGCTGATAGCCATCGTCCGTGCCCGCCACGAGCGCAAGGGCGACTGGAAGATTCCTAACATCATCTGCCAGTTGTACCTCACCATCATGCGAGGCACGCCAACCATGGTGCAGTTGCTCATCATCTATTACGTGGTGTTTGCGTCGGCAGATGTCAACAAGATTTTCGTTGCCATCATCGCCTTCGGCTTGAACTCAGCAGCGTATATTGCCGAGGTAATCCGTTCGGGCATCATGTCGGTGGATAACGGACAGATGGAGGCGGGCAGGAGTCTCGGTCTCTCTTATGGCAAGACGATGCGTCTCATTATTCTGCCGCAAGCCTTCAAGAATGTGCTTCCGGCAATGGGCAACGAGCTTATCACCCTGCTCAAGGAAACGTCTATCAGCGGCTACATCGGACTGGTGGATTTAACCAAGGGCTCGGACATCATCCGAAGCATCACCTACGAGGCTATGATGCCATTGGGCGTAGTAGCACTGGTCTATCTCTTCCTGGTGCTTGGCTTGAATGCCGGGGTAAGGAAGCTGGAAAAGCGATTGAGAAAGAGTGAAAGGAAATAAGGAAAGGACAAAAGCTTTAAATGATATGGATAAAAACGAGATAATCAAGATAGAGGGACTTCGCAAGCGCTTCGGCGACAACGAGGTTCTCAAGGGCATTACCACCTCCTTCCATCAAGGCGAGGTGGTAGCCATCATTGGCCCATCGGGTTGTGGCAAGAGCACCTTCCTGCGCTCCATCAACCTGCTGGAGCAGCCTACCCATGGCAAAATCTACATCGACGGCGTGGATATCACCGCCTGGGATGTAGATATCAACAAGATGCGCCAGCGCGTAGGCATGGTGTTCCAGCAGTTTAACCTCTTCCCCAACATGACCATCCGCCGCAACATCATGCTGGCACCCGTGGAACTGGGCAAGATGACAAGGGAAGAAGCCGATGAGAAGGCAACGGAACTCCTTACCCGCATCGGCTTGCTGGATAAGGCAGGTAGCTATCCGGACAGCCTTTCGGGCGGACAGAAGCAGCGTGTAGCCATCGCCCGTGCCCTGGCGATGAATCCCGAAGTATTGCTCTTCGATGAGCCTACGTCTGCGCTCGACCCCGAGATGGTGGGTGAGGTATTGCAGCTGATGAAGGATGTGGCTGCCGAAGGTATGACCATGGTGGTGGTGACGCACGAAATGGGCTTTGCCCGTGAAGTGGCGAATCGTGTTCTCTTCTTCAGTGATGGCTATATCACGGAAGATGGCACGCCGGATGAAGTGTTCAATCACCCGAAATCGCCTAGACTCCAGGAGTTCCTGGGAAAAGTTTTGTAGAGTTAATAGTTTATAGTTAACAATTTATAGTATGGCTATTTATGTTATGACTATTTATGTTATGACTATAAAATAAAAATCCGATGCATATCTTTTGATAGATATCCATCGGATTTTTCAACTGTTATTGTTATTGTTATCAATTACTTCTTATCATGATGATTTTTCAACTGTAATTGTAATCAATTACTTCTTATTCTCGATAATCTCCTCAGCACGCTTCAGCGCCTTGCTGATATGATCCGTGATGTTCTCCTTGCCGAGCATATTGTAGAAACCAGCCTTCTCCAACTGCGCGTTTACCTTCTCGCAAACACCAGAGAGAACCACCTGGATGTCCTCCTTCTGACTCATCTCGCAAAGATTCGTGAGGTTGTGAATACCCGTAGAATCAACAAACGGAACCTTGCGCATGCGAATCACACGAACCTCAGGACGGTCGCCGAACGCAGCCATCACCTCCTCAAACTTATTACCCGCTCCGAAGAAGAACGGACCGTTGATCTCGTAAACCTCCACACCCTTAGGAATCGTATAGTGCTCCAGGTTGGTAGAAAGGAAATCATACTCCTTGTTCAAGTCAATCTCATCTTCAGTAACTGCCGTAACATCAGTGGTTTCGCTCATTCGCTTCATGAAGAGCAGACAGGCGATAATCAAGCCCACCTCGATGGCTACAGTCAGGTCGAAGATGATGGTAAGGAAGAAGGTAATCAGGAGCACGGTAACGTCGCTCTTAGGATTCTTCATCAGTGCCAGGAAACTTCTCCAGCCGCTCATGCCGTAAGAAACCACTACCAATACACCTGCCAGACATGCCATTGGGATGTACTTGGCAAGAGGCATGAGGAACAGGAAGATGAGCAGCAATACCACAGCGTGGATGATGCCCGCTACAGGAGTCTTACCGCCGTTGTTGATATTGGTCATGGTACGGGCGATGGCACCAGTGGCAGGGATACCGCCGAAGAGAGGAGAGGCGATGTTGGCCAGACCCTGGGCTATCAGCTCGGTGTTGGAATCGTGATGGTCGCTGATTACACCGTCGGCTACGGTAGCAGAGAGCAAGCTCTCGATGGCACCGAGGATGGCGATGGTGATGGCTGGAGAGACGAGGCTCTTGATGGTCTCCCAGTTCATTTCTGGAACCTGAGCCGCAGGCAACTCGTTGCTGATAGAGAAGCGGTCGCCGATGGTCTCGATGCTCTCAACTCCGGCAAACTGCTTGAGCAGCAGTGCCACAACGGTCATCAGGATGATGGCGATGAGCGAACCCGGAATCTTCTTGCTGAACTTAGGGGTGATGGCGATGACTACCACGCTCACCACGCCGATGAGGGCGCACCAAGGGTCGATGGTGTCGAAACTCTGGAAGTAGACACCCCATTTCTCCAGGAAGTCAGAAGGGTTAGAAGCCAATGTCAAACCAAAGAGATCCTTAATCTGCGTGGTGAAGATGGTTACGGCGATACCGCTGGTAAAGCCCACCACGATAGGGTAAGGGATGTACTTGATGATGGTACCTAAGCGGAGCAGTCCGAAGAGCACCAGGAAGAGACCTGCCATCAGGGTAGCGATGGTCAATCCCTCGAATCCATATTTCTGGATGATGCCATAGATGATGACGATGAATGCTCCTGTAGGTCCACCGATCTGCACTTTGCTTCCGC
>OGJE01000309.1_pt1 | contig 21942 bp, 20 predicted proteins | sample 1571981 | NCBI WGS metagenome assembly OGJE01 (sample SAMEA2582118, study PRJEB24529) | metagenome | biome: Human gut stool | place: China | collected 2011
AAAGCAACTGGTATATCAAATGCTGCGAACCGCGCAAGTGCGACTTATACAAACAATGGTACATATTCGAAAAAAGATTCTTCTCTAACGTCAAGTAAGATTGATAAGGAAGTATAGTATGTTAAGCCTAAATGACAAGAAGAAAAATCTTTTGTATTAATTTGTCGGGAAGGAGGAACCAGATGAGTTTTACAGTCAATTTATCCGGTGGAGGTTTATTGATAAATAGATTTAATAGTTCTAATATGTTGAAAAGTACACAGGAAAAATTGCAGCGACAGCAGGAACGGGATAATAAGGTGGCTTTTTTTGAAGCACAAAAAGAAAATCTGAAAAACCGAAAGGCTGACACTTTGGAAGAAATCTCTGAAAAGCTGGAAATGTTTCATAATTATGAGAATGAAATTGCGGCAGCAAATCAGGAGTATAATAATTCGCAGATGTTTCATGTCATGGACGAGGCAGAAGAACATGGCGAAAAGATTGCGGAAGCTGCTGAGAGGAATAAGCCTAAAACAGAAGAAGAACGAAAGGAAGAAATGGTGGATGAAGCTCTTGGAACAGAGGAAAACAAGGGCATGATGTCTGAAATCATGGACGAACTTTCGGAGACAACCGAAGAAATGACAGAGCAGATGACGGAAAAAACTGTGGAGAATATGGAAGAACTTCCAGACGAGGTTTTGCAGGAGCAGCTTGTTACAGATAGTTTAGAGGCAGCAGAAATGGTACAAACAGAGACAATTAAAAGGTATGTGCCGATTGATATTAGAGTCTAATGGTATTTATCTGGGAAGGAAACAGCTATGAAGATTTACAATAATACAAATATTACATATTCTGCAATCGAACATAACAGCAGGAAAAATACGAAGCAAAATTTTCCAGCAGATTTAGAAAAGAAAATGACACAGTATACAGATACAGTATCTATTTCTAAAACGGGGCAGGAGAGATTTAGGTATTTATCTTCTGTCAGCTCTATGGATTATCAGAACCGTTTTGAGAGGGAAGTGACGGATATATTTGTCAAAGAAGATACAGAGAGTGTAAAGTCCGATTCCTTTGAACATCATGTAAACAGAATGGCGACAGCATATAACAAAATGAAAAACAGCATTGAAGAAAAATATGCGGAACAAGATTATGAGCTGGAGTATTATGTGACAGAATCGGGCAAAATTGAGGAATTAACCAAAGAAAAAGAACTGGATATGCTGAATCAGGCATATGAAAACCACAGTAATTTTATGGCAACTTCCACAGAAATCTGGTCAGAATTACAGGATTTTACACCATCGGTAGTTTACCATAAAGAAAGTGAACAGACAGCAAATGAACAGAACATAGGTGAGAACCAGGAAAATACTGCAAAATCTAAAGAAAAGGGGGTTATCAAAAATTCGGCATATCAGGCATTTTTATCCGCCATCCAGTCGGATAACCAGAAATTATCGCAGCAGTATTTGGGTGATTGGAAAGATTTAAGGCTAAATCTGAATGTATCAGATGGTAATCGGAAAATGCTTAATGGTATTTGGGATTATTATGCTAATAAAAGGTAATGAAAGCTTTGTAATACGAAAGGAGATGTTAGTATGGCAGTTACAGGTGTAAACAATTACTCTAATATTTACACAAATGCTTATACCGGTAATATACGGAAAAATAATGCTAAGGAAACCACAGAAAAGCAGGTTGTGGAGCAAACAGAAGATGTAAAGACAGGGATAACCCGAAAAACTGCAGCGGATGAACTTTCCTATCTTTCTAAAAAATTTGACAGTGATGCGGTGTGGATACGGTATCAGTGTTAAAAGTCGAGGTGGCAAATCATCAACAATATGTTGAGATGATTTGCCGCCTTTTTGAAGTCTATACGTTTCTCCCTTTTATACCGATACATCAATAGAATTACGAACGAGTCTGTTACCATTTTGGACAAGTGTAGCTTCTATGGATTCTCTTGTGACATTATCAAGAATGCCTGTATCAAATGCTTGTCCGGGCTTCCAATTTGGATTGGCTGATTTTACGGCTGCGTACATAGCAGATCTGTACTGTCCTTCATATTGTTCTAAAGTCCATGTACCACTTAAACGATTACAGTAACATCCATACCTGCAACACCGTTTGCATTCAGTAAATCTCCGTCCGAATCAAACTGTTAATATTCATTGACATATAAAAGCCTCCCTGCAAATAAATTCAAAACCTGTTTAGAATGTGCGTATAATCATAAAAATTAGAACTAACATATATGCGCATAATCTGGAGGAACCATGATATTAAAAAGAAAAATATATAAAAAACTACTGAAATGGAAAAATGAATGTCAGGGGAAAAAAGCTTTACTGATAGAAGGCGCCAGACGTATTGGAAAGTCTACCATCTGCGAAGAATTTGGGAAAAACGAATACGAAAGCTATATTATTCATCCAAAAAATTTAATCGTGAAAGATGGAATTATCTGCATTCCACCATATATGACGATGAATATATAAAAATCTGACATACACACTTGATTTTAAAATAATTGTTATTATGATATTATAAAGAAATGCCAAAAACAAAGGAGAGGTGTATGTATCACAAGAAATTAGAATCAGATATCAGATGTCCATTGGAATACGGCCTGGAAGTATTTGGAGGCAAATGGAAATCAAGAGTTATATGTGTTCTGGCGGATAAGAAGATATTAAGATATAGTGAGTTAAGGGCAGAACTGGTGAATATTACAGATGCAGTTCTTTCAACAACATTAAAAGCACTGATTGCGGATGATATTGTATCAAGAAAATCATATGACGAGATTCCGCCAAGAGTTGAATATTCACTTACGGAAAAGGGCTTGTCTGTAATGCCGATATTGCAAAGTATATGCGACTGGTCATGCGCATTTTACAAGAAAGAAACTGACAAAGAAACGAGCCAGTGCATGAAGTGCGACCATAAGTAATGGATGAAGGGAAGGTTATTGTGTGAAAAAAATAACCTTCCTTTTCAAATTAACATTTATTGTGTAAAATGTTACATGGAACTGCCTAGCGGTATACTGGCAAGCAGCAATACGACATACGCAATATGCAGAAATGGAGCGGGAATTGAGCAGATTAACGATTATTACTAAGGATAAGGCTCAGGTTACAATGGAGTCTTTATATCAGGATTTGGAGAGAAGAATAGTAGCAAGTCCACCAGGATTGTGTACTATCGACCTTACGAGGTCATTTATAAAAATGTGTCTTGCACAGTCATGTGGCAAATGTGTCCCATGCCGTGTGGGACTTAGACAGCTTGCGAGACTTTTTGATGATGTGCTTGATGGTAACGCAACAGAGGAAACTCTTGATGTTATCAGGCTTACAGCAGAGGGAATCTATTATTCCGCTGACTGTGCAATCGGATATGAGGCAGCAAAGCTTGTACTAAAATGTATTGATGGCTGCGAGGATGATTTCAGGTCACATATTGAGAGAGGATTTTGTTCATGTAACAGTAACCAGCCGGTTGCATGTGTGAAGTCATGTCCGGCAGGAGTAGATATACCGGGATACATAGCACTTGTGCATGAAGGCAGATATGCAGACGCGGTTCGTCTTATAAGAAGAGACAATCCAATGCCTACAACATGCGCATACATTTGTGAGCATCCATGTGAAAACAGATGTAAGAGAACACTTATTGACGCGCCAGTCAACATCAGGGGACTTAAGAAAATGGCAGTTGATAATGCCGGTGATGTTCCGGTTCCGGCATGTAATGAGCCAACAGGTAAGAAGGTTGCAATAATCGGTGGTGGTCCGGGAGGACTCAGTGCCGCATATTATCTGGCTCTTATGGGACATAAGGTTACTATATTTGAGCAGAGAAAGCAGCTTGGTGGAATGTTAAGATATGGAATTCCTAACTACAGACTTCCTAGAAAAAAGCTGGATGCGGAGATTAACGCTATATTGTCTACAGGAATAGAAGTCAAGAAAAATATAAGCGTAGGAACAGACATTACGCTTGAGGATATTAATAAAGAATATAATGCAGTATACATTTCTATCGGAGCACATGCAGACAAGAAGATTGGAATTGATGGTGAGGATGCTACAACAGGCGTAACATCAGCAGTAGAAATGCTTCGTGCAATTGGTGATGATGAAATGCCTGACTATACTGGCAAGCGAGTGGTTGTTATTGGCGGTGGAAATGTAGCAATGGATGTTGCCCGTTCTTCTGTAAGATTAGGTGCTGAGAAAGTAAGCATTGTATATAGAAGAAGAAAAGCCGACATGACGGCACTTCCGGAAGAGGTTGAAGGTGCAGAGGCAGAGGGCTGTGATGTTCTTGAGCTTATGTCACCGGTCAGAATAGAGAAAGATGAAAATGATGCAGCAGTTGGTTTATGGGTTCAGCCACAGATGATAAGCAGGATAAAAGGCGGCAGACCATCACCTAAGACTGCAGCTAAGGACGAGGTTCTTATTCCTTGTGACCTTATCGTAGTTGCCATCGGACAGGGTATCGAGACAAGATATTTTGAGGAGCATGGAGTTACAGTCAAGAGAGGAACAATCGAGGCACTTGATACAAGCGAGATTAAAGAACATAAAGGAGTATTTGCAGGAGGAGACTGCGTAACAGGACCTGCAACAGTAATCAGGGCTATAGCAGCCGGAAAGGTTGCGGCAGCCAATATTGATGAATATCTTGGTTACCATCATGAGATAACTACGGATGTAGAGATACCTTATGCCGGATACGAGGACAAGATACCTTGCGGACGAGTTGAGGTTGCACTGCGTGATGCCGCAGACAGAAAGAAAGACTTTGAACCTATTGAGTATGGATTTTCATGCGAGGAAGCATGTCAGGAGTCTGGACGCTGCTTAAGATGTGATCATTTTGGATTTGGTTCATTCAGAGGAGGCAGAGAGAAACAATGGTAAATTTAACAATTAATGGTAAAGCTGTATCAGTAAAAGAAGGAACTACCATTCTTGAAGCTGCCAGAACAATAGGAGAGACAATACCTACACTCTGCTATCTCAAGGAAATCAACGAAATCGGTGCATGTCGTGTATGTGTTGTTGAAGTAGAGGGTACTGACAGATGTGTTACAGCATGTAATAACTTCGTAGAAGAAGGCATGGTTGTCTACACTAATTCAAGAAAAGTGCGTACAACAAGAAAGACTAATGTCAAGCTCATACTTTCACAGCATGATTACAAATGTGGTACATGTATAAGAAGTGGTAACTGTGCGTTACAGTCACTTGCCAATGAACTTAATATATCAGAGATGCCATATGATTCAATCTTAGAAAAAGATAATTGGGATAAAACATTTCCACTTATCAGAGATGCCCAGAAATGTATCAAATGTATGCGTTGTGTGCAGGTGTGTGATAATATTCAGGGAATGCACATATGGGATGTTGTAAATACAGGTTCGCGTACAACTGTAAATGTGCGTGCAAACAAGAACATTGCGGAGACTGCATGTACACTTTGTGGTCAGTGTGTAAGCAACTGCCCTGTAGGTGCACTTACAGAAAGAGACGATGTCGGAATCGTGCTTGATGCAATTGAAAATGAGGATATCATTACAGTAGTACAGATTGCACCTGCAGTAAGAACAGCATGGGGCGAAGATTTTGGTATGTCTAAGGAATATGCGACAGCACAAAGACTTGTTGCAGGACTTAGAAGAATAGGATTTGATTATATATTTGACACAACATTTGCAGCAGACATGACAATTATGGAGGAGGGAAGCGAGTTTCTTGAAAGGCTTCCAGAAATCAAGGAGTCAGGACTTCCAATGTTCACATCATGCTGTCCGGGATGGGTGAAATTCGTAAAGAGCGAGTTCCCTGAGATGGCAGGCAGACTTTCAACAGCAAAGTCACCACAGCAGATGTTTGGTGCAATAACAAAGTCGTATTATGCAGAAAAGCTTGGGGTTGACCCGGAGAAGATATTCTGTGTGTCAATCATGCCTTGTCTTGCAAAAAAGGACGAGTGTACATGGGACGGAGGCAAAGATGTTGACGCAGTTCTTACAACAAGAGAAGTTGAAAGAATGTTCAAAGCATTTTTCATAAAGCCGGAAGAACTTGATGAGGACGAGTTCGACAATCCTTTAGGTGAAGGAACAGGTGCTGGCGTTATATTCGGTGCAACAGGCGGTGTTATGGAGGCGGCACTCAGAAGTGCTTACTATCTTGTGACAGGAAATAATCCTGATGCGGATGCGTTCCAGTCAGTGAGAGGTCTTGAGGGCTGGAAGGAAGCAACATTTGACCTTAATGGAACAAGTATAAATGTAGCTGTTGCCAGTGGACTTAGCAATACAAGACACCTTATGAATGCAATAAAGAAGGGCGAAGTTCACTACGATTTCGTTGAAATAATGTCATGTCCGGGCGGCTGTATCAACGGTGGCGGGCAGCCTTACAAGGAAGATGCTGTGATGGTTGAGGAGCGCCGTCATGTGCTGTACGGGCTTGATAAGCGCGATAATCTTAGATTCTCACATGAGAATCCATCGGTTAAGCAGTGCTATGAGGAGTATTTTGAGAAACCGTTGTCACATAGGGCTCATGAGATATTGCATGTGTAGGGTGTAGACAGCCTGCTCTGCGGGTGGGGAGTGCGGGGCATCTGCTTTCAGTATTCCTCGCTTAGTAGAAGTATATGCCGCCAGCTGCAGAGTTTTTTACAATGTGCGAAAGCAAACGCGCTTCGCTTGAACGAGCTTTCGCACACTGAACTTTTGCATCTGGCGGCATTAACTTCTACACAGCTCGTCATTATTCAAGCATCTGCCTCGCACTCCCAACCAGCAGAGAGTGTCTGGCTAATCTTGGGAGTTCAGCTGGGTGTATGTGGCAACTGCCCTTCGAGGGGGGTGTACGGACGCACCTGGGCGTTGCACTGCAGGTGCTGGGATTAGTGTATGTTATGTGACTTTGTTCATTTGGGATAGTGTCAAATAGCACATGAAATCAGCGCATAAGTAGGGAAAAGCCTACTAATGTTGTTAAATGTGATGAATTAGTAGGTTTATTTAGAAGAAATTATGATGAAAATAGAGGAGAAAAAAGAAAATTGCCTACTAAATTTATGATTTATGCGAGAATAGTAGGTTTTTTGGCCGACAAGAGATGTCTAATATTGTAAATATATGAGGGAAAGACCTACTAATCTTGCTAAATATGATGAATTAGTAGGCATTTAAGGGGAAAAGAAGCATAATAAACCAACTAACAATGTAAAAAAGACCTATCAGATTGTGAAAATTGATCAAAAAGTAGGTTTAGGAGGCTTTTTATGAAGTTAAATGAATTGTCACCTGGTGAGGTGTTTTCTTATTTTGAAAAAATATGCTCGATTCCGCATGGTTCTGGGAATACCGGGATGATTGCGGATTATTGTCTGGAGTTTGCTAAGTTGCATGGGCTTAAGGCAAGGAAGGATGCGGCTGATAATGTTGTTATATTTAAGGCTGGTTCTTCTGGATATGAGGACTGTGAGCCTGTGATTTTGCAGGGACATCTTGATATGGTGTGTGAAAAAGAGCCGGACTGCGATATTGACATGAGTGTACAGAGCATTAAGGCCTGCACCGATGGTAAGATGGTATGGGCTGACGGCACTACTCTTGGCGCTGATGATGGAATTGCTGTTGCATTTATACTGGCAGTGCTTGCTTCGGATACAATTGCACACCCTCCGATACAGGCAGTGCTTACAAGTGATGAGGAGATTGGAATGCTTGGCGCAAGAGACCTCGACACTTCTGACCTTACAGCAAAGAGGCTTATCAATATTGATTCTGAAAGTGAAGGAATATTGTATGTAAGCTGTGCTGGTGGTGTGAGGGCTGAGTGTGACATTCCGGTTGTGTATGAGGATGCTGCGGGCTGGGTGGCAGATGGTGCAATTGATGTGCAGAATGGTTCGGTATGCTTCGAGGTTAAGATAAGCGGGCTTGCCGGTGGTCATTCTGGAGTTGAGATTCACAAACAGCACACTAATGCGATAAGATTGCTTGCTTCACTTCTTTCACATGCCAGTTGCGCGGCAGATTTCAGGCTTGTGTCGCTTTCAGGCGGCGGCAAGGAAAATGCAATTCCAAAAGAAGCAAAGGCAGTTGTAAGTGTCAGAAGCTGCGATGTCACAACATTTGAACAAAGCATCAAAGAGAGTGCAGATGTGTTGATGCAGGAAATCAGTGCGACAGAGCCACATGCTAAGATTGAGGTTGGCAAGGCAGACGCTGCAGCAGACAAAGTCCTCAATTTCCATAGCACTGAAAATGTAATATATGCCCTCTGGTTAAGTCCTGATGGTGTGTACAGAATGAGTCAGGAAATCAACGGCATGGTGCAGACTTCACTTAATCTGGGCACAGCGTATCTTGAAGATGACAAGCTCGTGTACAAATATCTTATAAGAAGCAATACAGCGGCTGGAAAGAAATTATTGCTTGAGAGAGTTAATGCATTTGTAAAACATTTGTCAGGAAATTTAGTCACAATGTCGGACTATCCTGCGTGGGAATACAAGAGTGATTCGCAGTTAAGAAAGATATGCGTTGAGAGCTTTACAAATGTGTACGGCCATGAACCGGAAGTGACCTCAATCCACGCCGGACTCGAATGTGGCATACTCGCTGGCAAAATGCCGGGAGTAGATATGATATCATTTGGACCGACACTTGAAAGTGTGCATACGCCTGATGAGTGTATGGACGTGGCTTCAGTACAGAGGACATGGGAATATCTGCTGGAGATACTTAAAAGTTTATAACTAAACTTGTGGGAGTAAGTGTGTGACGGCAGATTGCATCACATTTACTTCCGCAAATTTAGTTATATACTACAGAAAAATGGGCAGAATATGTTATAGATTAACCATAAGGAGAATTTATACATGATAAAAGATGGATTTTTATACCTTGCGGCACTTATATTTGCAGCCGCAGTATTAGTAAATCTGCCTAAGATTTTTAAAGGGAAAAAGGCACAGGTGTTCTTTAATTTTGCACCGCCGATTGTACTTATATACCTGGGGCTTATGCTGCTTTGCACAATGAAAGTGTGGGACCTTAGTGCAACAAGCGCTGTGTACAAATCAGTCAAGAACCCGATATTATATGCGATGCTTTTCATAATGCTGCTTCGCTGTGACTTGAAGAAAATCATCAAGCTTGGACCTAAAATGCTTATCGGTTTCTTCGCAGCAACTTTGTCAATCGGACTTGGATTCTTCGTTTCGTATGCAATATTCCACCAGCTCTTAGGCGCAGGTTCATGGAAAGCGCTCGGCGCACTGTGCGGAAGCTGGATGGGCGGCGGCGGCAATATGCTCGCAATCCAGGCAGCACTTGATGTTGACGAAGCAACAATGGCTTACGCCCTTGTTATGGACTCAATCTGCGCGACTCTTTATGTAATGTTCCTTCTGTGGGCAATCGGAAATCACGAGAAGTTCAACAAATGGACAAAGGCAGACACAAGCATAATCGACGGTGTTGGAGCAGCACTCGAAGAGGAAGCAAAAGCCAACACAAAGCCTCTCGTATGGCAGAACATCATTCTTCTGCTCGGTTCAGGACTCTTAGTATCTGCAGTTTCAATGGAGCTTGGCAGCATGATTAATGCACATTTATCATTCTTTGACAGCACAACATGGACAGTCCTTATCGTATCAGTGCTTGGTATCATATTCGCCCTGACACCATTTGGAAAGATTAGGGGAACTGAGGAGATTTCAAATGTAATGCTTTATATAGTCATTGCCTTAATAGCCTCAAGAGCAGACCTAGGAGCAGTCGGCAATGCCCCAATATGGCTTCTCGCAGGATTCGTAATCCTCCTTATTCATGTGGCAATAATGATTGCACTTGCGAAGATATTGAAACTCGACATCTTCACATGCTGTGTTGCTTCCCTCGCCAACATCGGTGGAACAGCAACAGCACCGGTCCTCGCCGGCGCATACTCAAATGCCCTTGTACCGGTCGGCATCATGATGGCGCTGCTCGGCTATGTCATCGGAACCGGCGGCGGTCTGGTTGTGGCTAATCTGATGAGTATATTTGGGTAGATTTTAATGGAATAATTGATGGAATGGATAGCACTTCGGCAGTGGATGGGTACTGCCGGGGTGCTGTTTTTTATATGTTGTAGAATTGGTGAAAATAAAAAGAAACGAGCATCCTTTTCCAGTCGTGAGATTTTACTCAGTCAAAAACTCGTTTCTTAATTAGTATATTATAAAATATGTATGAGATAGTCAAGAGGAGAAAAATACATGGTTGTGGAGTAGATTAAATAAATTGTAATAGGTGAGATATTTTTATTACTTTCGACAAAATACGACAAAACATATGTTGTAGCAGGTATATACTATTAGTATGGAGGATAGGACAATGATGTATTTTGAAAAAGATTTAGTAAATAAGGCAATTGAGTTAATAGATGGGAAAAGTAAAAGTGATGAATTGAAGGCATTTACAGATGTGAATGACATTAATAATATGATTAGAAATCTGCAAATAAATAGAGATTATCAGTGCGATGCTATTAAATTAAATCAAAGATTGAGAGAAGAATATCCCAATATAGAAAAGTTGCTGAATTTAGGAAGAAGAATGGTTAATAATAGTGTGAATAACAATACAAGATATGATGTTGTTTCTGCAATTATTGTTGACTTAAATGCAGATAAATATGGAATATATGTTGATGTGCTTCTTAAACATAAGGTTATAAATGATATGAAGGAGTTTATAGAGAAGGTGGATTAATGTAAAAAATGACACTGGAATAGTCGATTATAATTCTTTATAATTAGTTTAAAGTACATTTGAAATAGATAATGAGGATTTTCATATCTAAGAGAAAGGATTACATGGATATATTTGAAGAAAAAAGACAATTAATTGAAAAGTTTGCATGTCAGAAAGAAGATACTTTAGAGTCAAAATTGGAGTTAAAACAACTTTTATTAAAGGATACTAAAGGAGCAAAATTATATAAATACAGGTCTTTTGATAAAGATGGATATTCTCTTAAGAATCTTGAAGAAGGAACTTTACATTGTTCTTTGGTGGAAGCTTTTAATGATCCGTTTGATAGTAAATTAGGATATACATTAGAATCTATAAATAGAGGAATTTATGAAGATAAATTAAAAAAAATATTTTTATTAATGCAAGCATGTAAAGATGTATTGGAAGAAAAGACTAAAATAGAAGAATACAGTGCAGATGAACAGAATGAAATAAAAAAATATCTATCGGATGAAAAGATTAAAGCTAGTTTGGGAAAATTGATTTGTAAAAATAATAGTGATGATGAAAATATGAACAATGTTGTTGATATGATTCTGGGATTTTTGACATCAATATATCAAAATGATAATACTATTAAATTATTAGAAGCAAATATTGGTAGTTCATTACAGATATTACTATCTGTGTTACAAGAGAACAATCTGAAAATAGATGATTTGGAAAATTTAGATTTAACTTATTTTGCAAATATCATGGGTATAAAAGAAGATGCTGATGAAGTTGATACTACTTTACAATTAAATCGTAAATTTTATCCATCAAAAGATAATGATATAGATGAAGCAAATGAGATTATAGATAAATTTGATAAAGAATTAAATGAATGGGCTAATAATATATTTCGTGTTGGATGTTTAGGTACAGATTATAAGAACAAGCTTATGTGGTCACATTATGCAAATAGTCATACTGGGTTTTGTATTGAATATGACTTCAATAATATAAAATGGGAAAATTTATTAGTATATCCGTTACCTGTATTATATTCTAAAGAAAGACCATTAATTCCTTATTATATTTGGGGTGGGAAAGACATTGAAAAAGCAAAAAAGGAATTAATGATAGGATTATTAACAAAAGATATAGTCTGGAGTTATGAAAATGAATGGAGATATATAATAAGTAAGCAAGATAAAACAGAATTAGTTATGCCACCTATTTCATGCATTTATTTAGGTGCTAATATAGAAAATGATAACAAAATTAAAATTATGAATATAGCAAAGAAATTTAATATTCCTGTAAAGCAAATGACAATAGATAGAGGTAAATATGCTTTACATGCAAAAGATGTTTAATGTTTATATGCATAATAGATGAATAACGGAAAAATTGAGTAAATTGAAATTGCTAGGATTGTTTGTGGTTATTGGAAAGAAATGAAGTACTTACTTTGGGGAATTGAACAGAGATATTATACAACTCCAATAACAAAGGAAAATAGAGTTGCAAATTCTGTATCAAAACTTGAATAAATTAATGTTTCGATAATGTTTTTTAGAATATGTTTGTGAAGGTCATTTATTCTTAGGTGTTTTTACTACTAACAAACAAAACCGCCTGGGAATGTCAATAAAGCGCATATGCTGTGAATGACGTGATGTTCTTAGATTGGTTTATTATTCGAAAAAGTGTTCGAAAAGTATAATTATTTGTTGAAAGTATTCATGTCATAGAATATACTTAAAGAGTTGTTTTGTATTCTAATTACATAGGATAAATGATGGAATATTTAATTTCAGCTGAATGCACAGAAAAATGGAATGCCACATCAGTGATGGGGCAATTTAATGTAAAGAAGGAAGAATGTGGATTATATCTGCAGAGGCAGAAAACCTAACAAATTCTAAAAAGAATAAAATAAATGATGTCATAAATGGGGGGATTATGCATAATCAAGTTTTATTGACTTATTATATCAAGTATTTGAAAGACATTAGAGGGCTTTCAGAGTCGTCAATTGGACATTACACTCAAGCCTTAAGAAAGATATCGTTATATTTGGTGGAAAAAGAAAAAATTCAGGAATCCATATATGAAATACAAGATGTTGGAGAATTAGAGATAATACGAACATATCTATATAATAGTCCGGAATTTGTTGATTTCGATAAAAGAGGTCATCAAATGTATAGTGCTGGATTGAACAATTATTATAAGTTTGCAAGCGGAGAAGGATTCACCAATATTAAGAATAAGATAGAAATACTTGATACAGAAGTTGAGATTCCGGATGTAATTATTAGAACATCAACGCAAAGAAAGAGGTCTTCAATCATTAAAATTCAAGCTATAAAATCAGCTGGATATCAATGTGAGTTTGATGAATCTCATTCTACATTTATAGCTAAGAGTTCAGGACAACCATATATGGAGGGACATCATGCCTTGTCTATGAAATATCAAGGTGAATTTAATTATAGCCTTGATGTTTATGCAAATGTAATATGCTTGTGCCCGATTTGTCATCGCCTGTTGCATTATGGGGTAGAAGAACAAAAGAAAATTGTTGTTAATAAAATATATAATGATAGAGCAGGTCGGCTTGCTAATAGTGGTTTGAAAATAGGGAAAGATGATTTTTACAAGCTTGTAATTTAAATAAGATTTTTTAATGATTAAAATATGATTAGATAAAAAGTATTTATTTAATATCTAAAATGGTTGAAAAAGATAAAATAGTTGAGTACACTTATTTATGGCAGCTAGATTGAGTGCGATTCGCCTCTATAAAGAATGTAACTAACCATATAAATAAAGTTTTCTTTTAGTGCAAAGCACTAAAAGAAAATTTTACCTATATGATTGTATTTATTTGTCGGTAGCTGCCATTTTATGAGGATAATATGGAAAAAGACATAGAACAAGCTATTCAAGAATTTGAGAAAAGAAATAATATAAAAGTTGATAATTACTATTGTAAAGTACACTCACCGAATGGATTCCAGACAAAGGATTGTTATATAGGCAAAGATGTTTTTAGTGAACATATTAATGAATGGTTAGAAATATGTTCAGATAATACACAAAGAAAATATTTGTTAGAATTACTGGGAGAGTATTTATATTTTCCACAAAGCAGATATAATGAAGAATTTCAAGATATAATTGATACATTAGAAGAGCAAACTGGAAATATAAATGAGATATTATTTGTGACATTTACTGCAAAGAAAGGTACTGCATCAGGAGGGGCTAATGTATCGGCTGCATTGATAATGGCTACAATGGGGAATTCTGTTAAAGAAAATATTATTACTGATGTAGAAAGAGCGACTGAAGATTTAATTGATAGGATAAATAATTATAAATATATTGTTTTTATAGATGATATTATAGGCTCAGGAAAAACATTATATTCTAATGTTGGAAATTTTATCGATAGATTTTATTTTGATGAAGATGTCACTTTTTTTGTCGTTTTTTTGTGTGGTCGGATAAAAAAGATTAATGAAAAGTTAAGACAACTTAGGAAAAAATACAAAAAGAATTTTAAAAGCATTGTATTATATCCATTAAAAAGAAGTTTGTACGAAAATGAGAGAAAAGATAAACAACAAAGAATAGATAATATAATTAAAATTGAAAGAATAATAGAGGACAATTCAAATCCAAATGAAAAAGGAAAATTTTTTATGGGGTTTGAAAAAAATCAATTGTTAGTAAGCTTCTATTATAATACACCCAATAATACTTTGAGTTTGTTTTGGAGACCAACCTCAATTTCTGTTCCTTTATTTACAAGAACATCATATAGGAGACCAACAATTGATGATTGTAGAAAAAATAAGAAGATGCTTATTGAAAATGCATACGAGAGAGGAAAGATGAAAAATGATTTCAATGATTGATATTCTTATTCTTTCATATATAAATAAATTTGACTATATAGATTTGAATGAAATAAAAAGTGCCATAAATGAACCAATAGGATTAATAGTTCAGGAGGTTGTACGATTATATGACGAAGAATATTTTAAAAAATATCAAGATAAGTATAGATTGACAGATAAAGGATTAAGTTTAAATGTTTCTGTTTGGAATACTTGGCTAAAGGATAAAGGAGATGAGTTTTCAATTGAAGAAAGTTATCCGGTGAAAAGAAACAGCTTAAATATGCCTTATTTTGAGAATATTAGTGATTTACATAAAATATTGAAGCTTGAACATATAGATGTGTATTCATATCATAATTTTAATATTTCGAATGGAAAGAAGGAGAGATTAATAACATCACCTAGTAAAAATTTAAAACAAAGGCAGAAATGGATATTAAATTACATTCTTTACAATTTTAACGCAATAGACTGTGTGCATGGGTTTACCAAGACTAAATCAATAGTTACTAATGCTAAATGCCATGTTAATAAAAAGGAGATAGGCTGTTTAGATATTAAAGATTTTTTTCCATCAATTTCAGCAAAGCAAATTTTTGATGTATTTAGAAATTTTGGATATGGAGAAGAATTAGCAATGGAATTGTGTAAGTTATGTACATATGAAGATTGTTTACCACAGGGGGCTCCAACTAGTCCAATGTTGTCAAATATCGTTTTTGCTCCAATTGATTCGGAAATTTTACAATATTCTAAAGAGAATAATTTGGTATATACAAGATATGCAGATGATATAACAATTTCAGCAGATGAGGATATAAGTAATCATTTATGTGAAGTGAAAAAGATTATTCAAAAATATGGATTTGAAATTAATGAGCAAAAAACACATATTATGAAAGATAATTATCGAAAAATGGTAACTGGATTAGTAGTTACAGATACAGTTAAGGTTCCTCAAAAATTCAAAAGAAAATTTAGACAAGAAATTTATTATTGTGAAAAATTCGGAGTAGAACAACATCTGAAAAATATTGGGAGAAAATCTGCGGTAAATTTTAAAGAATATATGTATGGAAAAGCCTATTTTATTAAAATGGTTGAGGAAGATGTAGGAAATAAATTTTTGAAAGAACTGGATCAAATATTTTCATTGGTATATTAGTATGTAAGAGATATCTTATATTTATTATGGTTAATTAGAGAGAATATTATGTAGTTACTATATTTAAATGAATTCAATATAGGATATTTAAGTAAGTGGTTCGATAACACATCGAATGGTTATAGTTTTTCTGGTTTCAGGTAATTCCTTAGAAACATTATTATTTGAGGCTATCTTTAATGGATAGCTTCAAATAATAATTAACTAAATACTGGAACTGCTGAAAAGGTATTATGCATTTTCAGTATATCTACATTTAGGAAAAGCAGAGCATCCCCAAAAACTCTTGCCAGCATTATTGCCTTTGGAAGCTTTACGCAATATGAGTTTAGAACCGCACTTAGGGCATATTTTATCAGAACATTCTGAACTTGTAGATGTGTGTATGTCTTTTTCATCTGTATTAATGGAAATTGTTATATTAGATGACTCTACTGCCTTTACATCAATATTAGAGTTATCTTGTTGTTCAATATTGTGTGTATTTTCGACTTCTGTTAACATTTCTTCATATTTTTTTGAATAATCGGAACGCTCTGGTTTGTTAACATTAAGATAAAAATCAGCAAGTTCACGCATTTCTTTTTCTGTATAAGAAGGATCTTTTGATTCGGAATTTAACTTTTTAATTGTAGCAACTAATTGATCTGCACGAATAACAGTATTTTTTAATTCTTTTGGAGCAAATCTGTAATTAAAATATGTCTTAGGGTTTGCAAGAACAATTAGTGATTTGTGGTTGTCATCAAAGTAGTGTTCAAAGGCCATTTTGGTTATAAAATTACCTTTGGCTTCTTTTCTACAAGCCTTCAATACATTTAAATGTCGTTGATTTTGTGTTACAGGCGAATATATACCTTCTTTTACTTTCTTTCCAAACATCTCATATGTTCGAATGAAATTTCCCTGACTATCTATTTCTATATTTCCAATAAGATTCTTGCACTCTATTATAAAGATTTTCTTTCTTGTAATTATGATGTAATCAATCTGTGCAGTTAGGTCTTCATGTTCAAGGCAGATATCATGAAGTATATACATATCCATACCACTATTTTTAAGTTCATAAGCAATGTTTTGTTCACCTATTGCTCCATATGATGCGAGTTTAATCTGTTTTTGAATTTCTTGCTTGAGTTCTGGTGAGGTTGCTTTGCTTTCTAATTGATGCATTTTATCTATAAAAACAGTAGCATCACTGTCTTCTTTTAAGAAAACAGGACCGATTTTTTTCTGAAATAATTCCATGTTGGTCTCCTTACCTGTGATTGTGAATCAATAAAAAATTATTGATTTAAGATAGTATACAACATTAGGAGACGGTATGGCTATAGTGTTTAGATGAATAATTATGTTTTATGTAGTGGATGTGGTGGAATCGCAAACTAATATATTTTATAATAAAGATATAGCATGACATTGCTTATTTTTAAATTAATAATGAATAATATATGCTTTGAAAATTTTAAATGATATTAAGGAGAAGTTAAATGGCAGGAAGTAATATTGTATATTATTATTGTGATACGATGACTGGATTATCAATATTAAAAAACAAACAATTATGGTTAACTAGCATTCGAAATATGAATGATTCAAATGAAGAGATAAGTATATATGAGATATTTTGCAAAAAGTTAAGAGAATACGACAACAGAAAGAATAGAATACTTAATGATTTTTTAAATTTAGCTCGCATAAAAGGATATTTTCAAACATATACTCATTGTTTAGGCACGGATCCATACTATGTGGCATGCTTTAGTAGAGATGGGGATTCTGTAAGTCAATGGAATTCATATGCAGATAATGGACGAGGAATTGCCATAGGATTTGACGAGTTAGAATTTAATCGATTAAATGATGAAAAAATGATTAATTATTATAATGTAACATATATTAATTCTGATTTAATACAGCCTGAAATAGAGAATGTTTATAAGAATATGATGGAATGCAATACAAGTAATGGTGGGAAATTAATGGATGTATTTATAGAATACATTAAATTGAAATATGGTAATCCAGAAAAGTATAAGTCATCTCATTACGAAAGTGAGAAAGAAGTTCGAATTGTATATGATAAATCTAAGAATCAAGTAAAAGAGTGGAATGAATGGAAGTTAGGAAATGTGGATGTTTATGCTAAAAGAAGTTGTATAAATACATATATACCATTAGAATTTCCGAAATCAGCAATAAAAAAGATAGTATTAGGTCCTATGTATCAGAAAAATTATTTTGAAGTAGAAATTGCTATAAAAGGGGTACTTGGTTATGAAATGGCATTAGATATAGTGCCTTCTGAAAGTGGATTTAGAGGAATTAGATAAAATGTGATAGAATATAACTTGAATCAAAGGTCTATTGGAAAGAGAAATCAATGTCAAAATCAACCATCCGAGTAGGATAGGAACAACAGAGGGGCGTTTTCGTATGAGTATGCCTTATCTTATGAAACAGTTTAAGAAAATGTATAATGATTATAACATTAGAGACATAATTGGCAATGCAGAACAGTTGCGGGAAATGTTTGACTGGGAAAGGATTACATTGGATTGTGTGCACACATCAGGTCATTTTGATTTGCATCAGCAGATGGCACAGGAGAATCTGGCGGCGTGTTTCAGCTTGTCCATGTATCTGCCACATTTACATGAATTGAACTTATATAATGACAATAAGCTGTTGGTATTTCCTATAAAAGATTTGACCGAAACCAATCCAGTATACATACTTACGAATAAGGATAAAGGGTATGTTGAAGGAACAGATGAGTTAAGAATTTGTTGAAAAATGCGGTGGAAGACATTGAAGGTTCTGACATGTAAGGAGGATTTTCATGAGCAATATTATTGTTTTGTCAGGCAGTCCGCGTAAGGGTGGCAATACTGACCTGTTGGTTGATGCATTTGTTAAAGGTGCGGAAAAGAATAATAATGTAGAAGTTGTTTCGGTGGCGGATTATAAGGTCAACCCATGCATTGGCTGTAATTCGTGCTTTGACAGGGCTGGGCATGAATGTTTTCAGCAGGACGACATGCGGACAGTTTATGATAAGTTAAAATGTGCTGATGTGATTGTCGTTGCTTCACCAGTGTATTTTTATGGAGTGAGCGCGCAGCTTAAAGCAATTATCGACAGGTTACATACTCCTATGAGAAATGATTTCAAAGTCAAGAAGCTGGCGTTGATACTTGTTGGAGCAGCGGTTTTGCCGGAATTGTTTGATTCAATTAAGATACAGTATCAACTTGTGCTTAATTTCTTTAAGCTTGAAGATGCGGGAATGGTGCTGGTCAGAGGTGCTAAGGATAAAGGTGATGTCAGGAACACTGATGGGCTGGATGAAGCTTATCGGTTGGGATTGGCGATGGAGTGAAGAAATAATAAATTAAAGGTAACATTATTATGTATGGAGGGATATGTTTCCAATAATTGATAAAAGAGAAACCGGAATTAATATAAGAAAAATCATGGATTGTCAGGGATTGACGGCAAAACTGTTAAGCGATGGCATACATACAAAATTTTGAACAGAAAAAGCCACAATCATTGGTAGGTGATAACTGCCAGGATTGTGGCTTAATATTTAGAAGTTACTTAGCAGATATTCTTTTCTTTCTGTTTCTAATTTCTTTTTTCTTTGAATTGCTAATTTCTTTTCTTCTAGTTTGTGTTGTACAAAGGATGTGAATTTTAATTGTTCTGTAATATCTGGTAAAACAATCTTTGTCTTTTGAATAACATTAAGATGAAGATTTGGGACTCCCATTCCAACAATACTATCTTTAAATAGTTTTTTTGTATATTCACTATTTATTGCACAAAGAAGATATTCAGGTGTAACTAATTCATTTGGTCGTAGTACTGCTAGGCTAACATATACATCAAATGTTTCATCTGTATCATTTAGTGCAGCAATGCCTATTGTACCATTTTTGGCAAGAAGAATGTCGTTTCTTACAGGTGAAATCCTTTTTGATAACTGTTCGTGTAATTCATAAGGAATGTACTCTATATTTGACCAATCTATATATTCTTTTGTAACATCCTTAGAAGAAAGAAATTTTATTCCATTTCCTTCAGTTGTATATGTAGGCGTCTGATGAGTTCCATCTGTTATTAATTGACAAACGGTTTCTAGTGATGCGGAACCGTATTTTGAGGACTCAATAGTACCAAATAAGTCAGTATATTGTTGTTTTATTTCTTGATTAATATGCAAGATAGAATCATCTTCATTTTTAATTTTTTTTATTATTTCTTGATAATGTTTGAGCAAGTCTTTTTGTGTATCTTTTGTAGGAATTTGAATCAGAAGCTTTTTAATCCTCTGTGTAGAGGCACGATTGTGCCTTGAAAATTTTTCATGGATTCCTGCGACTTCAAGTGCCAATGCAAAGTAATCTGGTAAAATATCTGGATTATCCTTTATTCTGAGTACGCCACAATGGTCTGTTGGATAAAAAGGTTGTCCAGCAGGAATGATATTGACCATCCAATCTCCATCAATGCCCCATATTATTGATGGTAATGAAAAATCGGTTAGATTTTGTTTGCTAATTCTTCCAAATTCTTCAAAAACATTTGCACTGTATATTGGATATATTCCATCTGCCTCAACTTCGTCAGATAGAACTCTGTTTCCTATACATAATTCAAAAGATTTATCACTCAATTTATAGTTTACCATTCCGGGTGTTGTTTTTAATTCACGTGCTTTAATTGTCTTTATGGTTTTAGTAAAAACAGCAGAACTGAAATCTAACATATCTTTTAAATGCAAATAGTAGGCATAATCTTCTAATCCTTCAATAATACACTCTTTACCATAAAATGAATTTCTTATCATGGTAGAAATATGTTTTTGAGAATTACGATCTTGTTCGTCATATAGAAGACCACCAGGAGATAAGATTTGGATACCTTCTTGTCCTTTTCTGTTACTCCACTTGTAACCTAAAAATTTTTCTTGAGCTTTGTTTTCGTCAGGTGAATTAATGATAAGTGTTGTTTGTAAATAGCAAAGAGCAAAATATGTTAATTTTTCACGTTCTATTTCATCAACATAATCATAAAATTTATTATTGTACCAATCTGTTTGTTCAGCAGATGACAATTTGATAAATGATTTCTGTTTTGATTTGTTTATATACTCAGGTGAGGTAATAAACGATTCAACATACATTTTGAAATATTCATCATTTAACCAATATGTATAGTCGAAGCTTCTTTTTATATAAGAAAAATAAGTATCCTTTTGCATATGTATTTTTTCTAAGTATTCATTGATAATATCTTCATCTTCCCAATTTGAAAGATCGTTAGAAGCAAAAATTGAATCAATACTATCGGTTACTAAATCAAATCGTTTAGGCGGTTCACAAAATTTTTCTAAAAACAGAATAACTGTATTTGTACCTGTTGCACCAAATGTTTTACTTCCCATAACAGAAATAGCGCGTATATTAAAGTTCTTTAATATGAATTCGCGTGCGTTGATAAAACTTTCACTTTCCTTGATAAGTATCGTGTTTGGTAATATTACTGCTGCTATGCCAGAAGGTTTTAATAATTGGGCAATTCTTTCAATAAATAAGGTTTCAATTTCTGACCCATCGTTTGATATTTTGTCAAGAGTATCAAATTTATTATCTTTTAACTTAAGGTGTGGTTTAAATGATTTAACCGAGTAAGGAGGATTTGCTACTAAAATATCAAAAGATTCGGGAATAATATCTTTATCTAAATAATTCTCTAAACCATCCCCAAATATTATATTCCCATCTCCGGCACCATGCATAAAAAGGGAGATTTTGGATACACGTGCTAAACGGTAGTCTTTTTCGATACCAAATATTTTATGTTCTGCCCAATTACGATTGATTTTATAGGTGGAATCAATGGAGAGAACACCTGCATTAACTGCTTCGAATCCTTGTGTGAGAAAGTGACCTGCACCGCATGCATAATCAATCATTTTTGGGAATTCAATTCCATCAGCTTTTTTAATTATTCGTTCAATTGGCAAACTATCCCATATAAAACGAGTGATTGGAATAGGAGTGAAGAATTGACCT
>OGJE01000313.1_pt1 | contig 21544 bp, 15 predicted proteins | sample 1571981 | NCBI WGS metagenome assembly OGJE01 (sample SAMEA2582118, study PRJEB24529) | metagenome | biome: Human gut stool | place: China | collected 2011
CAGCTGTAGAAGCGTGCTTGCGGTGAGCTGTACCGAATGCGTCCATTACATATACATCAGCATAAGAAGCCAATTTAGCAGCGAACTTCTTCTGGCGCTCCTTCATCTCAGCCTTAGCAGCGTCGAACTCAGGTGTACCCTTCTCTACGCCAACTGGCTTGCCTTCCTCTTCTGGATAGAAACGAAGGTTCTCGAGCAAGAGAGCCTCACCTGGCTTCAAGGCAGCAGCCTCAGCATCAGCGTTACCGCAATCCTTGGCAAACTTAACCTCTACACCGAGAGCGTCAGAAACGTTCTTTACAATCTGAGAGAGAGAAAGCTCTGGCTTAACCTTGCCCTTTGGCTTGCCCATGTGGCTCATCATGATGAGCGCACCGCCGTCAGCGAGTACCTTCTTCAAAGTAGGGAGGGCACCACGGATACGAGTGTCGTCTGTTACATTACCATTTTCATCCAATGGCACGTTGAAATCAACGCGTACGATTGCCTTGTGACCGGCAAAGTTAAAATTTTCAATCTTCATTTTTCCTAAATTTTATATTAGTTATTATTATTGATTTAATTAACGATTGAAACTGAACTCAGTTGATGGGGCTTCCCATTCCGCCGTCTGTGGAGCTAATCGGGCTCGGCAGGCTGAAGCGAATCTGGTAGCAGGGCATCCTTCGTTCAATCCGACGCAAAAGTAACAAAAATAATTGGTATCACCAAATCTTTGCATCATGTTTTAATGATTTTTTGTCATAGTACACATCTTTTGCAACGTGTAGATAGCAAAATACCGCCTATTTCACGACTTCTTTCCTGTTTTTGAAACAAAGTTTTTGTGTTTAGAGGGAAAAGTTTTTGTGATTAGAGAAAAAAGCTGTACCTTTGCCGAAAATTTGCGAAAGATGGCTAAAGATAAAATTGCATACGTTTGCAGCAACTGCGGGCAGGAGAGTGCCAAATGGATTGGCAAATGCCCTAGCTGTGGACAATGGAACACGTTCAAGGAGATTAGAATAGCAGCCGATTCGGGGTCGCAGGCGGCTAAGAATGCCGGCATGACCATGAGGCATGGAGGTGCTGCCACCATGTTTGGAGGACAGCATTCGGATAGCGATGCCAAGCCGATGAAGTTGCGAGACATCTCCTCGATTGATGAACCTCGCATCGATATGATGGACGAGGAACTGAATCGTGTGCTGGGTGGCGGTATGGTACCTGGCAGCATCACCCTGCTGGGTGGAGAGCCGGGCATCGGAAAGAGTACGCTCACCCTGCAAACCATTCTGAACATGAGGCACAGAAGGGTGCTTTATGTAAGTGGCGAGGAGAGTGCCCATCAGATTAAGCTCCGTGCCGACAGATTGGCAAAGGGACAGGCGCTGATGAGGGCTTCGGTTGCTGCTTCGGATGCCGGAGATGCTTCGGCTGCTGGTGATGTTTCTCCTGAAGCGGCTTTCGACCATATTACGATTCTCTGCGAAACGCAGTTGGAGAAAATATTCACTCATATTCAGCAAGTGGCTCCAGAACTGATAGTTATCGACTCTATCCAAACCATTGCTACAGAGGAAGTGGACAGTTCTCCAGGCTCGATATCGCAGGTGAGGGAATGTGCGGCGTCGCTCTTGCGATTCGCCAAGACCAGTGGCATCCCTGTTATCCTGATAGGACATATTAATAAGGAGGGAACCCTGGCTGGACCGAAGATTCTGGAACATATCGTGGACACCGTTATCCAGTTTGAGGGCGACCAGCACTATATGTACCGCATCCTGCGAAGCATCAAAAACCGATTTGGAAGTACTTCGGAACTGGGTATCTACGAGATGCAGCAGGGAGGACTAAGACAGGTGAGCAACCCGTCGGAACTGCTCCTTACGGAAGATCACGACGGACTCTCGGGCGTTGCCATCAGTGCCGCCATCGAGGGCGTCCGCCCGTTCCTGGTAGAGACGCAGGCACTGGTAAGCACGGCGGCATACGGAACCCCGCAGCGTTCGGCAACGGGTTTCGACCAGCGCAGACTGAACATGCTCCTGGCTGTGATGGAGAAGCGAGTGGGCTTCAAACTGATGGCGAAGGACGTGTTCCTGAACATTGCGGGCGGGCTGCGAGTAACCGACCCGGCGATGGACCTGAGTGTGCTGGCAGCCGTATTGAGCAGCAATGTGGATACTCCGATAGAACAGGGGTGGTGCATGTGTGGCGAGGTGGGACTGAGCGGCGAGGTTCGTCCGGTGAGCCGCATCGAGCAGCGCATCGCTGAGGCCGAGAAGCTGGGATTCCAGCACATCATCATTCCGAAATATAACAATCATGGTTTCGACCATAAGAAGTATCAGATAGAGATTCATCCTGTAAGAAAGGTGGAGGAGGCATTCCGCTGCCTGTTCGGGTAAAATCTCACGCAGATTTCGCGGATTACGCAGATTTTAGTGTATAGTCTGATTTTATAAATATAATCTGATTTTATAAATATTAAGTTCAAAGTAAATGAAGGATTCAGTAATTATTGTGAGCGGCGGTATGGATAGCATCACGCTGCTTTATGACAAGAAGGACGAGATAGCCCTGGGTATCAGTTTCAATTATGGCAGTAACCACAACGAGCGAGAGATTCCTTTCGCCAAGATGCATTGTGAGCGACTGGGCATCAAGCATATCACCATCGACCTGGGATTCATGCATCAGTATTTCAAGAGTTCTCTCCTGGAGGGTGCCGATGCCATCCCAGAGGGTCACTATGCCGACGACAATATGAAATCTACCGTGGTTCCATTCCGTAACGGCATCATGCTCAGCATCGCCATCGGCATTGCCGAGAGCAACAACCTGAAGAAGGTGCTCATCGCCAACCATGGCGGCGACCACACCATCTATCCGGATTGTCGCCCTGAGTTCATCAAGGCCATCGATGAGGCAGCCGAGGCTGGCACCTTCGTGGATGTTCGCGTGGTGGCTCCGTACACCAACATCACCAAGGGCGAGATTGCGGCGATAGGCAAGAAGCTGGGCATTGATTATGCCGAGACCTGGAGCTGCTACAAGGGTGGTGAGAAGCACTGCGGAAAGTGCGGCACCTGCGTGGAGCGCAAGGAAGCACTGGCTGCGGCTGGTATTGAGGATACCACGGAATACGAAGCTTAAAAGCTTTAGATTCAAAATAGAAAATACGAAATAGAAAATACTAAATAAAGCGAGAAAAGAAGATATAATGAAGAAAATGATTTTTACTGCTGCCTTGGTGCTTGCATCAACTGCAGCAATGGCTCAGAAGAGCAACTTCCAGGTGAAGGGAGAATTGAAGAACTTCTCTAGCGATACCATTTTGGTATATAAAGGTAGAGGTGTGAAGATGGATACCATCTTGGTAAAGAAGGATAAGTTTACTTACAATACCAATGTGGAGAAGCCTGTGAACTATACCTTTATTACCCCAAAGACTTATCGTGGAGAAGAGCGTAAGGCTTTCGCTTTGGTTTGTGTGCCTAACGAGAAGGCTGAACTGAAGGGAGATGCAAATGCTCGTTATGATGTAACGGGTACTAAGTTTTACCAGCAGTATCATGAGGTTGACTTGATGCTGGAGGCTGCACAGAAAGCACCTGATGCCAAGGATACCTATAATGATAAGGTGATTGATTTTGTAAAACAGCATCCTGACTATGAGGCTAGCGCCACTCTGGTTTCTGCTGTTGATGGATTGGAGAACATCGAGAAGGTGGTTGGTCTGCTTTCCGACCCAGTGAAAAACGGCCGTATGAAGGGATATTATCAGCCATTTGTTGAGTATGCCAAGAAGCAGGCTGAGGCTGAGGCAAAGGCTGCCAAGGTTCAGGCTTCCGGTGTAGAGGCTCCTGACTTCACTCTGAATGACATCAATGGCAAGCCATTCAGCCTTTCAAGCTTGCGTGGCAAGTACGTGGTGCTCGACTTCTGGGGTTCCTGGTGTATCTGGTGTATCAAGGGTATGCCTAAGATGAAGGAGTACTACGAGAAGTACAAGGGTAAGTTCGAGATTCTGGGTGTTGACTGCAATGATACCGAGGCAAAGTGGAAGGCTGCCGTTGAGAAGCATCAGTTGCCATGGATTCACGTATATAATCCAAAGGGCAGCGATGTGCTCAGCAAGTATGCTATCCAGGGTTTCCCAACCAAGATTGTTGTGGGTCCTGACGGCAAGATAGTAAAGACCATCGTGGGTGAGGATCCTGCATTCTACACCTTGCTCGATGAAGTGTTGAAATAAATGTTTGGCAAATATTGCCCACCATATATAATAATAAAGGCTTCTGCGGATTCGCAGAAGCCTTTATTATTATATATGGTATTTCTTCTGATAATTTCTCTTTGATTTCACCGGTGCCCCATGAAAGGAATCGGTTCCTCTTCCGATGTGCGGGCCACGGCTGCCACCATGATAGCTCTCGTGGAAGCTGGCTCCACCGCAGTACTCGCTCCAGCGGGCACGGATTCTATCCACATAGTCAGCCGTCTCGGTGCCTCGCATGTAACCGTATTTCACTGCCGGGTCGCAATAGTAGGCTGGTTGTGACAGTCGGAGCACATATTCCCTTACATCACCCCAATTGTGCGAGTTGCCACCGTGCTTCCGGGTCAGCGCCATCGCATCGCGGATATGATGGAAACCGCCGTTGTAGGCAGCAAGGGCGAAGAGTACGCGCTGCCCTGGGTCGCCCACATCGCTGAAGTGTCCCTGCAGTTCTGCCATGTATCTCGCAGCCGCAGCCACATTAGCCTCGGCGTCGTGGATGGCACTCATCGGCAAGCCCAGGTGCGAGGCGGTGGATGGCATAATCTGCATCAGTCCGCAGGCACCCGCCCACGATTTGGCATTCGCATCGAAGCAACTCTCCTGGTAACACTGAGCCGCCATCAGTCGCCAGTCCATGCGAGCCGTTCCGCTGTATCTCATGAAGAGATGGTCGTAGCGTGAGATGACACCCTTCGAACGGTTCAGGAACGGAGAATACACGTGGCGGCGGATGCTTGCCGTAGAGAGCAGGAAGGATTCCTCCTTCTTCACCTCGGCTATCATCTTCGGCTTGAACCATCCGTTCAGGGTATCGGCAAGACTCTTGTTGCCGCCAATCACTGCCCACTGCGTCTTCCCATTATCGGGAGTAACGCCGCAGAATTGCAGGTCTGCTGCATGATTCCCATCAGGAAGAGTCTTTCCACCTTTTAATATATGGCGGGGCAGTGGCACGGCGATGATGTCGCCTTCTCCCTTCTGCAGTCTCTGAATCATCTCGGTGGTATCCTTACATTCCTCCACTCTCAGCGATACGCCAATCTGCTGGGCAAACTTCTCGCAGAGCAGATACTGCAGACCCATGCCGTGGTTGTGATAATCATAATAGGTGGTAGGACCGTTCACGGTGAGCATGATGAGCTCGCCGTTCTCCTGGATGTCTTCCAGCGAGAAACCCCGCTGCCGGTTTGCCTTTCCGTTGGCATTATCCAATCCATCTCCGTCGGCGTTTCCATCTTCTTCAGAATCGTCGATGCCATCCACTTCGCCCACGGGAGTACCCCATGGCGTAAGCTCCTGCTGCGGTTTCTTGTCAGCGCAACTTGAGAGCAAAAACAGTGAATATAATGCGTATAAATATAACTTTTTCCTCATTGCGACTGCAAAAGTACTAAAAAATTGAATATAAGTACGAAATTATTTGCATATTCTAACAATTTTATGTACTTTTGCAATGTTTTTCAAACAAAATACAGAAATATGTTACGAATAGCAGTACAAAGTAAGGGTCGTTTGTTCGACGACACAATGAATCTTTTAGCAGAGGCGGACATCAAGGTCAGCGCCTCCAAGCGCACCCTCTTGGTGCAGGCAAGTAATTTTCCTCTCGAAGTGCTTTACCTTCGCGATGACGATATCCCTCAGAGCGTTGCCTCTGGCGTAGCCGACATCGGTATCGTAGGTGAGAACGAGTTCGTGGAGCGCGGTGAGAATGCCCAGATCATCGACCGATTGGGCTTCAGCAAGTGCCGCCTGAGTCTTGCCATCCCTAAGAAGATTGATTATCCAGGATTGCAGTGGTTCAACGGCAAGAAGATTGCCACCTCATACCCTAACATCCTGCGCAACTTCATGAAGAAGCATAACATCAATGCCGACATCCACGTGATCACAGGTTCTGTGGAAATCAGTCCGGGCATCGGTCTGGCAGATGGTATCTTCGATATCGTCAGCTCTGGTTCTACATTGGTAAGCAACAATCTTGCCGAAGTGGAGGTTGTGATGAAGAGCGAGGCTTTGCTCATCGGCAACTGGAAGATGGACGAGGAGAAGCATCAGATTTTGAACGAGATGCTGTTCCGCTTCGAGGCAGTACGCTCAGCTCAGGACAAAAAGTACGTGATGATGAACGCCCCTAAGGCGAAGGTAGAGGAGATTACCCAGGTATTGCCAGGTATCAAGAGCCCTACCGTCATCCCATTGGCCGACGAGGAGTGGTGCTCTATACACACCGTTCTCGACGAGAAGCGTTTTTGGGAAATCATCGGTAAACTGAAGGAACTCGGTGCACAGGGCATCCTGGTAACACCAATCGAGAAGATGATATTGTAAGAAAGTTAGATATTAGGAGTAGCGACCAGCTTATGCGCAGGTCTAGTTCTTAATTATCCATTATAAATTATTAATTAAATTTGGAATGAAGGTAATAAAGTATCCTGCAAAGGAGGAATGGAGCGAGATAGTAAAACGCCCACACCTTGACGTGTCGCAGCTCAATGCTACCGTTCAGGGTGTACTCGACGATGTGAAGAACCATGGCGATGATGCCGTGAAGCGTTACGAGGAGAAGTTTGACCATGCCCATCTCGATTCTTTGGCTGTGACTGAGGCTGAAATCGATGAGGCTGAGCAACTGGTTTCTCAAGATCTGAAAGACGCTTTGCACCTCGCCCATCATAACATTGCCGCATTCCATCAGAGCCAGAAGTTTGAGGGCAGCAAGGTGGAGACCTGCGCTGGCGTAACCTGTTGGCAGAAGAGCGTGGCGATAGAGAAGGTGGGATTGTATATCCCGGGCGGAACGGCGCCTCTCTTCAGCACCGTATTGATGCTCGCTACCCCTGCCAAGATTGCAGGCTGCAGGGAAATCGTGCTCTGTACTCCTCCTAACAAGGAGGGAAAGGTGAATCCGGCTATCCTCATGGCGGCTAAGATTGCAGGCGTGAGCAAGATTTTCAAGGCGGGCGGCGTGCAGGCCATCGGTGCGATGGCTTACGGAACGGAGAGCGTGCCTAAGGTGTATAAGATATTCGGACCGGGCAACCAGTTTGTCATGGCGGCAAAACAGCAGGTTTCCCTGCACGATGTGGCTATCGATATGCCGGCTGGACCATCTGAAGTTTGTCTTATCGCTGATGAAACTGCCAACCCTGTGTTTGCAGCAGCCGACTTGCTGTCGCAGGCTGAGCACGGCTTCGACTCGCAGGTGTTCTTCATCACTACCTCCGAAAAGGTTTTGGAAGCAGTGAAGAAGGAAGTGGAAGTGCAGTTGGAGCGATTGCCTCGCAAGGAGATGGCGCAGACTTCGCTGGACAACTCCAAGTTTATCCTCGTTGAGAACGAAGAGGAGGCCATCGACCTTTGCAACACCTACGCCCCAGAGCATCTCATCATTGCAACTGCCGATTACGAGCAGCTTGCCGAGAAGGTGGTGAATGCGGGCAGCGTGTTCCTGGGCAACTATGCGTGCGAGAGTGCCGGCGACTATGCCAGCGGTACCAACCACACCCTTCCGACCCATGGCTATGCCTTGGCATATAATGGCGTGAACCTCGACAGTTATAATCGTAAGATCACCTTCCAGCATCTCACGGAAGAAGGTATTCGTAACATAGGCGATGCTGTGGTGACAATGGCGGAGAATGAGCAGTTGGAGGCACATGCCAATGCCATGAGATTGAGAGTTAATAGCCTAAAATAATTTAAAAGAATGAAAGATTTAAAAGACTTGTGCCGAGAAAACATTTGGAACTTGGCACCATACAGTTGCGCTCGCACGGAATTCGCTGGCAGAAATGCCCGCGTCTTCCTCGATGCCAACGAGAATCCATATAATGACCCGTACAACCGATATCCTGATCCGTTGCAGCTAGAACTGAAGAAGCAGGTGAGCAAGATCAAGGAGGTTCCGGAAGACCAGATTTTCCTGGGCAATGGTTCGGATGAGGCCATCGATCTAGTTTACCGTGTGTTCTGCCGTCCGGGCAAGGACAATGTGGTAGCGATTGCGCCTACATACGGAATGTATGAGGTGTGCGCCGATGTGAACGACGTGGAGTATCGCTCCGTGTTGCTCGACGAGAACTATCAGATTTCTGCCGAGAAAATCATCGATGCCTGCGACGAGAACACCAAGGTGGTTTGGTTCTGCAGTCCTAACAACCCTACGGGCAACCATATCAATCGCGAGGCGATAGTAGAGGTGCTCCGTCTGTTTGATGGCATTGTTGTAGTAGATGAGGCTTACAGCGATTTCTCTACCGAGCGAACCTTCCGTGGCGTGCTGAAGCATTTCCCTAACATAATTGTGCTCAATACGATGAGCAAGGCATGGGGTTGTGCGGCATTGCGCCTGGGTATGGCGTATGCGAGCAAGGAGATTATAGATATCTTCAATAAGGTGAAGTATCCTTATAATGTGAATCTGCTTACCCAGCAGCAGGCGCTTGAGGTTTTGAAGGCGCCGCTGAAGAAGGATGAGTGGGTGAAGAACATCCTGCAGGAGCGTTCTAAGGTGATGACAGCCTTCTTGGATTTGCCTATCACCGTGAAGATTCATCCTACGGATGCCAACTTCTTCCTGGTTCAGGTGACGGATGCGCAGGCCATCTACGATTATCTGGTGGCTCAGGGCATCATCGTAAGAAACCGCAACAAGGTTCAACTTTGCGGCAACTGTCTGAGAATCACCATTGGTAACAAGACGGAGAACGCCGAGTTGCTTGGGGCGTTGAGACAATATTAATTAGAAAAATCGCCGTTTATCTCATGTTCGAGATAAACGGCGAAATTGTGAACGCACGCGTTCACAATTTGAAGATGGGGCCAAGTAAGATTTTGCACGCACGCGTGCAAAATCTCCCAATCAGTGAAATATTGGTTAGTAGTGTCTACTTTTCTAGTTGATGGTAATAAGAAGGCGTCAACCTATATAGTGAAGGTCAGTGTACTCTGTTACTCATTTTATTGCTAAATAATTTTAAATAAGTTGTTTGTATCAGATTAAATGAGTATTTTTGTAAAAAATAACATATGGCTAATTTAAAACTCGAAAGATAATTCTAGGTTGCTTTAAGTGTATAAAGGCAGAGCCTGGACGTTATCTGAAAGTAATTTAAAATAAAGACAACTATGGCATTACCTATTAATATAGAAAGCCTTCTTAGCGGAAGTGCTGTAGAAAGCAACCAACTTGAATACAAGGAAGGTTGGAATCCTGATACAATATATCGTAGCATCTGTGCCTTTGCCAATGATTTTGAGGACACAGGTGGTGGTTATATTATAGTAGGAGTGAAGGAAGAACATGGACATGCTGTTCGTCCAGTTTTAGGTGTAAATCCTGATTCTATCGAACAGATAGAGAAGGATATGGTTGGCTATAATAATCTTATCCGCCCTTATTATCAACCTCGTCTTTTTATCGAAGAGATTGATAGAAAGACTATCCTTGTAATCAAAGTCACGGCAGGAGAGCGTCGTCCCTATAAGGTACCAGACCGCATTACTGCAAAGCAAAAGGACTTCAACTATTATATTCGCTATAATAGTAGTAGCATCGTGCCGAAAGATGAATATGAGCGTGAGCTAATAAACTTGGCTAATCGTACACCATTTGATGATCGTGGCAATGATCAGATAAGTCTTAGGGACATTTCGACGGCTTTATTGAGAGATTTTCTTGTCGACGTCGGTAGTGATTTGGCAGACCAAGACCTATCAGGTGAAAACTTAAAGGGAGTTCTTGACCAAATGGATTTGCTGGAAACTACACCAGAAGGCTTCAAGGTTAAGAATGTTGCTGCGATGATGTTCTGTGAGCATCCTGAGAAATTCTTCAAAATGACTCAGGTTGAAATTGTGATATTTCCTAAAGGGAGATTGCAAGATCCTGATAATATGATTGAGGTTGCACCAATAAGAGGTTGTGTGCCTAAGATGATTCGTGACACGATGAATTATCTCAAGACAAATGTTATACAAAAGAAAATCCATAAGCCGAAGGATAATGAGCGTTCAGTTGTCAAATACAATTATCCATATCAAGCTTTGGAAGAAGCTGTTGTGAATAGCCTTTATCATCGTAGTTATATCGAACGGGAACCTGTCGAGATTACTATCGAGCCAGATAAGATTAGTATTCTTAATTTTGGGGGACCTAATCATACTATATCGATGCAAGCAATTCGTGAGGCTCGTATGCTTCGCTCTCGTAGATATACAAACCGACGATTAGGAGAGTTCTTGAAAGAATTGGATTTGACAGAGGGTAGAGCGACGGGTATTCCGACCATTCAGCAGAAGTTGCAGGAAAATGGTTCGCCTCGTGCGACAATTGAGACAGATGAGGAACGAACCTATTTCTTGATAGATATTCCATGTAATCCAGATTGCCTTGGAGTACAAATCAAGAAAGAATGCAAGAAAGAATGCAAGAAAGAATGCAAGAAAGAACTCTCTGACTTTCAGGTAATTATCTTGGATGTGCTATCTAAAGATCCTACAACAACAATACCTGAATTAGCAGAGAAAATGGGGATGTCTGCAAGAAAGGTTTCTCAGGAACTTAAGTTTTTAAGAGAAGATTTCCAGGTTCTGAAACGTGAAGGTGGTCGCAAGAATGGCTATTGGGTAGTTTGTAACTATTAACCCTGTTTGTTTCTCAAGATAGAAATCCAGCTGAACCACAACCACTCATTTGATAAGTGGCTGAAAGATTCTGATTATTCAACCGCCCAGTAGCTTTATTGTAAGCTGAAGAAGGAGGAAGAATATAAGAGAAATATTTGAGGAGAAAGTGTGAGGGAAGAAAAAATGGGGGAAGGTGCAAAGGGAGACGCACCTTCCCTGGTTTGTGCAAATACCCACTTAGCAGCTAATACCTATGGTTAAAAGTCTGAAATGAAGGATAATATGGAAAAATAATCTTTAATTGAAATATTTCTTCTTCAATTTGGTGTTTTCTCATATTTTATTTGTACTTTTGCCATGTCATTCAGAGTAATGTTTATTTTTCGCAATATCGCACTAAGATAAATGATTTTTCTGATTTGATAGAAATATGGTATTAATAACCAAAACATTGTTGCAATAGCGACATACAACTAATGATAATATTTTAAAAACTTTTACAGATATGGGAAAGGATGAAAGTTTATATGAAATAGGAAGAGATATTCAAGTTCATAGAAACAAAGAAATTCGCGGGTTTATTCATAACTGTGCAATAGCAAGAGCTTCGTGCCATCTTAGTTCTTCGTTAAGACCAGAAGATAACGGAGACAAAACTTTTTGGCTTGTGAACAGATCATGGGCAAATTATAATAATAGAAAAGATATAGCTTTGCAAGGACATGGTCAATCTGTTTGCAAAAATACTAAACTGGGTGAAATCTTGATTAAGCATTTTTCCGGTAAGCAAAAATATGTTCAGAGTAACTTAATTGGCTATAGAAAGGGCACGGTAAATGAGATGGAAATAGAAATCTACAACCATGCCTATTACAATCTTACCCCAAACTCTGTAAAGGAAGTGGTGGTTACTCTTAACGATAAGGCTTATCGCTATCAGACTTTAGAGCAATTGTTACATGAAAAAGAAGCTATCTCAGAACATCTTGAACTTCTGAAAAAGCAGCAGGAAAAGACGCACAAGGCGCTTGAAGCAGCTGAAGAGGAGCGCAAGAGAAAACTTCAGGAAGAAGAAGCTGAAAAAGCTCGTCTTCTTGCAGAACAATTAAGAAAGCAGCGCGAAGAGGAGAAAAAACAAATTGAAGAGTTGAAATTGAAGGAGGCTGAAGCTATGGAGAAGACCGCTCGTGCCAAAGCCTTTCTTAGACAGGGAGCAGAACTCCGTTCGCAGCATATTCTTGATCCGTCTCAGGAGGATGCTAAACGTTCGGACTTGTTTAATGGGGTTCCTGTGCTTATAGAAGGAGGACCAGGTACGGGTAAGACTACTACTATGATTCAGCGTCTTAACTTCTTGCTCTCTGATGAAGCCCTGAAGGATTATGATAATGGTCTTACTGATAAACAGATAGATGAAATAACAAATCCACAGACGAGAGATACGAAATGGCTTTATTTCTCGCCTACAAAGGATTTGCTAGCTTTTCTGCGTACCAATATGGCTAATGAGGGACTGAACGCTAACGAGAGAAACTCAACGATTCTAGATGATTTCTGCCGACACATGCTTACTGCCTATAAGTTGAATGTTCCTGACCAGAATGGTCCTTTCCTTAGGTATAAGCCATGTGAAGGTGAGGATTGCCTTATCGTTGAAGCAAGTGTAGCTATTGCTTCATTTGAGAGTTTTCTTGTTCGAAAGGTAAAAAAGACTTTGGTGGATATTTCTAAATTGTCAACCAATGAATTCCCTTGGCATAAAGAGGCTCTCTCTATAAAAGCTTATTGCCAGAAAGCTGAAAACGTCAAAGATATTGCTTCTTTGATGAGACTGTTGAATTCAATGAAGGAGAACGAGTCTGCAACTATCAAAGATAATGAGAAAAAGGTTAATGAGCAAAAGAATTTATTGGCAGTTCGTGTCCAGAATCTTATTTCTGCTGACCCGTCAATGGTTTCTAAGATAAAGAAGTTGTTTGATAAATGGGAAGATGAGGATGAGGATGGATTCTCTGATGACTTTATTGACGATGATATGGATGGAATAGATGAGGTTGAAGATGTTGCTTCAACAAAAGATTTTATTCTTGTTTTGAATCGTAATTTGAAGTCTATTCTTCGTAATCTTAGCTTGAAAACTATTGATAGCAAACAGAAACTTTCGAAGCGTCAGGCTGAATTGTATGCAGTTATAAAGCCTCATGTAGATGCACAGGATTTATCATTGTTGGGCCAGCTTGAATGGTTCTCCAAGAAATTTGCCTATACTTGCAGAGGTATTGAAAGTAATATTTTCAGTCAGATTCCAAAGACATATAAGGAGTTTCGTAAAGAACTTCTTAAAACAGGTTCTACTTGTTATAAGCAACAGCTATTAAAGAAGATTGTTGCTAAAGATAATAATAAACGTCTTCATAGAGAAGAGGTAGAGCTTCTTGTGGGCTTTATAAATAATCTTATTTATAGTATCTATAAGAAGTCTAAACTCCGTTTTGAGTCTATGCGCAACAATAAGTACGTACGTGCATATATAGAAAATGTCAAGCCGGTAATCGTTGTTGATGAGGCTACAGACTATTCTATCATCGACTACTACTTTATGGCTTCGTTCCGTTATTATGAGTTTAACACCATGACCCTATGTGGTGATATTATGCAGGGCTTGAACAATAATGGTATTGATAGTTGGCAACAGTTGAAGAAACAGATTTTGCCGGATTTAAAGGTCTTTGAATTGAAAGTATCATATCGCCAGACTCCAACCTTATTGGAATTGTCAAAACGTCTCTATGTGGATGATCAAGGTGTTGAAGCACCATACCATTCTAATATGGAGAAAACAGAGGATGAACCGCAACCAATTTGCTATATTTCTGATGATTCTTCAAGAAAGATAAAATGGATGGCAAAGCGTATATGTGAGATTTACAAACATTGTAATGACAATCTTCCTGCAGTTGCGATTCTTGTTGGTGACGAGGTTGATGTTGATGAAATGGTCAGTGAAATGCAAGATTTAGACATTCTTAATGGTTTCTCTGTCTTCAATTGTACTGATGGAAGATCAACCAATGCAATGAAATGTATCCGTATTTTCCGACTGTCGGAAGTAAAGGGTATGGAGTTTGAAGCAGTATTTTTCTATGACATAGATGCTGCTCTTGCTGGTCAATCTCATAAAATGCTACGTCGTTATCTCTATGTAGGTGTTTCTAGAGCAACCTCACATCTTGCCGTTACTTTCACTGCGGAGAAGGGCAATGAGGACATTATAAAGTATTTTGATACAAGTAAACGTAACTGGAAATAAAAGTGTAAATTATAAAGGAATCACGAGTTGCCACTTTGATTAGATGTATGGTGGAAGATGCGGTTAATATTGCCTCTTCCACCTGCGATTTTAATAAAAAATTGCAAATAAGTTATCATAATAGTTAAACAAAAGTTTTAATATTTATAAGAAAAAGACTCTATCTATTATGGTGGTCAACTAAAAATATTACTAAGTTTCAGGAAAGTCAACGTGAATTATAAATAAGTTTTAACCGAGTCAACTCGTCTTATAAATAAGATAAAAAGTGGTCAACCAAAATCGTTAAACCACATACTGAACTTGTGCCCACGTACATGAGGATTTGTGCCCTCGTACATGAGCACGGATGCCCGAGAACATGAGCGCTATTAACCGATAGTTCCGGGCACAAGTGCCCAAAGCCTTGGGCAAAGTTGGGCAAAGCCTCGGGTGAACTTGCTCAATGGTTGAAATGACTTTTCCTGATGGTTGAAAGCAATCGTCAGAACGTCTGTTGCATGATGTAAGTAGTATCATGAAACTATCTGAAAATGGGTAAAAACATGCTATTTCTTATTGTTTTTTGTGGTAACGTGGTAATAAACGTGGCAATAACGTGGTGTTTGTGGTAATAGCGTGGCAATAAAAAACCACTTATTACCACGCTTATCTTTTTAATAATCAAATGATTAGATAGTGCGTGGTAATAGTGGTAATAAAAAAGCGAAAACTTTTCTATGTAATCTTATCTTCTCCTGCCTCTTCCTTCATTTCTTCCCTGGTTACCACGACCACTGCCACGCTCGTTCCTGTCGCCGCTGTTGTAGCGGTTCTTGCGGTTGTGGTTGTTGTCATCGAAATTAGGGTTGAAACTCTTTTTCTTCTTGTCCTTGAAGAAGCCGGCACCCTGTTCTTTCTGATTTCTCAGTTCGGCTCTGGCTGCTGCCACGGCATCACGGATGTTGGCATTCGAAGGCTTACCTGATTTTAGGGATTTTCCATTATTCAGGTATTTCTCCTCATCATAGCAACCCACGTTGCCATATCCCTTTGGCGCAAAGCGGTCTTGTGCATTTCTGCCACGGCCTTTTCCGGCTTTTGAATCTGCTGCATTTCTGCCGGCTCCACGCTTGCCCTTGGCTCCTCTGCCCACGCCCGGATTATCATAGGTAGAACCTATTGCCTTGTCGTCGTAATGAGTATTCTTGCCCTTAAAGCCTCCGCCATGGTTTCCGCCAAAGCTCTTCTTGTCGTATAGCTTATCTATCAAATCCGCTCTGCCTATGCGGCGAAGCTCGCTCTCTATGGCACGGCGCTCCTCTGGCTTGTACCAGAAGAAGAACATGCGCTGGGCCAGCTTCTCCTTCTGCGTCTTGGCACTGAACACAGGCTCCAGGGTGTATGGGTCGTATCCCGTGTACCAAGTCTCGGTGGAAATCGTCATTGGGGTAGGAGTGAAGTCCTGTACCTGCTCCAGATGGAAGTCCAAGCCCTTGGTGATTACCGCCAGCTCCGCCATATCCTCCTCATGACAGCCCGGATGCGAACTGATGAAGTATGGAATGATCTGCTGGTTGAGGCCCTCTTCCTTATTGATCTTGTCAAAGATGCGCTTGAACTCGTAGAACAGATCGAACGATGGCTTGCGCATGAACTTCAAGACCTCAGGACTGGTATGCTCCGGCGCCACCTTCAGTCGGCCGCTCACGTGCTTGGTAATCAGCTCGCGGGTGTATTCCCTTGCCGCCTGGTTCACCTTCTCGTCCTTGCTCTTGTGCAGCAGCAGGTCGTAGCGAACACCACTGCCTATGAAGCTCTTCTTGATTCCCGGCAGGGCATCCACGGCATGGTAAATCTCCAGCAGCTTGCTATGGTCGGTATTGAGGTTCGGACAAATCTGCGGGTTCACGCACGATGGGCGCTTGCACACCTCGCACGCCTTCTGGTTCTTGCCATGCATGCCATACATGTTTGCCGAAGGACCGCCCAGATCGCTCAGATATCCCTTGAAATCAGGCATTTCTATGATTTTCTTCACCTCTTTCAAGATGCTCTCCTTGCTTCGGCAAACCACGAACTTGCCCTGGTGCGCCGAAATGGTGCAGAACGAGCAGCCGCCAAAGCAGCCGCGATGCAGGTTCACGGAGAACTTGATCATCTCGTAAGCCGGAATGGTCTTGCCTTTGTACTTAGGATGAGGCAGACGGGTATAAGGCAGGTCGAAGGCGGCATCCAGTTCCTCTGTTGTCATCAGCGGGAATGGTGGATTCACCACCACATACTTGCCGTCGGTCTCCTGAATCATGCGCTGGGCATGCATCTTGTTGGCTTCCTCCTCCAGATGGCGCACGTTCTCAGCCTGTCCCTTCTTGTTGTGAAGACACTCCTCATGACTGTGCAGGATGATGTCATCGTCCTTGAATCCGCCCGGAATGTCCTTCTCCTTGCAGTAGAAAGCCACCTGCGGCATCTCGTGAATCTGGTCCATGGTCTTGCCTTCGGCGAAGGCGTTGGCAAGTTCCACGATAGAGCGTTCGCCCATGCCGTAGAGGATGAGGTCGGCACCCGAATCGCAGAGGATGCACTTGCGCAGTTCATCCTTCCAGTAGTCGTAGTGGCTGATGCGGCGCAACGACGCCTCGATACCGCCCAGTGCCACAGGTACGTCGGGATAGAGTTTCTTCAGTATCTGGGTATAGACGATAGACGGATAGTCGGGGCGCATGTCGTGGCGGGAGTCGGGACTGAAGGCATCCTCGCTGCGCATACGGCGGTTGGCCGTGTAGCGGTTTACCATCGAGTCCATGGCTCCCGGCGATACGCCGAAGAAGAGGCGAGGGCGACCCAGCTTCTTGAAGTCACGGAAGTCGCCATGCCAGTCGGGCTGGGGAACGATGGCCACGCGGTAGCCGTTCGCCTCCAGGATTCGTCCCAGGATGGCAGGTCCGAAGGATGGATGGTCCACGTAGGCGTCGCCCGAGAAGAGGATTACATCCAGTTCGTCCCATCCCCTGAGCTCGCACTCCTTCTTGGTTGTTGGCAGGAAATCTGTTAACTTATATTCCATTCAAAATGCTTTAATCATTTACTGCATCTGGCTCTGCATCAGCAGCTTCCTGTGCATCCTTCTTCTCCTTCCAATCCACGTAGAGCAATACGAGGTTGTGGAGTCCCAAAGCCTTCATGTTCTGGTTGTAGATCACGTCGAGGCAGAGGTCGAGCAATTCCTTGTCCTTGATGTCGCTGCTCTCCAGGAGGGCGCGTACATTGAACTTCAACTTGTCGAGCACTTCCTCGTCGATGATGCCGTTGCTATCTACGAGGTTGCGGAGCAACTGATACTTGTCAATAGTCTCTAAATGCTGGTCGCTCACTTCGATAGAGCGTGTGCCAGACTGGTTTGCTTGAATCTTATACATATAATTATTAATTTTAAATTATTCCGTCAGGAAATTGAGGATACCCAGCATGATGCTGTGGCGGGTCTTCTCATCGCTGATGCACTCCAGCGGGATGCCCATGGTGAAGGTGCGGTAGCTGCTGCTCTTGTAGGCCACAGCCGCACTGGTGCCCGATAGGTATCGCATGGCGCAGAAGGCGGTGCTGCCCACCGGCTTGAGAATCTCGGGATGCGTGGCAGCATAGTGGCGGGCGTTCAACTGGTTGTAATAGCTGAATTCCTTGCCCAGTCCCTCGATGATAGGGTCGGTGCCTACGATGCTGTCTCGCTCGGTGATGGTGGAATCCTCAGGGTTGATGTCCTGAACGATGAATTTAGTGCCCGTAGGCTCGTAATGCACCTTCAGGATGTCGCTCATAAAATTCTGTTCCTCTTCCGTCTGCATGTCGCTGCCGTTGTAGGAACCGCTTACCAGCAGCCTGCCGCCGTTGAGGGCGTAATATCTGATGCGCTTCTGCAGGGTTGGGGTAAAGGTCTTGAAGTACTGATGGGTGTAGCCATCGTTGCGCTCCAAGCCGTTGATGAGGTCAACCACCTGATAGTCGGTCATCTTCACCTTGCCCGATGCGATGGCTTCGCTCGAACAGCTGGCGATGCTGTATTTGTTGCTCGATGCGATGGCACGGGCATGTTCCTCGGTGTAGTTGAAGTCGTTGCCTGCCACAAACTGACCTACCATCTCGTTGCCGCAATAGCCCAGTCCGCTGGTGGTTTCCAGGCCCATCTTGTTGATGTCGAACATCAGCTGCTTGCCGCTCCAGCCTGCCGTGAGACCGTAGCTTACGCCCGGATCCTTGTCGAAGTCGAAGCCTTGGAAGGAGTCGTTATCCACCACCTGTGGCGAAGCCAGACGATGGAAATTGTTGACCACCAATACCTTTTGCGAGGCTGATGGATTGTAGAGGGCCGAGAGGGTTTCTGATGGGAAACTCTCGCCACCCTGGTTTACGGCTGCCACACGGAAGTTGTAGAGCTTTCCCGGCTCCAGCTTCACGAAGTGCTGTGGCGAACGCACCAGGGTTCCGTTGTCGAATCCGCCGTTGCCCTCTGCCTTGTAAACGATGTAGCGGGTAGGCTTGGCACTAGGCTCCAGCTTGTCCAGTTGCGGACTCCAGGTGAGTTTGGCGTATCCGAACTCATCTATTTCCACGCTGAAGTGGTTGGGAGCCAGAGGCTGTACCACGTAATCCTCGCCGTGGTTGCTGCTCACGAATCTCAGGATGGTCTTGTAGATGGAGCGGGCGATGGTAAACTTGCCCATCGGATCTTGTGCGATGCGCATGTCGGGGAAGCTCTGGTGAGAGAGCATTTCGAGGATAGCCGATGGCACTTCGGGCAGTCGAGTTTCCGAATAGTTGCGGTCCCAGAGGTATCGCTTGTTGAATGCACCAAAGGTTTGCGACATGTCTTCTACCAGGTTGTCACGCAATGCTTTAGCGAAATCCTTTGAAGTGAATCTCGAAACTCCGCTGTTGAGCATCCCGTCGTTGAAATCGGTGGTGCAGATGGCGAGTGCGCCCCAGGTAGATTTGCCGTCGGGGTTGAAGCCTGCGTCGCTGTGCAGGGCGAGCGAGAGTTCTATCGGCACCTTCTTTCCGCTGAGAGCAGGCATGTATACGCTGCCTCCGCCCAGCCAGTTGGTCATCAGCGAACGGGTATTGATGTCGTCAGCATAGTCGTTCTTGCCTTGTCTGCCGCCATAGACCTTGTAGGGAGCGCCTGCCCACTGGGCGTAGTATCTGGCTCCCTCCAGGCATCGTGGCAGTCCGCTCACGTCGCCGCCGCGCTCTATGTTTCCCATGCCTCCGCCGAATCGTACGGCATCGGTGGTGACAACGCCTCTTTTGGAAGCCTGGTTGGTGCACACCACCCGGTTGAACTCGTTGCATCCCTTGTCGAAGTCGAAGGTTCCCAGATACACCCAGGTTCCGCCACCCATTCGCTGGTTCACGGTAAACTCGGTGGCCTGTCCCTTGTGGTACACGATGTATTTGGCATCGGGCACGCTCTTCGGCAGGGTCTGATAGCTTACGTATACGGCATATTTACCAGCCTCCTTGAATTTAGGCTGGTAGCTGACGAGGCTATATTTCTTCTTTTTCTTAGTGGCTTTGGCTTGTCTTACTGTACCCATGGTGAATGGGTTTTCTCCATCGCTATACAGGGTTTTGGCGTTGGCGAATCCCAGGGAGTCGCAATCCTTCCATTTCTTGGAGTTATCCACTTCGATGTAAGAGATGGATCTTCTGTCGTTGTTGTCGACGATGATTTCCTGTTGCTGCCAGTCGCGTTCACGAGGTGTGAAGACGATGGCTCCTGCATTCTGGAGCATGGGGATGAGATAGGGCACCACGATGGTCTGCGTAAAGAGGTCTTCGTTGGTGCAGAACAGGTTGGGGCGCTGCCATTTCCATCCGCGCTCCGCATCCCAATATCGTCCGTGAGAAGCCCACAATGAGAGGTGTCGGTTCTGCAAGCCGGCAGTCACGAAGTAGGGGCGGGAGCTGTTGAACACCCATGGGTCGTCATCGTATTCGATGTCTTCCCAAGCGTTGCTGTTGCCCTCGTCATATCGGTTTGCATTTTTGGCGGCAGCCTTTGCAGCGGCAGTTTTCGCCTTTTTTGGCGAGACTTTTGCTGCGGCATCAACTTGGATTCCTGCTCCAGCCGGAATAAGCAAACTGCTTATCAGACAATATTTTATAATTCTGTTTTGTTTCACTTTCTTAAATCATATTTTAATGCTTTTGCCCTTACAGGGCGCATTGCTAATCGCCGATTAAACCCAGGGTGCTGCCCTGGGCTAGGAGCTTTTGCCCTTTCAGGGCGATTCCATCAGTCGATATTTCCAATTGTGAACTTCTCGGGTTTCTTTCCTTTGAAATCCTTGAAGTAGAGCTTGATTTCCTTCATGTCCTTCTCCACATCTCCCGAAGGGATGATGACCTTGGTACACTGGATGAGCTTCTTCTCGTAATCCACACCGTAGAGGAGGATAGGGATGCCAGCCTTCAGGGCAATGAAGTAGAAACCCTTCTTCCATTCCGGATTGAGCGAACGGGTGCCCTCTGGCGTGATGCAGAGGCCGAAGGTATCTCGCTTGCGGGCAGTCTCGGCAAGATTGTCGGTCATGCTCGTATGCTTGCTTCTCCATACCGGCACACCGCCCAGCTTTCTGAAGATGGGACCCAGCGGCCAGAAGAACCACTCCTTCTTCATCAGGAAGTTGCTCTTGATGCCCTCAGCTCTGGAGAAGAGCAGGCCTATAATGAAATCCCAGTTGCTGGTGTGGGGAGCCAGGCAAATGATAAACTTCTTGGGATGGCCTACGGTTATATCCTTCTTCCATCCCAAGTGTTTGTATAATACCCACTGACAAATGTCTTTTATCATTCCTTATCGTTTGTTCTATATATATAAATAGGTGTATCTGCTAAAATCCTGTTATCCCAGGCTCAGCAATCCTCTTTATCCCAAGGTAGCAATCTGGTCGATAATCTCGCTCACCTGCTTGTTGAAGTCCTTGGTCAGGTTCTTGTAGTAATCACCCGCCTTGATGCCCGGCTCAGGATGAGACACTCTCTTGATGAAATCGTCGTTCACCATGACGATGGAAGAAAGGATTCCATCAACGTCGGCCTGCTGTGTGCCGTTGTACAAAGACGCTGCTACTGTCTCAGCGAAAAGCTCGCTGGTGATGTAGTTGATTGTTCGTTTTAAATCTCTTTTGTTAGCCATAATTCTTTTCTCTAAATTAATAATTGGTTGAAAACAATGCTCAAAGATAATAAAAATCTCTGGAAAAGCAATAGAAAATCAAAAAAAATATCTTAATTAACGCATTTTTAGCATTTTTCTTTCCGTATCTCGTAGAAAAACCTTAAATTTGCAGTGT
>OGJE01000316.1_pt1 | contig 21306 bp, 17 predicted proteins | sample 1571981 | NCBI WGS metagenome assembly OGJE01 (sample SAMEA2582118, study PRJEB24529) | metagenome | biome: Human gut stool | place: China | collected 2011
AGGGACTATTTGATTAATTAATTAACGTGTCCAATTTTTATTGGACACTAATGAATGATACTATCTTCATAAAATTATATTTTACTACATTTTCACCCTTTTACATTCTTAAAATTTTCATAAATGATACCCCTTTCCGTAAAGCCTGCTACCAGTGATTTTATCTACACCAATAAAAAAATTATTTTCTAGTAGCGAATAAGGATTTGTTTCTTCTCTTTGCTTCAAAGAATAAAATATCCTTCTTTGTGAAAAGATATACAATACAACGAATCAGTATTACGACATTCATAATCCATGAACGACCAAAATTCTTACGAACTTCAGGCGAAGCAATGGCAATACTTTCAGAGCCTACCTCGTCAACCGTAAAATGCTTATCCTTATCTATTACTTGGTCACTAAAAGATTGATCAACTTCAAAAATTGACGTTCCCGATCCATCAAAACCAATATTACGAACCTTAGAAACCTTAGGGAACAGAGAATACTTATCATTAAGATACTGATAAGAAACAATCATGGTATCTCCAAAAATACAATCACTATCAAGATTTAGAAGAATTGTATTTAAAAGCCTTGGTTCATTTTTATATATAGTCCAAATATTTTGCCACGATGACATTATAGATTCTGCAAATTCTCTATTAATAATTGCATCTAATAAGCATCTTTTATTTCTCCAAAATCCAACTCCCCATGCAGAATACTCTCTTGACATATAACAATTCTTATCGTATCCATTAAGTTTGACTCCTTGATAGTTATAACCACAAACAGCCATACAATTTGAATCATCCTTATATTTCTCCAAGCTTTTATTTATGTATTCCAAAAAATTAGGAGAGAAAATATTATCATCTTCCGAATAAATAAATCGCTCTACAGTTCTTGGTAAATCTTCAATAGCAGTTTTTAAATTTCCTTTATCTGAAAAAAAATAGTTTTCTTTTCTCCGATAAACTATAAGAGTCTTAAAATTATTATTTTTTTCTTTTCCTTGTAGAAAAACATCAATTTTCTTCCAACCGTCAACATATTTATCCGATGGAGGATAGTCCAATGCAATATATACATCGGTATGCTCAGCTCCTGTGCAGACTTCGAGCGACTCCAAGCATTTACGAAAATGCTCATATCTATTTAAAGTTGGTATTATTACTGGTGCGTATATCATGTTTCTTATTTTTATTATTATTTTTCTTACTTTTATAATAAATAAAAGTATCGCAACTATTATATTTACAATACACAAGATAGTTTTTGTAATGAAATAATCTTAAAGCAAAATTCACTAACAAGATTAGTACTCTATACTTAATTGAAAAATTAAGAATCCATACCCGCAGCAAAAGAATCTTTATACAATCTTCTGCCTCTTATTCCTAAAATTATGCCCAAAAGTGTCCAACCGACCACAATAACCATCTCTTGCCATACAAAAGTACAAGCAGAACCTGGTATCAGATACATCGCAGCCATAAAGCCAGACATAAGCACTGCCATTATACCTACCCAATATGCATGTCTTACCCGATATGGTCTCTTCAAATCCGCTTTCTTCCTTCGCAAAACGACAAATGAAAGAGAAACAATACAATATGCTAGACAACAGGCAAAATTAGCGGCATCTACTATCCAAACTAACATAACTCTTCCAAAGAATGGAGCTATGATAGAAGTTAAACCTAACAATAACAATGCTACAATTGGTGTTTTATAGACTGGATGCAATTTTGCAAAGCTACTAGGAATCATTCGTGACTTTGCCATAGCAAACATAACGCGACTACCACCAATTAAAAATGAATTCCAACTGGTTATGATACCACAAAGTCCTCCCAATATCAATACTTTTGCCATCGTATGACTATTAAAAGCGATAGCCATCGCATCTGCTGTAACTAATCCTGCACCTTGCATTGATGTAACCATCTGATTGCCATTCATCACGTAACCTATTGCCAATACAACCAAAGCGTAAAAACCAACAGCCATTGCTATGGACAGAATCATCATACGCCCTAATCTCTTCAATGGCATATTTATCTCCTCAGTTGCCTGAGGGATTACATCGAAGCCAAACAAGAAGAAAGGTGTCATGACAGCAACTTTAGCTACATTTTCAACAATAGAAATAGTATTATCACCAACAAATAATTGTTGGCTTATATTATCTGTATTTCCAGTAAAAGCAGAACCTGCAACTAATATCAATCCCACTCCAGCAATAATACAAGTCAAGATATTCTGTAACTTGGCTGCCTTTTTAGTTCCCTTTATATTGATATAAACAATTATAGCAGCAGTGATGATTGCCACAACCAACCACGAAGCATAAATATCAAAGCCCTTTACGGTATATAGATATCCTTTTAAGAATCCAGGAAAAATATATTGTATGATTGTAGGAAATGATACTGCTTCAAAACATACTACTCCAACATAACTCAATATTAATGCCCAGGTACTCACAAAGGCTCCCACAGGACCAAAGGCTGCATAACAGAAGTTTTGAACTCCTCCTGATTTAGGCATAGCCGTAGTCAATTCTGCATAGGCAAGTCCAACAAAATATATCATCAGACCACCTATAAGGAAACCGATAACTGTACCTAAGACACCACCTGATGTTATCCATTGCCCCGAAGACACTACCCAGCCCCAGCCTATCATGGCTCCAAAGGCAACAGAAAGCACATCTAGTGTATTGAGATTTTTCTTTAAATCAGAATTTGGCATACTTATTTACAGTAATAAATTCTTCTTAATTCATCAAAATCTGTAAATCTCATAGCAACATCTTCTCCATCTTCGTCAATAACCTTAATAGTTTTGTTTATCTTATCAATTTGGTTGCATACATAGTCTACATCTTTTCCTGTAAATGTAAACGTTAACAAATACTGATGAGCTACAAAATTATCGCCATCATAGACATTCGGAGCAAGATGTACTCCTTCTTCTGCAAGCAATTCATCCAATCCTTCTATATGATGTATTTTGCCATGTTTATTAGTTGACCATAAAATATATGCACAACCACAATCCTTATAAAGCTTTGTTTGTGATACAGGCAAATCATTTACCGTATATTTTGCACCCAGTGCATAATCTACCAGCCACTTATATGAATTAAAGCCTGTAACATCTTTAATAGGAATAGCCATCATATCACCAGACATTCTGTAGCCCATTTCAATTACATAAAAGTGCCCATCTTCATCAAGTATGAGTTCTATCCAGCAAACACCATCTTTCATGCCCCCCTGCTTTAGAGCTTGTCGGAAATATGGATCAACCTCTTTTAAATATACATCCAACTTATCACAAGCAGTTGAGTTTACTGCATAACAATTGTTAGGAGTTCCAGGTTGAGCCAAATCTGAGAATAAACTTACTAATGAAGCCTCTCCTTTAACCAATGCATAGTAAGCAGTATATTCTACACCTTTGAGCATACGCTCTATAACAACCTTACTATCTTTAGAGAAACTATGTGCATATTCTATCGCAGGAAGAATCTCCTCCTTATTATGGCAATAACTCATACCACGATTGGCACTCTGATCAACTGCTTTAACAACAACAGGGAATTTGATGTTGCTAAGTTCCTCCTCCGTTGGTGGGATGCTAACAAAATAATCTGTAGCTACCGGTACATTACAAGAGCGACACAAGGCCTTAAAATCATACTTATTCATAGTATAATGCCAAGATTCTGGTGTGCAATATGCTTGTAATCCAAGTCTTTTACACAATTCCATTGTCGCAGGAATACAAAAAGTACTAATACCGCTACATACACCATCAATATGTTCTTCTCGGCACTTTTTCTCCAAAGCGTCAAAGTCGCCAGTACTTATCATCCAATATTCATCAGCTATAAGTTTAGCTTTAGATTTCTCTGGGGCTAAGTAATCAGTAACAATTGTATATACGCCTTGACTCTTAGCATATTCTATCATTTCACAACTAGCTTTGCTAGTACCAAGCATCAATAGTTTCTTCATTGTCTTATCAATTTATTATATTTAAAATTCTTTCCATATCCTCATTTCCATATCTCTGATCGATTGGTAAAGGAAGAATATGATTTGCCATCCAAGTCTCTAAAGCATTTTCACCAGCCCATTCATCAACATTTGGCCAGTATTTTGCTACAAAGACCTTGTTTTCTATCAGTTTCTTACGAAGTTCCTGACCTTGCTCCGACTCAAATGGGAATATCATAGGAACTTCACCATAATTGAGTTGTCTGCCACCTAAATGTTTACACAAAACATTATAATTATCCAAACGGCGTTGAGCAACACTACCATAATCAATTCCTTGCATCATTCGCTTGGTAAAGTTCGACATACGACGAATTGGTATATCATGGAATACCTTACTCGTTCTATGGAAATCATCATAACCAGCTTCAGGAGATAAATCAATACGCTTCACCAATGAATCCATACGAGTATAAGACTCATCTGTCTCCAATTCGAAATCAGCTATTGCATCTGTATAAAGATAACCACCATCAGGAACACCAAAGAACTTTCTGCAACTATAGAAAGTATCTATCCCATCTATCGGTCTGGAGAAAAAAGCCTGAGTATAATCAAGAATCAATTGTTTTTTATACTTGCTTACAAGTTTCCAACAATAGTCATCATGCAATCCCCAATAATTGGTATACATCAATGCTTCATTTTCCTGAAGGTTGATATCTTCAACTATACGATAGTTTTTATCTATATGATAAAACTCATATGAAATTCCGAGCTTAACAATTGGCTCTATAGCAGAATCACAAGTAAAATAGGGAACATATACCTTTGCATATTTTCTACATCTCAAAATGTACTCCAAACAGAAACGACCGCTATTTAAAACAATCGCTTCTGCATGAATTTCAGGAAAGTGAGGAAGTTCTAATTCGAAATAACCTCCTATAGGAGTTATTGTTCTTTCGTTCATTTAAGTACCACTTTTATTAATGTATTGTAGTTCTTGCAGAAATCCTCCATCTGCTCTACAGTATCGAAATGAAGGAAGATAATTCCTAATGCCTTACCTGCACCATCAAATACTTCTACAGGATCACCCTCCTTCTTATAGATAACCTGACGGTAAACATTCTTGGCAATACTTTCATCGATTTCAATACCATTGAAAGTTCCTGCTTCGTAGCTATGGAGTACATAGTGCATATAGCAACCAGGCAAAGATTTTACTGGTTGATCCAAGAACTCCGGCATTTCTCCCATCGCTGCTTGGACATTAGCCTTCACTAAATCGATACCGTAAGCATCACTCAACTGAATTGGAATCATATTGCCACCTGCACGAGGACCTAACTCTAAGAAATGAACGTTATCGTTTTTATCGAGAATAATCTCGATATTTAGCTCACCAAAACGAATATCAAGAGCAGTAACAATTCTCTGCAATTCTTTATAGATATTATTTCTTTGAGAAGTATTAATTCCTGCTGGTAACATTTCTCCAATTGGAATCAATGGGCTATGTATTAAATCTCTGAGGCACTCCATCTCTCCATAAAGCACAACCTTTCCATCCCAAACAAAGATGTCTCCACCAACAACTGATGGGAATCCTCTCTGTATATATTCCTCAACAAGCAAAACCTTATTTCTTGAATATGAATCAGCCCAAACAATCGCCTTCTCCAAGCCATCCCAGTTCTCCAACATGGTTACACCTTTACTACCTGAAGAATCTGTTGGTTTAACTACTACAGGGAAAGTAAAATTCTTCGCATTTTCCTTAATCTTATCCAATGAGGTTTCAGGATGGAAAGAATAAACCTTAGGACAAGCAAAACCATGGCTCTGCAAGAACTGACGCCAAGGATATTTCAATCCTAAAACCTCTACACTCTTGGCTGGATTAGTAGGAAGACCTAAACGCTCTGCAACAATTGCTGCTGGAAGTGCAGCAGGATCTGAAGCATAAGCAAGAATACCATCAACCTGTTCGTCCTTCGCTATTTGATAAACAGCCTCAACATCTGTAGTACTGGCATTATAATATTTATCTGCTACATACTGGCCAGGATTATCAGACAGATAATCACACAAGACTGTATAATAGCCAAGTTCTTTAGCTGTCTTAATGGCAATGACTTGTTGGGCAGAACCACCCAACAAGAGTATTTTCTTTTGTGACATTGTTTCTATTTATTTTAAGATACAATCCAAAGTTCTCTGAATATCCTCATCACTCAATGCATGATGCATAGGCAAGCAGATTACGCTATCAGCCATCTTATGAGCATTTGGCAAATTTGTTGGATCAGCACTCTCCAAACCACGATAGGTAGAGAACTCACTAATCAATGGATAGAAGTAGCGACGACCCAATACATTCTGCGACTTCATCTTTGCATAAAGTTCATCACGAGTCATACCATACTTCTGTGCATCAATGAAGATTGGGAAGTAGCTATAATTATGGCGAACACCAGGCATATCATCAAAGAAGGTGATGCCTTCAACATTGCGCAAAGCCTCACGATACTTAATTGCAACCTGATGGCGAGCCTCAATAGCGGCATCAACTTGCTTCAAATTCAACAAGCCATACGCACTACGCATCTCATCCATCTTACTATTGATACCAGGACCAACGACCTCGGTCTCTCCAGCAAATCCAAAGTTCTTCAAGTAATCTATGCGTTTTTTAGTTTTCTCGTCATGCATAATCATGGCACCACCTTCGATGGTGTTATATACCTTAGTAGCATGGAAACTCAAAGTGCTCATATCACCAGCATTCAAGATGCTCTCACCATTTACTTCTACTCCGAAAGCATGAGCTGCATCATAAATAACTTTCAAGCCATACTTATCTGCAATATCCTGAATAGCCTTGGTATCGCAAGGCTTTCCATAAACATGCACTGGCATAATGGCGGTAGTTTTTGGAGTGATGGCAGCCTCTATCTTGTTTGGATCAAGATTACCCGTTGCAGGGTCAATGTCAACGAATACAGGCTTGCAACCATTCCACCAAATACTGTGAGTAGTAGCTACGAAGCTATATGGGGTTGTGATGACCTCGCCCGTAACACGGAGCGCCTGCAATGCAGTAAGCAATGGTAAGGTACCATTGGTAAAGAGACTCACGTATGGAACTTTGAGGTACTCGGCAAGAGCAGCCTCCAGTTTTTTATGATAATCACCATTATTAGTTATCCACTTGCTATCCCAGATTTTCTGGAGTTCAGCATGAAAATCATCCAAACTTGGCAGTAACGGAGATGTTACTGTTATCAATTTCTTTTCCATAATTATTTAATTATAATATTATCTCTAAGGGCATTCAAATAACCATGACCATATTTTTGATCAGGTTCTACATAATTACCTTCAGCCCATTCATTCCATGATTTTAAGAAAACGATTCGATGCTCAAAAGGTTTATCTTGAACAGAATCAATAATTTGTTTGATATGTTTCGAAAACAATTCTGGAGTATAATTGTAATATATAGTAGCTTTTGCACCAGAACGAGCAGTACGATCATAACCAGACAAAATCGTTGGATAAACTATATCTTCCTTATCAATTTCTTTTGTTAAATAAGGAATAATATTCTTATAATCGAACTTCTTTATCGAGCCAAAATTACCTAATGTAACTCGATTAAATAGTCCTCTTATCTTTTTATGAAGTTTACTTCCCAATGCTCTATCTTCTGCATAAGTCAAATATGCTGGATTTATAGCTTCGATACCAACATCATGATATTTATCAAACGACTCTTTAGTAAACTCGCTATCACTCCACCACAAAGCAACAAAATGAATACCAGGCAATCCGTTTTCTTTAGCCATTTTTTGCCAACAAGCAATGAATTCTTTCAAATCAGGCATTCTGAATGCTTGCCACAAATAGAATAAAGGTTTACCATCAACAGTAATATATCGCTTATCCTTAAATGCAGGAAGACAGTAATTGAAATGCGCTATCCAGTCCTTTTCGCCAGGATATTTCATGTCAAAAATAACTGTGTCTTTCTGAAAAGCCTTTCCTTTAGTCCAAGTTTTATTACTCCATTCATGGTTAGCCCAACCCAGACAAAAAGGGAAATCAGGTTTACCACTTTTCAAAACATCCTCAAAAATATCCTGAAGAGTCATCACACCTTCACCAAACCAGTAATGCCAATACATGAATCCTTCGACACCGGCCTCACGAGCCATTTGCGCCTGCTGCTCTCTTATTAACGGCAAACGTAAATCATAAAAGCCTAAATCAGATGGCAATTTTGGCTGATAATGACCTTTGAACAAAGGCTTAGCCTTCGTTACATTAGTCCACTCTGTGAACCCTTTACCCCAAAACTTATCATTTTGTGGAGTTGGGTGATATTGAGGGAGATAGAAAGCTATCACCCTTGCTTTTCTGTTTTTCTTACACATATATTACCTTTTTTAGACAACTTTTGAATTATAAACAATAAAAATATACTAAGCAATAAATTTCTAAAACTACCACTTGTTTTGAATATATTCATAGACCAACCATTTATTAATATTTGGCAATAAACAAAATACATAAAAAATGGCAATAAAGTCGCAGACGTTTTTACTCTCGTAAAGATTTTTAAGGACACAAATGACCATATAAACAGTAATACAATAGTAAAAAACGGTCCAAAATCCATATACCAATCACCTATATAAGTATAAAACAAACTAGGAATGATACCTGTCTTACTATAATTCCAATATGCATTCTTATCAACCGGCACATCTAACCCAATTAAGTTTTTTACAAAACCAAATGAATTATCACCTTCTGTATGTTTTCTTATATCCCATAAACTTTCATTAAAGTCTAAATGACTTTTTGCCACGTAAAAACCGACAACTATACTAGTATCTTCTCCTTTATTAGAAGAATTTCCTCTAGCTAAAGTCAAAATTGATAAAAGAATAAAAAAACATGGAATTACAACAAGCAAAACCAACTTTAGCCTCTTAAAACGAGCACTTGGAATTTGTTTTCTAAATAGCAATATTAGAAAAATTGCGTTTAATATAAATTGAGTTGCAAAAGCTCTTCCAGATGAGGCAAACTGAAAAAGAATATGATTAAATACCGGCAAAAAAGAAAAGAATAAAAGATATTTATTTATTTTATTTCTCGTAAAAAAATAAAATGGAATAAAGACTAATAATTGAATGAAAACACCATCTAAAGAATTACCTATCATTCCCAAAGTACTTAACCATGTTACTTTTAATCCATCTCCGTACATTTTGTCATCATACGCATCTGCTAATCCACTTGTGTCAATGGCTCCATATGAAGATATTACATATCTAAGATTCTCATAAAAAGGAATTATCGAAGCCAAGATAAAAATCCAAATAAGTTTGTCTAAAAAACCAGAAGGCACGCATGGAATTGAATCCTCCATCTTTTGGTGACATTTAACTATCGGGAGAATTGATATACAAAAGCATATAAATAAAAACGCATAAGGCAAAATAGATATTCTTTCATATTTTACATCAAATGCAAATTGAAATAATACAGCAAAAAATGAACTAACACACCATATGCCAACAATATATAGTGGCACAAAACTATACTTTTTTACATAAAGCCACAAGAAAAGAGCTACAAATGCACAAAAGTATAACAATGTAGGATATAAATACTCAAACATATCAATAATATTTTTCAATGAACAAAGGCGGATTTTATATCATATAAATCATAATTATAGAACAAACTCCATTACACTATTAAAATGAATTATAGATATTTATTATACGACATCCCATCTAAAGCAAAGACAATCAATTCTCTCTTTCATTGTTTATGATATGTATTTGTTAAACAGATTGCTTTTCGTTCCGATATTGCAACTTTAAATTCATCCTCTAATTCACCAAATCCAATTATAACTATTGGAACTTCATTTTCAGGAATCAAAAAATCCTTTAAAGATGCATTTTTTTTACAATCAAATCCAACAGATAATGGAATTGTGCCAAAGCCCAAACTATGTAAAGCATTTATCAAATTCATGGCATAAAGTCCACCATCGACATAAGCCTGATGTACTTCATAAAATAAAAATGCCTTTAAATTTGCTGTAACTAAAATCGCGCCTTTAATCTCATTTTCAAACCCTCTAGCACCACCTTGCCATCTTATTAAATCTACACTTTTTTCTCCTAAGAACACATGGGTTTTCCAGCCTTGGCGATTGCAAGCCGATGGAGTTTTCTGTGCTATCGATAAGGCTTCATCAATTTTTTTTCTATCAGGAACACAATTTTTATAAAATCTAATGGAATGTCGTGAAGAAAGAAAATCTTTAAAATTTGTATTTAAATGCTCAAATACTTCTTCTTTAGTCAGAGTAAAAATCCCACCTTTTCCTTTTTGAGGAGTAAGTTTAGACAATTCTATAAGAAAATTATATTTTTTTTCTATCTCAAAAATCTCTGTACCATGTGACTTTGTATACTCAATATAAGTATATAAAGTATTTATAGGATACTGTAAATATTCCCTATCAACATCTGCATATTTTTTTGCATATACGATTAATTCATCTATAAGTCTTAAAGCTTTATTCTGACCAAATCCTAAACGAGGATTTCTCATAGACATTCCCTTTTCTAATGTGTGGGTTTGTCGCAACAATACATATTGCATTTTCTCGACATCATCAACTGTATGTGACGAAGCATTATATCTTCTCAACTTAAGCCAAAAGAAAAGAGCTTCTTTAAAAAGATTCTTTTCTACACGTAATTGATTTAAAATATTCATAACTATATTATTTTAATAAATACTTAATTTCATACAAATGTTTCCATCCTTTAATAATAGCATAAATTTCCAACTTAAAAATATGCCAATAAGGCGGTATTAATAAATTTGCCAAACATCCTGAAACTAAAACGGTTATAATGGTTACAAATGCAGAACCTATTATTCCAAATATCGGGATTATTAACAAATTTAGTCCTACACAAGTTAAACAGCCAACGATATTCCTTATAACTGCCCACTTTTGTATTCGTTCTATTATTATAAGTTGACCACCTGCACCAGATAAGCCCATACCAACCGTTTTCCATGCTAAAAATTGCAAGACTGGAACCGCTGCCAAATATTCATTTCCATATGTATATTTTATAAGCCAATAAGAAGAAATAGAAACACACAAGGATAATATAATAGAAATCCATACAATTATAGAAATTGCTTGTTTAGATTTCTCAACATATTCTGTATGGCTTCGTTGATAACTTTGAACCAATATAGGTACAATTGTTTGCATCATAATACCAGGAAGAAAGAGTATTATACCTAAAAATTTATCTGCCGTAGCAAAATAACCAACTTCCTTATTATTTAAAAGATCACCAATTAGGACTTGGTCTATTCGCTCATATACTACAACTGCTGCTCCTGATAAAACCAAAGGAAAAGCTTGACTCAACAAATAAGGAACAAGAGCTTTATCAAAACTCCATCTTCTTAAAGAACCAACTTCCTTTTTATAGGAAAGAATATATCCACTAGCTACAAGGAATGTATCAAAAGCTGTTGCTAAAACAAACCATTCTAATGGAAATTTGAACCAAAGCAATGCTATTTTCAAAATTGCACCTATGATAGTTCTACAAATTTCAGATTTTACTACATACTCATTTTTAATTATCGATGAAAAATAATTTCGGATAACGTCAAAACAACTTGAAAAAAGAACAGAAGAATATGCAATTATCAAAACAGAAGTAAAATAGTCTTTTGCAGAATTCTTAACTATTAAACAAATGATACAAAAAACAACAATTGCAAAAAACAATCGAATTGCCAAACAAGTACCAAGTATACTTTCTTTCTTTTCCGGATGAGCCGATAATTCACGAACTTCTATATTTGATAATCCAAAACCTGCAAAAACACTAAACAGCGTAACATAACTAATAACATAGTTCATCAAACCATACTGCTCAGGACCTAAATATCGAGCTACTAAAATGCCGACAAAAAGCATCCCAAACATATTTGTAAACTTTCCTAACAAAGCCCACAAAACATTTCTTATGACTTTTGATTTATTGCTATTTTTATCTTTTATCAAATTTAAAAGTCGCATACTAAATATCATTTAATTCTTCTTTCAAATTATTAAGTTTACCTCTATAAACCGGGATGGTATTTCGCAAATGGCTTTGCAACAAATGTTCTTTACCTAAAAGATTTTCAAACGATTCCAGCACCTTAGTTGGATAAATATTATTTGTACAATCCACTACTAGGTCTGCATTTAATCCTAAATCTTTAGCAATACCATGCGATTTTATACTATAGCCAAGTGCAAGGCTAGGTACACACATACTATAAGCAGATATTACAGAATGTGTTCTGGCACCAACAAAAAATCTACAGTTGGAAATAACATAGCGAATCTGACAATAATTATATATATTTGAATCCAATATAGAAACTCGGTTTGAATTACTATACTTTGACAATATCTTATTTGCTACAGCTATATCACTTTGACTTCCCCATAAAACATGTGGAATCAACAACAAATGGCTAGACGTTTTTGTTAATATAAAATCTATCAATTGATGTATCATTTCCTGTTGCGGCATAGTACCATATACAAAATTCGATATATTCAATCCAATTACATCAAGAGTATTAAAACAACTAGGCAAACTTACCTTTTCAGGTTCCAAAATAAAAGCAGGATCTGGATAATTAATTATTTTGTTAATACCATATTTCTTTAATAATTCTTCAGTTAAGGACTCACGAACATATATCAAATCAAATTTTTTGAGATTCTCAATTTTTTCTGGAGTGAGATTCTTTTCACCTATTGAACAGCCCCATAAAACTGTTTTTAATTTATGTTTTTGACACCAAGAAGTAGTATAAACAGCCTCATTATTTTCATAACAATACATATCCCCACCAGTAGATAATACTACCCCATCATCAGGAATACTTTTCAAGAAAGAATCATATCTTTGCTTATAAACATACTGCATATGTTTAACGTGCTGGAAAACCCAAAGTCTATGTGCTTTACGAAGCAGGAGTTTACTTTTAGTCATTTGAGGCACTTCTACCAAAGTTACATAATCAGAAGTTCCAAGACGTTTATCCAGCTCTACATCTGTACACAATCCTATCAAATTTTCTTTTGGAACATTCAATAAAATAGCTGTACCTTTAGCAATTGCCTCACAACCTCTATTACCACCATCCAAGTGTAAAGGAAAATAAAATTTCATATATATTACTTAAATATAAAAACATTTGTTTAAACCATTCAAAACCATAAAGTTAGCAAGTTTTACATTATACACAAAATCTTGTCTATACTGAAGTTTATCTATGTTTATAATCAAAATTCAAGTCCAAATTTCTATAAAACAGATAGTTTATCTTTACTAGTAACCTAATCTTTTTAAATTGTTTGAATAGCAGGATACATGCCAAGAGCCGAAAATTGCTTCATATAAACTTAAAGCATTTCACCTACCATATAATCATTACAGAAAACTATCGATTAGAATACATGTTGTCGTAATACTTCTGGTAATCACCAGAGGTTACGTTGTCCATCCATTCCTGGTTCTCGAGATACCATTTTACGGTTTCCTCGATACCCTCCTCAAACTGGAGAGATGGCTCCCAACCCAATTCCTTCTGCAACTTTCTAGAGTCGATGGCATAACGCATATCGTGCCCCTTTCTGTCGGTTACATAAGTGATGAGATCCATATCCTCGCCTTCCTTTCTGCCGAGCAATCTATCCACGGTCTTGATAACCACCTTGATGATGTCGATGTTCTTCCACTCGTTGAAACCGCCGATGTTGTAAGTCTCGGCAATCTTGCCCTTGTGGAAAATCATATCGATGGCACGGGCATGATCTACTACATACAACCAGTCGCGCACGTTCTCACCCTTACCATATACTGGCAATGGCTTGCGATGACGGATGTTGTTGATGAACAACGGAATCAACTTCTCTGGGAACTGGTATGGACCGTAGTTGTTAGAGCAGTTGGTTACGATGGTTGGCATACCGTATGTATCGTGGAAAGCACGCACGAAATGGTCTGAGCTTGCCTTGGATGCTGAGTATGGAGAGTGAGGATTGTACTTGGTAGTCTCCAGGAAGAACTCCTCGCCGTAAGCCTCATGGTTCTTACCGCTGGATGCCTTGGTGGTGAAAGGAGCAGGAATGCCCTCAGGGTGAGTCATCTGCAATGCACCGTATACCTCATCGGTAGAGATGTGGTAGAAACGCTTGCCCTCATATCCCTCAGGAAGACTCTCCCAGTAAATCTTGGCAGCCTGGAGCAGAGACAGGGTACCCATCACGTTGGTATGAGCGAAAGTGAAAGGATCCTTGATACTTCTATCTACATGGCTCTCGGCAGCGAGATGGATGATGCCATCCACCTGATAGTCCTGCATCAGCTTCAGCATCAGGTCGAAATCGCAGATATCACCCTTTACGAAAGTATAGTTAGGCTTATCCTCGATGTCCTTGAGGTTAGCCAGGTTACCAGCGTAAGTCAACTTATCGAGGTTGATGATGTGATACTCAGGATATTTGTTCACGAAAAGTCTTACTACGTGTGAGCCGATGAAACCAGCACCGCCCGTGATAATGATATTCTTCATTGTTACTTAATTTAAAGAAAGATAGATGAGTTTGAGAATAGAGCGAAAAGTAGCTCATAAAAAATGCTCCCATTCTCGCCCTCACCTATCTTATATTTTAATATTCTAAATTCTTCTTTAATGTACCATCTGCTTCGTCAAGGATTGAAAGCAGATACTTGCCATAGTCATTCTTCAACATAGGCTGTGCATTCTCTCTCAACTGTTCTGCAGTAATCCAACCTTGGCGGTATGCTATGCCCTCCAGGCAAGCCACTTTCAAGCCCTGGCGTTTCTCCAAAACTTCGATAAAGGTGGATGCCTCAGAAAGGGAATCATGAGTTCCGGTATCAAGCCAGGCAAATCCTCTTGCCATGGTCTGTACCTTTAGCTCCTTATCCTTCAGGAACTCCTGGTTGACTGTTGTGATTTCCAACTCGCCACGAGCAGAAGGCTTGATATGCTTGGCCACTTCTACCACCTTGTTAGGATAAAAGTACAAGCCTACCACAGCATAGTTGCTCTTTGGATGCTGAGGCTTCTCTTCAATGCTGAGGCAATTGCCTTGCTCATCAAACTCAGCTACTCCATATCGTTCTGGATCACTTACACGATAACCAAAGACGGTTGCCTTGTTGTTCTGTTCTGCATCTACTACTGCCTGATGAAGCATCTGGCTAAGACCAGCACCATGGAAAATGTTGTCACCCAATACAAGACAAGCCGAATCATTACCGATGAACTGCTCACCGATGATGAAGGCTTGGGCTAAGCCATCTGGTGATGGCTGTTCTGCATATTCGAACTTGACTCCGAACTGGCTTCCATCACCTAAGAGGCGCTTGAAGCCTGGCAAATCAAATGGTGTTGAAATAATCAATATCTCACGGATACCTGCCAACATCAATACCGAGATAGGATAATATATCATCGGTTTATCAAAGATAGGAATCAGCTGCTTGCTGATACCTTTGGTGATTGGGTACAAGCGTGTACCGCTACCACCTGCTAATACGATTCCTTTCATTTTTCGATATTATTTATTTCATTGAAAATATTTTGTTTTAAATCTCTACACTTTGTATAATTCCTAAAAACTTGGTGAATCAAAGATTTACTATATTTTTTTTCAACCATTCTAAACAAGCAATCTTCAATATTTGATATTTTCATGAGCAAGTCGTTGTCTACAAAGTTATCAAAATCATATTTAGGATCTAATATTATTCGAGTCTCCAAAGAGTTTAAAAGAATATGTAACACAAATCTATTTGAATGTATATAACATGCCTTTTTACGCCCTGTTGAATTTCTAGCTTTTTCCCTGATAAATTCTGCAACTTTTCTCATTATTACGACACATCGCCATGCCTTTGTTGATGTTAATTTGGAATTAATTATATCTATATAAGGCGAAAGACCTACCTGTTCCCAAAGTTTACCAACTTCACGTTTTGCTAATACAGCTAGATTAACATCTTTAAGAGAACAAGCAACAGAAATAATTACATCCTCAACATTACATGTTTTATCATTAGGAATATAACTGTCAGAACGTTTTATCTGATAATTAATATTATCCAAAGCCAACTCTGTACGCAGTCTATCATGCTCCTGATCTAAAGATATAAAATCTCTCCTCTCAATTTTATTTTGAGTATTGGTTGATTGGGTTATTTGATTACTCAAACCTATTGGTGCATCTTCTAAAGAAATGATCTTAACAAAGACTTTTACATCTTCTAGATTTTTCATTTCATTAGTACTAATATGTCCTATGGAGCCTACTGTTTGAGCACCATTAACTATTTTAAGGTCTTTAATCTCAAATTGTCCTATATCTCTAGTTAATGCAATTGGCTTTTTATTAAAAGATTGACATAATATAGTAACTCCATTATTATAATATAAGAAATTCTGAGGTTGACTAATTATTGTATCTCTTATTCCATCATTAACTTCTGTTGAACCAATAAAATCCCTAATATTATCATTAAAAAGCCTTGCTCGATATCTTTTCCATAAGTCTGCAAAATATGTTCCATTTACCGTACCATATAGAATTCGGTATGGCATGGTGTTTATTCCCCAGTTTTCTATCGCTATTTCTGTATCTATTGGCGTACCAGCTACAAAGCCTGCTAGAGATTTATGAGATTGAGATAATGTAAAACGCTCAAAATAAGCTACCTCACTAGCATCATTAACTTCTTCCAATAGTTTTTCTACTATCCTACGATTGTGTTCTGAAAAAGAATCACTACCAGTATAACTTAGAACCAAATTTATTTTGGTTTCATAGTCATTTAAGGCTTCTTCTATTACATCTTGAATATCAAGAACCTTTTGGTTAAAACGTTCTAATTCAAACTCTAATAGATCTTTAACGCCATTACAAAATTTACTTGTATCACCAGTTTCTGGCTCACCAATCCCTTTCTTTATCCATTTACTTTGCACAAGCCATAAAGTTTTAGACTTTCGATCATAATAAATAGCATCTATACCATTATCATTCAAGCCGTCAACTATTGATTTTGAAGCATCATCAACAGAAGCAGAAGCTAGTATTTGCAATGTATATGCTGCATAAGCACGTGAATAAAAAACATCCTCTTTATTTGAAACTATAGAATCTGATGTATCTATTTTCGTTGAATATAAATCCTTTAATTTAGCTTGAACGTGTCTAATTTGAACAATACTCATAATATAGTAATATAAGTTATTTGAGAAATATTTTGTTTCGTTTTTATGGTGAAGGATTGCCTAAATCTCTCCTTCTCCTCATCTATCTCTTCCAATATAGTAACAACATGAAAGTATGGAATAATAGTCCTTATCCCCCAGAATTACGTGTCGGTAACATCACTCAATGAGAACCTAAAGCAACTTCTGTTCTTCTATCACCAGTTTGCTCAATACGGGCAATAGCTTTTCTATCTTGCGGCACTTCACCTTATTATAATAGAAGTCTATATCATCAAGGAGGTCGTAAGCCTGGTCTTCGGGCATTAATGAGGATGCTACTTATATCTGTTCGATAGATAAATCGTTCTATATTTTAAGGAGGCAGGCTCCTTATCGGGAGCCGATTACTGATACAAATCGACATTGATGTCGAATGGACTATTAAAGTCCTTCAACATCGCATGCTTCGTATCTTTCTCTGAGAGATTGGCATGTTCTGTCGGGATCTTCCAATCGATACCGAGGCTATCATCGAGAATAGAAATACCACCATCAGCCTCTGGATGATAGAAGTTATCACACTTGTATTGGAAGACGGCTGTTTCCGAGAGAACAGCGAAACCATGGGCAAAGCCCTTAGGGATGAAGAACTGGCAATGATTGTCTTCTGTCAGCTCTACGGCTACATGTTTGCCGTAGGTTGGTGAACCTTTGCGGATATCTACGGCGACATCAAGGACTCTGCCTTTTACGCAGCGTACAAGCTTGCTTTGTGTGTAAGGAGGACGCTGGAAGTGCAAGCCTCTCATTACGCCATAGCTACTCATAGACTCGTTGTCCTGGCAGAAGTGTACACTATGTCCTAGGATTGGAGTAACCTTCTCTTCAAACTCTCGCTCGCTGAAGCTCTCGAAGAAGTAGCCACGAGAGTCGCGGAAGAGGCGTGGCTCTATAATGAGAACGCCTTCAATATTTGTTTTGATTATATTCATTGTTCTAACTTAAATTCTTACATAAGATTTTTTAGAATCACCCCGTCCCTCTTTAGCCAAAGAGGGCTCCACATCCTAACCAAGCCTTCCCTTCTCAGAAAGGAAGGATGTAACCGCCCTCCGGTGCTCGGAACCGCTACGCTATAAGGTTGGCGGACCATCAAAGGTCTCGCCAGATTGTGCGGGATGGGACCGCCAGACTATAAGTCTAGTTTCGTGACACGAACTTTACAGCTTAAACATTTCCACTAAAATATGCCTATCTCAAATTTCGAATACTTGTTGAACTTGTTGCTACTTGCACATCATTACTCAATGGTTGCTTATAGAAACGCATCTGCATACCAAACAGCAATAAACGCAAATCGATATCATTATTTATTTTAAACTTTCCGTCTTGCTCATTATATTCTAAATCACCATCACTATATTGGCATATATAACTTTTAAGTTCTTCTTTTTGAGCATCAGAATATGTGTTATAAACCCTAGCCACTTCAAATATTCGTTTCCTATTAGACAAGCTTACCTTATCTTCGGAAAAATCATCGCATAAACTTATCATGTCATTTGATAGAAATTCATGAATTGAATCAGAAGTTCCTTGAACATACTCATTTTTAATACAGGAGAAGATATTATACAAACGATTAAGCTCTTGAAAATAAAGAGTATCAGAATTCAAGTCATAAATGCCATCTGGTATGGGATTTATAGTTACCATTTTATTGTCATTAGAAAACTGAATACGACTGCCTGTGGTCCAAAAGCCTGCTTTTCTAATATAGCAACCTGTCAACATTCGCTGAATATAAAACTTGTTATCTGCATAATATGCAAAATATTTTATGTCATCGAGTTGATTTACATTAATCGTTACTAACTCTCCTGATTCTATTGGATTACCAAATAACTCATTAAAATATTCCGTATTCCTAAGATTTTCTATCCGAAACCATTGGTGCGCCACATTGTTATTGGGATCATACACCATAGAATCAGACAAGTCCAACTGGTCCAACGCACCAATTTCTATCTGATCACAAATCTTTGCCCATTGATTTTCGTTTTTTATCTTCGCTATTAAAGTTCCCATTGGCTATTATATTTCTATGTAAACAAATTCTGTCAATTTCTTCAAATTAGGAAAGACTATATCCTTTTCATTTTTTCGTATTACTCTTCGTGAAAGTATAAATAATTCAATTCCATTATTTGAAGTCACATTATAGAACTTATACCCCATCAACAAAAGAAGAGGATTAAAATAGTATGTTGTTGTAAGAGATGTAAATATCCATATAATAAGAATAAATACCACCAATACAACATAAACTAAACCTTCCTGTACACTGCCAGGTATACTCAAAGATACAAAGAAATAACTTAGATAAACTGGCAAATAGTCCTTATTTGCACTACTTACTTTTTGTGCAGGTAACCTTAAAGAATCTTTTGGACTAACAGCCTTTGAGAGCTGAACAAATATCAACGACAACAACAAAGGTATTCCAAGAAATACAAATATTGTCAGTAATGTATCTAACCAAGAAATTCCTATGGAGAACAATGTTACCTGCGCTTTTATGAAATAGAGGCTAGCTACCAATAAGCTAGATGCTAGATTCATCATCCACCATAAAAAATATCGTAATATAGAACCTATATTCATAGCATATCCTCCTATGTATATCACCAATACAGCGTCCCCACTATATTACAAGTAGTTACACTTATCAGTTTTTTGAAAAAAGTTATTCTTGTATCGTTTTGCATAAGATAAGCTGCACTCGGCAATTTGAAAGCCAGCTTTCATTGCGCTCGTTTGCGTTATCTTTTAGGGTGAAGGATTGCTAAGCTCACTCCTTCACCTCATCTATTTTTTCAACATCGTAACGATTTGCCCCACCTGTCTTTAAGAGCTCGATACTCTATTGGGGCTGACTTTGCCCTATCATCCTCTCCAGATACCCATATAGTTCATCTTCCATATTGCTATAGTCGCAATAGGGACTATCGTCGTTAAACATATCTTCCATACGAGAATCACCCCAGGCTAACTCCAGGTCGCCAAAAAGACGATGATGCTTATTGGTCAGCAACAGATGGAAATCCATTGCTTCCTTCGTCTGCCAAGGAATATCTGGATGTTGGCGCAAATGACAGTACAGATGACGCAGTACATCTAAGAATAGAACGACACTTGTCTGAACTCCACCACACCAATATGAATCAAACCACCTTTCATGTTTTCTACATGCCTTACCTAAATGGTCGAACAAACAGAAAATTAAAGAAATGGCTTCCTGATATTGCTTGTTGCGGATATACTCATGTACATTATGAATGAATGGGAACAGACTTCGAGAAACTTCCCGCTCTTCTTCATGAACTATTGCAGCATCAAAAGCGGCAGAAACTTCGGCTTGATGATCTGACTCAAACTTGTTCCATTTGCAACTATACCATTTCTTGATGCTTTCCATCGCTGGTCGATATTCCTTATAGCCTCGCTCCTTCCACTCTTCCAGGATATCAAAAACCATCTGATTCAAATCATACGGGGTGGTCTTGCAGTCATTGCGATACCAATCGTAATAGCATTCGCAGTAGCCATCAACAAACCATTCATCACGGAACCAGAAATGGCAATCCTCCATGTAGTTCATCTCAAAAAGGAGATGAAGATACTTGAGCTGATCTATATCCAGACCATCCAGTTTTGATTTCAGGTTTCTGAGATAAAAACGTGATTGAGCAGGTTTTGATTTAGCAGCCTCCACGTTCACTTTAGCTGCAGCATATCGCTGCTCGATATAGGAAGTAAATGACTCGCTTATCTCATCCAGCATCACAAATCCATCCTTGCCTCTGTTTGCTGTATTGACCACTACCCAAACCATACATTTCAAATGATGATATTTGAGCAAGTGACG
>OGJE01000319.1_pt1 | contig 21217 bp, 25 predicted proteins | sample 1571981 | NCBI WGS metagenome assembly OGJE01 (sample SAMEA2582118, study PRJEB24529) | metagenome | biome: Human gut stool | place: China | collected 2011
GCCCTGCGGCGTTTGTCAATGTGTTGTGGCGGGCCGCCCACGTTGCCTTGCTGCTTTGACTCCGCCCAAACCCGGAGACCATGGTGCGGGCGCTGTCCACCCGGCCGCCGGTTCTGGCGGTGAAATCGGCCAGCTCTGCCCGCGCAGCGCGGAGCTTCACGGCGCTCTGGGTCGTATCAGCCCCGGCGGCATCCTCGGCCAGATACCGGCGCTTGTACTTGCGCACGGTGCGCTCTCTGGCCCGCTGCATCTGGTTGATCTCGTACTGGGTGTACTTCTTCCCGTCATACTCAATGTCGCGGGCATTCAGGGCGTCGAGGCTCTCCTGCGTCCATGCAGGCGGTGCACCCAGCTCAGGGAAGATGGCAAAGAAGGTATGACGGCAGTTCCAGCCGCAAAGCCCTGCGCCGGTGCCGTAGCCGGTGGCGGCCTCGAAGTCCGGGTAATGCTTGCCCATGTAGTCCACAGCACCGCCCCGGTGGTAGGTCTTGCCCTGCCACGCTGCGTGGGAAGGCCGGGCCCCGCCGTGGGCTGTGACCGCAAAGAATTCCACGCCCATCTCGTCGGCGCGGGCGACCTGCAGCTTGGCGGCTGTCTGGTTCACGCCGGTGAGTACGGCCCGGCGGGCGGCGACTTCCAGCGTGTCTTGGTGGCCGGTGGGGTAGGCAACATACTTCATGGTGTCGGCCAGGCTGTCCACCGCGCTCTTGATGGCTGATTTGTAGTCAAACGCGCCGGTGCTTACCTTGAGGTGAGCCCGGTCGAGGGCGGCTTCGAACTGCCCGGAGACGGTGTTGGCCGTGGTGGCGGTGAGGTTCGAAAAGGTGCCCGCCGTCTGCTGGTAGCCCGCATTCAGGAGGGCTTGCAGGGCGGCGCTGTCCTCGAAGGGCGTTGGCTCCAGGTCGTAGTGATAATAGATCCGGTCTTCGGCTTCCAGTGCCCGCGTGGCCGCTTCCTGCATGAGCTGCCGGATGGCGGCTTCGCTCTTGCCGGTGTAGCGGGCCAGCTTCTTGATGACATCCTGCCGGACAGCCTCGGTCTGCTGGTAGCGCCAGAGCTGCCAGTTGGCGGTCGGGGTCAGCGTCTCCATCTTGGAAATGCGCCGGGCCACATCCCGCAAAATGTCATCTTCCACCTGCTGCCAAAGGAGGACCAGCCGGTCCGGCGCGTGGTCGAGGTAGTCCGGGGCCAGCATCAGGCACCTCCGCCGAAGCTAAGTTCCGGCTGCTGGTTCTCGGTGCGGGCCTCTTCGGCCAGCTTCCGGGCTTCCTCTTCGCTGACGCCGTACCGGGCCGCGAGGTACTTGTAGCGCGGCAGCAGGCCGCTGAGGGCGTCGTCCCGCATCTGGCCCATCCGGGTCTCGGCGTCGGTGATGTAGGAATCATCCCAGTTCACGGAAATGGCGGTTTCCGGGTCCACCTCTGCACCCAGCAGGTTCTTTGCCGCCCAGAGGATGCTGCGCACGATGCCGATCAGAGCCGTTTCGATGGAGATCTGGTTCTTGTTGGCGTTCTGCACAAGGTCCTGTCGGCTGCCGGTGTACTCGGTGGCCGTGGTGATGTTGCCGGTCTCGAACTTATACCGGTGGAAGCCCAGCCCGCACTTGAAGCTGAACAGGTCGAGCATATCCTGCACGGCCCGGTGGTTGGCTTCCACCCGCAGGTCGGGGTTGTACTCGTGATACTCGCTCTGCTGGTCCAGACTGCCCTCTTTCTCCGGCAGGGTGACGAACTGGCTCACCACATCATCGTCCGGCGGGATGTGGTGTTCGACGCCGTCTTTGTCTACGACCTTCCGGCAGAGGTCCGTGGAGTAGAAGATCTTCTTGTGGCCAAGCCGGAGGTCTTCGCGGTAGTTGTCGAAGGCAAGGTCGATGCCCTGCGCCTCATCCAGAGCTTCCGCAAAGACGCTCATGCCCAGGCCGGTGCCGCCGTCAATGTTCTTGACCGCAGCGGGCGAAAACAGCGCGAACCACGGCGGGGACCCCTGCACGGTGATGCTCTCCACGGTGCCCTTCGGTGCGGGCAGCGGGGAGAACTCCGGGATGCCACTGACAGTATCCGTGACAGCAAACCACTCGTTCCGGATGGTGCGGCTCGTCGTGTCGCCGGTGTGAGTCTGCAAGTAGACGGCGGGCTTTCCGCCCCGCATACACTCCGAGACGAAGGCCGCTTCGGTCACGATGCCGCGCTCCACCTTCAGGGGCAGGATGCAGGACGCCGGGTCATAGTCCAGCTCGATGTGGGCATCCGGTTGTGCGATCAGTGCGCCGCCCTCGCCCTTGACGCGGGTGACACTGAGCACGAAGGCCCCGGTGCCGGACCAGTAGGCCTGCTCCACCAGCTTGTTGGCGTTGTCCCAGAAGTGCAGCTCCCGGAGAAGCCCGCCCACCTGCTGCTCATCCGAGCCCAGCAGATAGGCGGCGGTCTTCTCGTCCGCGATCTGGAAGGTGGTGCGGTCGTTGAGCAGAAGGTTTGCCCAGTCCTCACAGACCCGCTTCGGCATCTTGAGCGATGCCAGCAGCCGGGTGTGTTTTCCGTCGCGGTATTCGGCAGACCGGGTGTGGACGCCGGGCACCGAACCCTTCCACCACTGCCGCCAGGTCTCGATGTATCCGGAATAGTCTGCATCCAGATGATAGTCGCGGGTCTTGTTCAGGTAGTCCAGAAAGGCGGAAATGTTCATGTGTTGGTCAACCTCTTGAAATCGCGTTCGATGGTGTATTCGTAGGCGTCCAGCGTGTCGATGTCGGTGCTGCCGTCATCCAGGCGCTCGTCGATGCCGGGGTGCTTGCCGCTGTACAGGGCCGTCGCAAGGGCATCCCGGAGAGTAGCCGCTCCGGGCATCAGCCAGAACCGCCCGCCGCCCATCAGGATGCAGGTCAGGCGGATGCGGTCGTTGATGCGGATCTTGGCGCTGTTCTCCACCCGGTCGGCCAGCCAGCTCAGTTTGCAGTGGCGCAGCCGGTTGCGGATGTGGTTGATGAGCGTCTGCTCGGCGGAATCGCAGAAGACGTACTGGATCTCGCCGTAGCGGGAAAAGACGGCGATGCAAAATTCGATGAGCCGGTCGGCCAGATAGTCAGCATCCTGCGCCACCGGGTCGATGCGCTGGGAGGCCAGCCCCACCACGCCGGAATACCCCGGCAGGATGGCCGTGGCCACAAAGGCATGTTTGGAGCCGTTGCCGCCAAAGTCCACCCCGACGCGGATGCGCCATGGGGTGAGCTGCTTCTCGGCGGGCCAGAAGAACCGCCCATCCCCGGCGGCGAGGCTGTCGGCCAGCAGGCGGTAAACCACGCCGTTAGCTGCCATCCACTGGCCGAGGATGAAGCGGTTGTAATAGACGGTGCCCATATACTCCTGCTTCAGGTCGGCCACGAACTTCGGCGGCAGTGTCGGGTTGTCGTCGATGGTGTAGGCCTGGCAGTAAATATCCGCATCCGAGTCCAGGAACTTTTTGAACCAGTGCGTCGGGCTTTCCGGGTTGCAGGTGCCATCAAAGTGGGAATGCGGGCAGGACAGGCGGCTTTTGAGCATCTGGAAGACGCCCTCGTCCCAGGTCGTGATCTCGTCGCCGTAGACGTACTCAAAGGCGGCACCCTGGATGCGGGCGATGTGCTTTTTGTTGTCGGCACCGAGGACATAGACCTTCTGGCCAAACAGCTGGACCACATTGCCAGCCGCCGAGGTGCGGATGACTCCCACGAGGTCCGGCCCCCAGAGCTCCCGCATCAGGGAAAGCACATTGCGCTCCAGAGTGCCCAGCGTGTTGCCCATGAGCACGAGCAGCCCTTCGCCCTTGGCGGCGAGGATGCGCTGCGGGATGGTCACGGCACAGTCCAGATAGGTCTTGCCGCTTCGGGTCGCCCCGGTCTTGATGTTCCAACGGTGGGAGCAGTTGCGGAGGTATTCTTTCTGGAACTCAGTCAATGGCACTGTCTACACCTCCCAGCAGCTCACGGGCCGCTTCCAGCGCGTCTGCGGCGGGGTCGTCGGGCGGGGCATCCTCGCCCAGCATCTTCAGCAGTACCGAGGCCGCCTGCGGATTTCCGTGCTTGGCCTGTTCCGTGATGCCGACGACAACGGCCATCTGGTTGTCCACGTCTTCCGGGTCGATGGTATCCCGCAGCATGGCATTCACCCGGCGGCGGTCGGTCTCCGGCAGGCTGAGATAGTAATCGGCATCCTCCCGCATCGAACGCTTCCGGCGGCGGGCCGCACCGGAGGCGATGCCGCCCTTCTGGGCGATCTCTCGTTGTTCGGTCGTTGTTCGGTCAGCAAGCGAGACCAGATTCTTCTCATTCGGCACGTCACCACCTCTCTCGTTTTGAGCATAAAAAATCCCCGCATGTTTCCATGCAGGGAAAGAAAATCTTGAAGCAGCCCGCGGAGCGTCAGAAGGAGAACTCCATCGCGTAAGGTACACAAACATTGATGATGCCGGGGAGGAACACGCTCCGGGAGCTGCGCGGTATCGGTCTGCCTTTCGGCGGGTTCCGATGGTATCAGTGTAGCACACCGCAAGATGAACCCACAATGAACAGAGACTGAACTTTTTCAAATTTCCAGTTGTTCTACCGCTTCCCGCCGGATGGCATAGACCCGGCGGGTCGAGAGGTCGGCCTCCTCGGCGATCTTCTCCCACGTCAGGCAGTTCAGGTAATGCTGGCGAAGGATGCAATAGGCCCGATTGCTTGTAAGTTGGTTCAGAACGGTGTCGATCTCCGCGAACAGCTGGTCACAAATGGCCAGTTGCGCGTAGCATTTGCGCTCTGCTTCTTCCTCGCGCTCGACTGCACGGGCAAGATTCTGCCCATCCCCACCGCCGCCGGGCATCGCGCTGATGTTCTGGGTTGTGTGCCGGGTCGCAGTCTGTGCTTCGGCCAGCTGGTACGAATAGCGCTGGTACAGCCGTTCTGCTTCCCGATACCGATTCAGCCAGACGAGCTTTTCCTTGTAGGTCATTCCAGTTCCTCCACCACAATGTACACCCCGCAGGGGTCTGCCCAGAATTTCTCAACGATCTCGCTGCACACCTGGGCATCGTCGTGCCAGAAGTGCAGGCGGGTCATCTCGTCCTTGAGGGCTTTTTCGAGGTTGTCCGTGTCGGGCTTGCTGGTGCGCCACGCCCCGCTACGGTGGCCGTCTGCCGGGAACATCCACTTGACCAGCAGCCGCACCGGACGCCCCGCCGGGATGGGCTTGGTCGGCGCATACGGTGCGAGGCAGGCGTGGAGCTTGGCGCGGGTCTGCTTCAGCTCCGGGCTGTCGTGGAGCACGGCACAGGGCTTGCCGCCTTTCATGTACGCATGGAGCTGCTTGTCGTTGTGGGTCGTAGTAGGCGGTTTCATGGGGATAAAGAATTGCATGTGCATGGTGTTCACCTCGTTTTTTCTTTTTTGGATCCAGCCAACGTGATGGGGAGGGCTTCCGGAGGGATGGGGGCTGTCTTACGCCCCATCCTCCGGGAACCCCATCACATACGGATTGGATTTGTATATTATATATAGGCTATTTTTCCGTCCGAAATCGGGAAGAATAGGCCCATTTTTCCGAAATTCGGAAACGGAAATGTAGGAATTGTAGGCCTATCTTTCCGAAAGTCATCCGGAGCTTCCCGGTTCGCGGCGTCCAACGTCCGTACCATCAATCCAGAAGTTTCCGTCGGCTTTCAAGCGGCGGCGAACGGTGTCGGGTTTCAGACTGAGGTACTCTGCAAGAGCATACACAGTTACTTTGCCGTCCATCAGGCAAGCTTCATAGGCATTCGACAGTTCTTGGCTGCTTTTTTCTTTGCTCTGTTTCTGACGCTCAGCGGGGCTTAAAGCCCAACGTTTCGCTGCTCCAAAGCGGCCGGTTGCTCGTGCATCATTCTCCGGCTGCAAATCTTCCAGCAACCCGCTGTCCAGCTTATGGACCGGGTAGTCGAACCAGAGGTTCACCGGGTCGAAGCGCGGGAACTCGCGGAGGGTGCCCTCGATGCGCCAAGCGGTCAGGCTGTCGGCCTTTTTCTCGGCCGCAGCGACTTCGGCGTCGATGGCCCGCAGATCGGACAGGCCCAGATGCTCCTTTGCCACGGCCAGCATCCGGGTGCGGCTGAAGGCATCGTCCGGGCCGTAGCTATCGGCAAACCCGCGCTTGTCGAGGATGCGCTTGATGACGGCGCAGGCGGCCTTGTTGTGGAGCTGCTCCCGGATGGCGTCGGTGGGGACGAGCTCGGTCATATCCAGCATGGCATCCGGGTCACGGGCAAACACGCCGGAACCAGAGGCGCGGTCCATACTGCGCTTGCCGCCCTGGGCACCCTTGCTGTGGTGGTGGGCGTAGATGACGGCGCAGTCCAGCTCGTGGCAGACCGTGTCAAACTGGCCGCAGAACTTGGCCATCTGCTCGGCGGAGTTCTCGTCGCCGGTCAGGACCTTATAGATCGGGTCGAAGATGATGGCGGTGAACCCCTGCTTCTTGGCCCGGCGGATGAGTTTGGGGGCCAGCTTGTCCAACGGCACCGGAATGCCGCGCAAATCCCAGATGGCGATTTGGTCGAAGTGGTCCGGTTCCAGCCCCAGCGCATTGTAGACATCCGCGAAGCGGTGCAGACAGGATGCGGGGTCAAGCTCCAGATTCAGATACAGGACTTTTCCCTGTGCACAGGAAAAGCGGCCCAGCCATGTGGTGCCCTCGGCGATGGCAATGCACAGCTCGATGAGGGCGAAACTCTTGCCTGCTTTGCTGGGGCCTGCGATCATCATCTTGTGGCCCTTGCGCAGGACATCTGCAATGAGCGGTTCCCGCAGGGGAGGGATCTCGGAAAGGTCCTTTCGGATCGTCCAGTCGGGCAGCTCATCCGTTTCCGACTCGAACCAGTCCACCCACTCTTCCCAGCAGCTCTTGCCTGCGTTCGTTTCCAGCAGGGCTTGCCGGTGCCCGCCGCGCAGGATGCCGGGCATCCGGCTCAGGCGGGAGGGGTTGCGGTTCTGCTGGTCAAGGGGCAGGCCGTTTTTCTGGCAGGCCGAATAGAGGTAGTCCACCCGCTTGCGGTACTCGGTGTAGTCTGGAGCGTTGACTCGGACGATGGCATGGACGCTCTTTCCGCCGGAGTAGACCAGTGCGGCACAAGGCAGTTCCAGCTGCTTGATGATGGCCAGCTGCTTGCCCAACTCCATATTGTCGCACTCCACGAGGGCATAGCGGAAATCGGTCACATTGGCGTTGTTCCGGCCACCCTCTACCGGGTTGAAGCAGATCCATGCACCGGCGTCCGGGTCGCAGTCGCCGACCACTTTGCCGATGTCATCCCCGCAGGTGGTCAGTTCTTCGATGAGCTGCCCGGCGGTGCGGTCCCAGCACCCCTTTGTGGGGGCCGGGCGTCCATCCCGGCGGTAGCTCTCGGTCACATAGGCCACATGCTCGTCGGGTTCGAACAGAGCTTGCAGGTAGCGCTTCAGCTCTTCGGCGGGGTGCCATTCCGTGGGGAGGTCCAGGTCGTGGGCTTCTACCCAGCGCGGGTCTACGAGCCTTCCATCCGCAGAGGAGCTGGCTCCGGCAGAGATCTCGTCTCCCCAGTCCAGCGCGTGTCCGGCAGGGCCGGTCCAGCCCTGCTGATAGGCCAGCTGAAAGATGCTGTTCTCGGTGACTGGCTGCGCACTGCCGTGGAAACTTTCCCATTTGCAGGTACATTCCCCCTTGTGGTAGCGCCCGGCGTCGCGGGCACTCCACTGCTCCCAGGCGGAGACCGGGAACCCGGCCTGCTTCAGGGCCATGCCCACGGTGGTCCACTCCTCATAATTCAAGGCGGACGGGCTGAGAAAATCCAGCGCCTCTTTGAGTTCATTTTCATGTTCCATGTACGATTACCATCCAAATTCCCAGATGGGGTCCGTGCTCGGCTGGGCGGCGGGCGGGACGTATGTTTTTGCGTCCACGCCCTTGGGAACCCCGCGCCAGCCGCCTGCGGCAATGCGGTCGAGCATGTGCTTGGCTGCATCGAAGCTCCACGTTCCCACATGCTGGAAGCCGTATTTCTCCAGGCAGCGGATCTGTTTCGGGGTGGTGAGTCCCTCGTCTCGGCGGCTGTGGAGCCGGTCCAGCAGGAGCGAGGCCTTGCCCGCAGACTCCACGGCATCCGGCAGGATGCCCAGCTTTTCCAGGGCGGCGGTCTGCTCCGTGCTGGGCGGGCCTGCCTCCCAGCCAAAGGCCGGGACATAGCCGGACAGGTCTTCGGCCTGGATGCTCATTTCGTATTGCAGCGGGTCCACGAGCCTGGCTTTTTTGCGGCGCTGTTCCTCCAGCTGCTTTGCCAGCGCTTCTTCCCGCTGCATGACTACATCTTCACCGGCTTGCACCGCAGCCTCCTCGATGTCTTGCGGGGCACCGGTCTCGGCCAGATTCTCGGTCATCTGCCGGGCCACGGCGCGGTCCTCGCAGACAAGGTCAGCGGGACGGCACAGCTCGTGCCTGTCGGTCATCCACAGAAAGTCCAGCAGGAGCAGGTCGGTCTTGCCTTCGCTCAGACGAGTGCCGCGTCCCACCATCTGGCTGTACAGGCTGCGGACTTTGGTGGGCCGCAGCACCACCACACAGTCCACAGAAGGGCAGTCCCAGCCCTCGGTGAGCAGCATGGAGTTGCAGAGCACATTGTACTTCCCGGCATCGAAATCAGCCAGCACTTCGCGGCGGTCGGCGCTCTGGCCGTTGACCTCAGCGGCCCGGAACCCTTTGGCGTTGAGCAGGTCCCGGAACTTCTGGCTCGTTTTGATGAGCGGCAGGAAAACGACAGTCTTCCGGCCCTGACAGCGCTGCTCCATTTCGGCGGCGATCTGTTCCAAATAAGGGTCCAGCGCGGTGCCCAGTTCGCCCACGGCATAGTCGCCGCCGCTGAGCGCCACACCGGAGATGTCCAGCTTCAGGGGGATGGTCTGGGCCATGATCTTGCACAGATATCCCTCTTTGATGGCATCCGTCAGCTTGTACTCATAGGCCAGGCTGTCGAACACCTCGCCCAGGTTCCGCATATCGCCTCGGTCGGGGGTGGCGGTCACGCCCAGGACTTTAGCTGAGGAAAAGTATTCCAGAATGCGGAGATAGCCGTCTGTGATGGCGTGATGCGCTTCGTCGATGATGATGGTGCCGAAGTAGTCGTGCGGAAAACGTTCGAGCCGGGCGGGGCGCTGCAAGGTCTGGACAGACCCAACGACCACTCGGAACCAGCTGTTCAGGCAGGTGGACTCTGCCTTCTCCACCGCGCTGACCAGCCCGGTGGAACGCTGGAGCTTGTCCGCTGCCTGTTCCAGCAGCTCGCCCCGGTGGGCCAGGATGAGCACTCGGTCACCCGCCCGCACCTGATCAGCGGCAACGGAAGCGAACACGATGGTCTTGCCGGTGCCGGTGGGCAGCACCAGCAATGTGCGCAGACGGCCGTTCTCCCACTCCTTGTGGACGCTGTCCCGTGCGGCCTGCTGATAGGGTCTGAGTTCCTGTGCCATCAGAATGCCCCCTGTTTCCAGCCGGTCGAAGGTGCAGCGGTGGGCGCAGGCGGCGGCAGAAACCGGATCACCTCATTGCCCTGACCCGTCTCACCGGCCTTCGGGCCGCTCTTCTTGGTATACTCATAGATGCCCAGCCTGCACCAGCCCTTCGACCCAACGATCTCAGACCAGCGGGGGCGGAAGGTGTCCCCGCGCTTGCACTGCCCGATGCTCTCGAAAAACGCCCCCAGCAGCCCCTGCGTTTTGGTGTGCAGATAGAGGCGGTGGGTGATGGTGGTGTCGCCCTTGTCCCCGCCGAAGATGTGCAGGGTCAGCTTGGCCATCTTGCAGGGCGGCAGTTTGGCGCTGCCCTCGTAGCGGGCGCGCTCCAACTCGGTGACCTCGAAGGCATATTCGCCCTCCGGCAGCAGCGCAAATTCCGGCTGTTCATTGCTGACCTCGTCGTCCCAGTCGAGAGCGCGGTCGGTGGTATTCATATCGTTCATCAGAAAATTCTCCTTTCAAAATCAAAACGGGATATCACGGTTGTCTAGCACCATCTGGAACACCTGCGGCCAGGCACCAATCAGGCAGCCCTCCACAAACTCGGTGGGGTAATCCCGGATGGGCATGTCTTCCGGGAAATACCCCCGCTTGCCCACAACGCCCTGCAGCTCCTCGGCGCTGACATGGTTGGCGCTCATCAGAGCAGCCAGCTTCTCCGGCACCCCCAGACTGAGCAGCACGTCCTTGCGGGTGCTCTCCATGGGCGGCACGTTGGAGGTCGGGGCCGCAGGTTTCGCTTCCGGCTTCGGCGGTTCCGGGGTGGGCAGGATGTCAGCCTCCGGTTTGCTCTGGAACTTCGGCTCGGAACGCGGCGCAGCCTGTGCAGGCGAAGCGCCGGGGATGCAGGAAGCGATGCCGGCATAATCAAAGGGCATCTCATCGGGCAGGCCAAAGCGGTTCTTGGCATCCCAGCAGGCGTGATGGGTGGTGTACATGACCCGGCGGCCGCCGGTCACCTTGTTTTTGGCGTTGGGTGCGCTGCTGCTCTTTTCCACCACGGTCTGATAGTTGACGAAGAGCAGCATGTCGCACCACTCCCGGATCAGCGGCTCCACCTGTTTTGTGGTCTTCATGGTCCAGCGGTCGTAGCTGCCCGCCGCGTCCGGCTGCTCGAACTTGGTGATGGCCGCATGGGCAAGGATCAAAACATTGTGCCCGGTGTTCAGCACCTCTTCCAGTGCGTCCAGCAGCTTGCCGAACTCTTCCTTCAGGTAGGTGTAGCCCTTGCCGTAGCCAAAGCCTTCCAGCCCGTCCACCTTGGCTTTTGCACAGACGGCCTCAATGGCCAGGCGTTCGGCCCAGTCGGCGGTGTCGAGGACCAGTGTGCTGCAGGGGATGTTCCCCCTGCGCACCTCGGCCACCTCGTCCAGCAGCATGGCCCAGCTGGTGGGCTGAGGCAGGCGCTTGACGTCCAGCCGCTTGGTGCCGCCCTCGGTGTCGATGAAGACAGGATCGGGGAAGTGGGAAGCAAAGGTGCTCTTGCCGATCCCTTCGGGGCCATACAGCACGGTCTTGACCGGGGAATCCAGGATGCCGGTCGTGATAGAATACTTGCTCATCAGAAAGCTCCTTTCGTCCAGCTCTTCGGCTGAGGTTCAGACGGTTCGGTCCGGATGGGCAGTTCAGCCCTCTTGACCATGCCGTCTTCGATGATGATCTGGCACTCACTGCCAGTGGAGACACGGGTGGCGATGGCCTGCAGGCCTTCGGATTCCAGCCAGCGGCCAAACTCGGCCAGGGTCGTCATGTCCATCTGTTCGAGCTTGTCCAGCAGAACAAAGCCGCAGTCCGGGTTCAGACGGCGGATGATGGCGGTAGCCACCCGAAGCTGATCGCTGCCGGACATATCCCGCCAGTGCTTTCCTTTATAAGTAAGGGCACCATCCTCCACGCTCAGCTCCGGCAGGGGCAGATCGGCGCCGTTCAGCAGGGCCATGCGGTCGGCCCGCTTCTGGGTGATGGCCTCGGTGAGCTTGTCGTAGTCGCTGGCATACCGGGCCGCTTCATCCTCAGCGCGGGCCTTTTCCAGATTGGCCCGTACCTTCTGGTTGGTCTCCTCGATGTTCTGGATGGAGGCTTCCAGCTCGGCTGTCGATTCATCCTGAAGCTGGGCAGCAGATTTCCGGGCCTGAAATATCTGCTTTTCAAGGTCAGTAAATTTCGCTTGCGTTTGCTTATATTCCTCTTTCAAATCTTCAATTTTTTCATCGAGATCACGCAAGGTGAAATTCAATTGATTCTTTTCATCAATGAGCTTTTCCAACTGGTTGCGCTTGCGCTGGTTTTCGCCGTTCCGGGCCAGAATTTCCTGCTGCTGGCGGATGAGGTCGGAAGCGCTGACCGGCTCCTCTGGAGCATCCGGGTAATAGATCAGCTCCTCGGCAAAGTGTTTTTTCTGCTGGGCCAGCTGGCCGGTGAAGGTACGCTTGTCATAGAGCGATTTGATCTCCAGGTCGCGGGTGTGCAGCTCGGTGCCGATGCCGATGATCTTGAGCAGGATGTCTGCCTTTTCGCGGTCGGATGCCTCCATGAAGCGGGGCAGGTCAAGGGCCAGCGGTTCGATAAAGGCATTGAGAAGCTGCTGGCCGCTGCGCCGCCCGGTGGGGTCGGTGACGGTCAGAGTGCTGTTCTTGCCCTTGCGCTCCACGATCACGCCGTTGGAGAGCGTGACCTTGAGGTGGGCGGGGGCCATAGCCCCGTCCCTCACAGCAGCGTCCGGGCGGAAGCGGTCGCCGCCCAGCGCCCAGGCAAGCGCATCCAGCACACTGGTCTTGCCCTGATTGTTGTTGCCGCCCACGAGGGTGAGCCCGGTGGGGGCAGGTGTGAGCGCAACGGCCTTGATGCGCTTGACGTTCTCGGCTTCGAGAGATGTGATGGTTACAGACATTATAGTTTGACCTCCCATTCTGTGACATGGCTCAGAAATTCCGTCTGTGCCGCCTTGCCCAGCGGCTGAATGTCGTTGTTCTTCCAGCCGTAACAGAGGATCGGCCCCAGCAGCTGCTTGCCGCGATAGGTGCGGTTGAATAGCCTTGCGGGCACAAAGTGCTCTTCGTGCTTGCCGAAGACCAGCACGACCGGCGTTCGGGGCATGACCCGCATTTCGCACGGACACTGCAAATACGCCTCGATGCCTTGCAGCGTATCGGGCAGGGAGGTCACGACCGGGGCTTTGCCCGGCTCCAGTAAGATTCCTTTCATGACTTGCAAATCCCTCCAAAGTATGTTATTCTTCGGGGTGATGGGGATTGTCAAAACCCTCACCTCTTGGCTCGTCCGTGGTGTCAACACGGGCGGGCCTTTTTCAGTTGATGTCATCGGCATCTTCAATCGCAGTCTGAAGCTCAATGGTGAACAGGTCAAAATCCTCGGCCATCGTCGTCCTCCACCACATCTGCCAGCACAATGCTTCTGAGATACGGAAGCAGTTCCGGCTCAAGGCTTTGAATGCCTCTTTTCGCGTGGAAGTAGTACAGCTTATTGCTGACGCTTCTTGCGCCGTTCTCGCGCTGGGCTTTGACCATGTGGTTGACCTGGTTACGAGACAGTCCCATGCCCATCAAGAGCTTCTTCAGCCGTTTCGTTTTCATGCGTCTTTCCTTTCTTCTTGCCGGTAGGCGGAGCAGTCCACCTTGCCGTAGCTCTGGCGCTTGTACTGCTGGTTGTCCTGGTACATGCCGTACAACGACATCGCAAGTCCGGCGGCCACTGCGGCGCAGAGCCACGGTGCGGCCCGTGTTGCCTCGGTGGCGTCCCAGCCGCCCCAGGCGCTCAGCGCCCAGGCCGTGCCCTGCACGACCCGGTGGATGATCTCGCCCGCGCCGATGAGGGCCAGGGCACCGATGGTGATGCATTTGAGTTTCATGCAGATTCCTCCTGATAGTCGGTTGCGGGCGCGCAGTCGTCCAATGTCCATCCAGCGACCGAGTGCCACTCACCATCTGCAAAAACCTGAAGGCCGGTGTGGTGCTCGTCCTTGACCTGTCCGCCCAGCTGGTAGTGGCCGGATGTCTGACTGCCATCCCAGCGGAACCACTTGTTCCAGAACGTCGGTGCCAAATATGCGCATCCGGTGGGCGCATTGGCCCGCTCGGATGCGAGGGTATAAGGTTTCATGCAGATTCTCCTTTCTTGATTGTAGGGAAGAAATACTCCCCGATCTGTTCCTGCGGGATGTGGAGCACCTTGCAGATCTTCATAATCTCGCAGGACTTCCACGTGCTCTTTTCTTCTGGGGTGTTGATGCGCATCCGGAGCGTATCGAGCGGAACGCCAGCCAACGCGGCGAACTCCTTCTGCAGCATCCCTTCGTCCTCATACAAACGGCGCAGCTTCAGAAACGGTTTCTTTGCCATAGGTCAGACCTCCTTTCATGCTACGGGGCGGTTGTCCAGCTTCTTCAGGCTGGCCACCAGATTGATGGACGCCGCTGCGGTCTCCATCTGCTCGAATGCGTCCTCGTCCATGTCCTTGCACATGGAGTGGATGCGGATCACGCGCTCCACGTCCTGCTGCGTCAGGCCATACATGGCGGGGTTCAGGGAATTGTTCTTGTGTGCCATACTAAGCTCTCCTTTCTGTGGGTGGCTCCCACGACCATCCCAGCGTTGTCACCGGAATGGTTTCGGCCCGTGCCGCCGGGCCATCATCGGGTGGGTTGTGGCGTACTCCCTTCTGCGGTATACTGGATAAAAACAGGAGGGGAGGTGGTAGAATGTCGGAATTAGAAGATTCGATTCGGGCCGCCGGACGCACAATATTGCATGACCAGAATGCGATGTCGGCTCCAGCCCGCGCAGCAGGGCAGGAACGAATGATGCAGTTCTCTGCACAGATGAGCACTGCAGAAGATTTGCGCAAACTACGGGAACGGTACGAGGCGAACCTGAAAGAACAGGCAAAAGAAAGTCGTGTCAATCGCTGGATGAACGTTGCCTCCTTACTGATCGCAGCTGTTTCTTTGATTGTTGCCGTTCTCAAATAAGAAGCATCTTGGTGATGCTGATGCCAAGCGAAATTCCGCTCAAAAAAACAGCGATGTATGCCATGACCATTGCGGCCTCTGCACTTGGTGCCCGGTTGGAAAGCCATTCTTTCCAGCCGGGCTTTTTGTTGTGGTTCATCCTCTTCACTTCCCTTCGGGTTGATTTGATTTGCTAAGTCTGCCTTAGCTTGGCTATACTATAGCATAGCTATGCTACAATGTCAAGCATGAAATTATTAGCTGAGCTAAATTTAATCCTTGACACAGTAGCACCCGCGTGGTACAATCCGAAATAGAGGGAGGTGATACAAATGAACGAGCGTATAAAGAAAATCATTGAAGAACTCGGTCTGAAAAAGGTTGATTTCGCAAACCGCTTGCACATCTCACAGCCTTTTGCATCAGAACTTTGTTCCGGTGCAAAAGCCCCCAGCGACCGCACGATTAGCGACATTTGCCGGGAGTTTGGTGTCCGGGAAGCATGGCTGCGCAACGGCGAGGGCGAAATGTTTGTGCAGGACACCCAGTCTGAGCAGGTAGCGGCCTTTCTGGCAGACCTGACAAAGGACGACAGCGACACCTTTAAGAAGCGTTTTGTTGAAATGCTGGCCGGTCTCAGCCCGGACGACTGGGAGCTGCTGGAGCGCATGGCCGAAAAATTGGCGCAAAAAAAAGAGGAAAGCTCGTAAAAGCTTCCCTCGTGTGGCGGCTGGTTATCCGATCAGGTGGCTTGCATACACCCACACAAGCCGCAGTTTGCGAAAATCGGCCTGTTCCAGCAGCTTCAGAATAGCGGTAATGTAATCTTGTCGTGTCATGTGGCAATCCTCCGATTCGGTTTTATGTTTGAGAACATTATACAACTATTAGGCGTTAATTGCAACAACTTTTGACAACTGAAAACAAACGAAAAAATCGCAGAAAACTGGGATTTTTTTCAACAGAAAAAGGAGAGAATCATGAAAAAGTCAGCAAAAAGGCTTTTAGGCGTTGTTTTTACACTGGCGCTGATGACGATTCTCGCATGCGGTGCCTTTGCGGCAAAGCCTGCGGTCGAGCTCACCGACGTCTATTTTACGGTCAATTCGGCAGATGGGGTTACCCCGACGATTTGCTTCCGAAATAATTCGGGCAAAACTATCAAGTATGTTACGTTCACGATGGTTCCGTTTAACGCGGTGGGCGACCGTGCATCTTGCACGATCCGCGGATATTCTTCGGTGCAGGCGCGTCTGGTTGGGCCAATCGAACCAACGACATTTGACAGGACAGTTGCAACTACGGTAGCGACTCCGTCGTCTATGGGAGACCGTGGCCCGTTCCAAGTTCAGCAACAGCTTGCAACGGATTATTATATCGGAGCAGAAGAGCGGAATGGACATCGGATTTTCCTGGATAAGGATGGGAACGCGTACTATTGGGATTCCTATATCAATGTGCCTTCGGGGATGACTCCGGCTGTTTTCCTGACCGATGATGAACTTCAAAATGCAGTATACTGCGATGCGGTTGAATGGGATAACCTTTGGTATAACGGGACGATTGATGAGCTGGCTGTTACGCAGGCCGATGTGATCTATATGGACGGTAGCAAAGAAACTGTCAACCAAAAGGCGTTGTATTCCGGGCATTTCAGAATTGACCCGACCAATCAGCCATATGATGTTCTGGTGAACAAGTATTCGACTGTATACGACTACAATTTCTACAAAGAAAACAATGCGGACTTGGCTGCTTCCTTGGGAGACAACCAGTGGAAGTACCTTGAGCACTTCATCAGCAGCGGCATGAAGGAAGGCCGTCAAGGTAACGCAGAGTTCAATCTTGCGGCATACAAGGCAAATAATCCCGATCTGGTTGCTCTGTTTGGCGATGACAATGCAAAGTACTATGAGCATTACATTGCAGGCGGCAAAGCAGAAGGACGCAAGGCTGTCTGATAAATAAAAAACGCCTCGGTGTTGGAGCACCGAAGCGTTTGAATAAGCGGCTCGCTCCAAAGGAGGTCATCGCACACTCGACACTGCGATTATACCTCTTTTGGGCGGGCTTGTCAAAGTGTACCCAAAGGAGGTTTATTTTATGGGACTGCGAACGAATACAGCGGTCTGGATGCCGAACCAGAAGCGGTGGCAGATCAAGGTGCAGAAGGACGGAGTGCGGAAGACCTTTACCAGCGCGACGCCGGGCCGCACCGGTCAGCGGGAAGCGAACCGGAAAGCGGATGCGTGGCTGGATGAAGGAATCAGCAGCACCACGAAGCGCTGTGTGGACGTGTGGGCAGAGTATCTGATCTCCGTCAAGGCCACCGCCGGGACGAGCTACGCCGAACAGGTGGAAAAGTTCGGTCAGAACTACATCCTGCCCGTGATCGGTGCGCGGCGCATCGGCGACCTGAACACCGGTATGCTGCAAGACGTGCTGAACCGTGCGTATAAAGAGGGGTGCCTGAACCCGGACAGTAAGCGCCGAAGCAAGGGCAACCTGTCCCGCAAGACCTTGCAAGGCATCCGGGGCGTGGAGGTGGCTTTTGTCAAATGGGCGCGTCAGCACAAGTACACAGCACTGCGCCCGGAGGATGAGGATCTGACCGTACCGAAGGGTGCCCGCCTGAAGGGCAAACACATTTTGCAGCCGGACAGCCTGCGTGTGCTGCTCTCCACCGACACCCGTGTGGTGCGTGGAAAGGTGGAGCCAGACGAAAACATCCATGCCTATCGTCTGGCTGTGATGACCGGACTGCGCCCCGGCGAGCTGCTGGGCCTGCGTGTGGGCGATCTGGACAGCGACCGGGTGCACATCGGGCGGGCCATCAATCGCCAGAACGAAGAGACCAGCGGCAAAAATGAGAATGCCATCCGGACGATCGTGCTGCACCCGCTGGCCGCAGCGGAAGTCCGCGCCCAGCTCCGGCAGCGCACACTGGAAGAAGAACGCCCCCTGACAGACGACGACCCGCTCTTCGTTCTGGAAAACCAGCAGAGCCTGTACAACTACTGGAAGTTTTACCAGCGCAGCAACGGCATCGACCCACCCGTCAGCCTGTACGAGCTGCGGCACACCTTTGTCAGTATGGTAGCAGACGCCATATCCCCCGCCCAGCTCCGCCGCATGGTGGGCCACAGCCAGAGCATGGACACGTTCGGCTGGTATGCCCACGCCGTCACCGGCCGCGACGATGCCGCCGCGCAGACCGTCTCCACCGTGCTGGCCGAGTATGCGGCAGACGCGGAAAAGTAACCCACATTGCAACCCACTTTGAAGGGTGAGAACACATGCGGAAGGTTCAACACTCACTTTTCAGGCGCTGAAAATCCGCATGGATACTTGATTTTGTCGTTTGGCGTGTATACGCGGACGGAAACAATGCTTGTTCGAATCCACCCGCGCCCACCAAGAGATCCAGCATCCGAACCGGGTGCTGGATCTTCTGTTTTGTAGAAACTTTTTCAGGGCTGAGCGGGCGGATTCGAACAGCATCGGCCCGCCGTACAGTCCGGCGGGCAAAAAAGCCCCAGTGGGGCTTTTTTAGATGCGCGACTCGCGACATCCACTCGCGCCCACCCATCTGACAGCTCCCGTGTGCAAACACACAGGGGCTGTTTTATTTTTGTCTGCGCATGGTGCAGCAGCATGCAGCACATCCTCGAAGTTGAGAAAAACGGAGCATTCGTCACAAACTTATCACAAAAAGGTTACAAACGGCCTTTTTCTCCTCGAAAAGATTGTGAAACGATTGTTTATCTGGTATCATATCGGGGTGGCTGGCAAATGTGCCGGTCTGCGAGAAGAAATGAATCAAGATCAAGGAGAAGTATCCATGAAGAAAAAGAACGTTCTGGCTTCGCTGCTCCTGGCAGGTGCGATGTTCCTGACCGCATGCGGCGGCAGCGCATCCTCCACCAGCGCAGCAGGCGGCGTGTCCGGCAGCTTTACCGGCACGGCCAAGGGCATGGGCGAGGTGTCCGTCACCCTGACCCTGACGGACAACGTCATTACCGACTGCACCGCCAAGGGCGACGAGGAGACCTCCGGCATTGGCTCGGTGGTCATTGAGCAGTTCCCCGGCGAAGTCGTGGAAGGCAACACCATCAACATCGACAGCATCAGCGGTGCGACCATCACCTCCAATGCGTTCGTGGAGGCTGCCAAGGCCGCACTGACCGAGGCCGGCCTGAACCCCGACGATTACATGGCCAAGGCAGACAAGACCGCCAACGGCGAGACCGTCAGCTATGATGCCGACGTCGTCGTCATCGGTGCAGGCGGCGCAGGCATGACCGCTGCCATGACCGCTGCCGATGCAGGCCAGAAGGTCGTCATCCTGGAGAGCCAGGCCATGGTGGGCGGCAACTCTGCCCGCGCTACCGGCGGCATGAATGCAGCCAAGACCGTCTATCAGGACGAGAACGAGTTCGATCAGGCTGCCGGTGTGGAAAAGACGCTGGCAACGGCTGCTGAAAAGTATGCCGACAATGAGACCATCACCGCACTGGCCAAGACCGTTTCCGAGCAGTGGGCTGCCTATCAGGCCAACCCCACCGGCTACTTCGACAGCGTGGAGCTGATGGAGCTGGACACCATGGTCGGCGGCAAGGGCATCAATAACCCGGAGCTGGTCAAGACCCTGTGCGAAGGCACGGCAGACGCCATCGACTGGCTGGATGAGAACGGCATCACCCTGCACAACGTCTCCAGCTTCGGCGGCGCATCCGTCAAGCGCATCCATCGCCCGGTCAACGAAGAGGGCAAGGTCGTCTCCGTGGGCGCTTACATGATCCCGCTGCTGCAGGAGAACTGCGAGAAGCGCGGCATCGACATCGTGCTGAACACCACCGTGGATACCATCCTGACCGATGCCAACGGCGCAGCCGTGGGCGTTTCCGGTACCGACAAGGACGGCAACACCGTCGTCGTCAACGCCAAGAGCGTCATTCTGGCCACCGGCGGTTTCGGTGCCAACCTTGATATGGTCACCCAGTACAAGCCCGAACTGGCAGGCTTCATGACCACCAATGCCGCTGGCGCACAGGGCCAGGGCATTGAGATGGCGACTGCCATCGGTGCAGGCACCGTGGATATGGACCAGATCCAGATCCACCCCACCGTTGAGGCCAACACCGCCGCCCTCATCACCGAGGGCCTGCGCGGTGACGGCGCGATCCTCGTCAACGCCAACGGCGAGCGCTTCATCGATGAAGTCGGCACCCGCGACGTGGTCTCCGCTGCCGAGATCGCACAGCCGGGCAGCTACAGCTGGCTGATCGTCGATCAGGCCATGGTTGATGCGTCCAGCGTCATCCAGGGCTACATCAAGAAGGGCTACACCAAGACTGGTGCGACCTACGAGGAGCTGGCCAAGGAGCTGGACGTTGATCCTGCTGCCTTCGCCAACACCATGGAGACCTGGAACAGCTATGTCGAGGCCAAGAACGACCCCGACTTTGGCCGCACCAGCTTTGCAAACCCGCTGAACAATGGCCCCTACTATGCCATTAAGGTCACCGCCGGTGTCCACCACACCATGGGCGGCGTGACCATCAACAGCGCCACCGAAGTGCTGAAGGAAGACGGCACCGTCATTCCCGGCCTGTTCGCAGCCGGCGAAGTGACGGGCGGCGTCCACGGTGCAAACCGTCTGGGCGGCAACGCTGTTGCTGACTTCACCGTCTTTGGCCGCATTGCCGGTGCCGCTGCCAGCGACTACGCCGCATGAGCACCCGCAAGCAGCCTCGACCGGCAAAAGGCGCAAAACGCCTGAGCTGGAAGGCAAATCTCCTCTTCGCAGCCGTCGTCCTGGCGGCAGCTGTCCTGCTGGTCTTTCTGCTGCGTCCGCGCAGCAAGGCGGAACCGCTGGCAGCAGTCGTGGACTTCGGCGGCGGCATCACCGAGGTGCTGCCGCTGGATAAGGACTACGATTACCTGTACGATGTGGGCAGCTATGTCGTTCATTTACAGGTAAAAGACGGCACCATCTCGTTTCAGGACAGCCAATGCCCGGACCATGTCTGTGAGCAGTTCGGCCAGCTGAGCGAGGAAGGTGCATGGGCGGCCTGCGTCCCTGCTGGGGTGTATGTGCAGCTGGCTCCGCTGAGCGAGGCCGAAGCCGCATCCTGACAAGATCATCCGAGACACCCGCAATGTTCTGCAAAGGACACTGCGGGTGTCTTTTTTGCATAAAAACCGGAAATAATTTTGTAAATAAAGGGTGAAATGAAATTTGGACGCTTGTGTATTTCAGAAAAATGCGATACACTACCAATAACGGATTTTTCGTGCAAAGGGGTCACGCTGCCCTTTTGCATACCATAGGAGGAAAAGCATGATCTGGAAAAAGAAAAAGGATGCGTCCGCTGAGGCTGCTGAAACCGCAGAAGCCAAGTCCGGCGCGTCTGCATTCGCCAAAAAGAACTGGAAATGGCTCGTGCCGGTGGTCGTCGCGGCGGCAGCGGGCGCTGTCTTTCTTATAAGCGGCGGCGGGAATAAAGCTGCCAGCCGCGATGTGACCTACGCTGAGACGACGCCCATCCGTCAGGATGTCTCCAACTCCCTGAGCGGCACCGGTACGCTGAACCCGGCCAATACATATACCGTCAAGTCTCTGGTGGACGGCAAGATCCTCACCGGCGGCTTTGAAGAGGGCGATAAGGTGGAAGAGGGCGATGTGCTCTACACCATCGACAGCTCGGACGCTTCCACCA
>OGJE01000326.1_pt1 | contig 20981 bp, 16 predicted proteins | sample 1571981 | NCBI WGS metagenome assembly OGJE01 (sample SAMEA2582118, study PRJEB24529) | metagenome | biome: Human gut stool | place: China | collected 2011
AACCAACTTTACAATTAAGACTGAAAGTAGTCAACTAAAAGCGTTAAACTACACGTATTATGGTCTAAATACAATTCTAATAATGTCTGATAACAAGCCATACATGTATAAAGAATTGTTTACAATGCATGGTAACGCTTTTACAGTATGGGCTGAAGACACATTAAATATAAAACCACAACAAGCGTATTGGATCGCTACAAAAAAATCATATATAACACAAAATGCAGGAACCAATTTACATCCATATATTTTAGCCCTCCGCACTAAGCCCTTCCTCCTTCTCGCCGGCATCAGCGGCACAGGAAAGAGCCGTATCGTGCGAGAGTTTGCCTTTAAGTCATGCCCAGACTATCTGCGCGACAAGGACGGCACAACACCGGGCAACTACTGTATGATAGAGGTGAAGCCCAACTGGCACGACTCGACAGAGCTGTTAGGCTATTGGAGCAACATCAACAAGCGTTATATGTTCACCAAGTTTGTAAAGTTCTTGGTGAAGGCGAAGATGTTTCCCGAAGTTCCGTTCTTTGTATGCCTTGACGAGATGAACCTTGCCCCCGTTGAGCAATACTTTGCTGAGTTTCTTAGCGTGTTGGAGACAAGACGCTTGATAAAGAACGGCGAGGGCGAAGACGAAGTTGTAAGCGGAGTGTTGGTAGACAAAGAGTATTTCGCCAAACTTGGAACACTCAGTTCAACAAGCGGAACACTTGGCACACTAAAAACAGACCGTGACATCTATTTCAAGCTCTTCGACATCCAAGATAAAGTAGAGATGGAAAAGGTGGAGAACGATAGCGACAGTCTTTTGACAGAAGGCTTGACCATCCCTGATAACGTATTCATTGTAGGCACGGTGAATATGGATGACACCACGCATCAATTCTCTCGCAAGGTGATAGACCGCGCCATGACAATAGAAATGAATGGTGGCGCACTCGCTGACATCTTCAAAAACAACAACGACTTGACCTATGCCGATGAGCCGATGACAATGGACGACATGAAGAGCCGTTACATCACCGCATCAGAAGTGTTGGAGAAATGCTATGCCGTAGTAAACAACCAAGAGATAAGCGACTATATACAAGGTAAGGGCGAAGAAGGGTTGCCACAAAGACTAGAAGAGATAAACAAGGTGCTGCGCGGCACACCATTCACTGTAAGTTACCGAGTGATGAACGAGCTTACCATCTACCTCGCCGTGCTGCTCGACAAAGCCGTGGAAGATGGAACGGAAGTGACGACAGACAATTTCAAGCCATACGTTGAAGAAGCCATCGACAAGATATTGCTGATGAAGATATTGCCACGAGTTGAGGGCGATGACGAGATGTTTAGAATATCCGATGACGAACGAAACCTATATGGACTGAATAACCAAGTTGACGAGAACGGCATAAGCCACGAGTATACCAAGCTCGATTGGCTAAGAGAAATCGCCCCACAGCATACGGCAGAGGACGAGCAAAAATACATGGCAGTAGACAAGCTGAAAGAAATGATAGGCAGACTGAACCGCCAGAGCTTCACACGCTATTGGCCATAAACCGAGTACGATATGGAAGCATTACGCTTTGAACAACAAGAGGGCGACTATCATGTAATCGTGCGTAGCGAAGACTTGACGTATGCTTGGGGACGTTTCAAAGGGCGCATAGACCGAGAGAACGACCCCAAGCCAGAAAGCGGTGTGCCATACGAAGAGCGTTACTGCCGGTACGCTTCAAGCGATGCCTGCCGCCTAAGCCTCTACAAGTACAGCGGTTTGCTGTCGGACAACACCGAAGAATATCTACATTCTTGGGAAGAGCTGTGGCCAGTGCTGTTCGAGACAAGCGAGTACAACATAGCCATACGCTTCGGCAAGGGAGTGGTAGACAAAGGCACTGCGCCAAAGGTGCTCCATGTGCGTAAGGACATAGAAACAGCGTTCTTCTTAGATACCGACTACACAGGCGAGGATATCATGGGAATGTCGGGCAACGTGAGTTTCTTGAATGAGCCAGGCGTGTTCAAGTTGGAATTTGAATACCAAAGCAAAGGCAGGATGCACCATGCGTGGGTGACGTTTGAAGTAGTAAGTCCAAAATTAGATACCAAGCACGACTACAAGTCGCTTCTGAACGATGTCAACGAAGAATACAACGATGTAATCTTCCGTTACCTTGCCACTACCTATCAGCAATTGACAAGAGGCAGGGTAAGAAATGACATTGTGTGGATGAACATCTTTGAGGAGATAGTGGACGACTATCTGCGAAACATCGAACTTATTCTGCTCCGTCCACACCAAAGAGTGCGCACCTACAATTCGTATGCGAAGGTGGAAAAGATAAAGCGGTGGACACCATCACTTGAAGACGAATACGAAGAGCAGCGAGAAGCCAAGCGACTCGACAACCATTGGTTTGAATTGAAAGAAAGCGACAACACGGTGAACACACGTGAAAACCGTTTCGTAAAGCATACCCTCACACACATAGGCACACGACTCAGCAAGATATTGGAAGAGGTGTTGGTGAACAATCGCAATGACGAACTTTCGGAAGACCACCGCGAGCGACTGATAAGTTACAAGGAACGAATACACAAGTTGCAACATAACCCATTCTTCAGAACCATAGGGAAGTTTGAAGGAATGAGCCAAGACAGTATGGTGCTGCAAAGCAGAGTCGGCTATCAGCAAGTTTACAAAGATTGGATAAAGTTGCGCCGAGGCATAGACCTCTACAACGGAGCATCCAACATAGGCACGTTGCAGATATGGGAGATATACGAACTATGGTGCTTCATCAAGATGAAGCGCATGGTGAAACAGATACTGCACATAGAGAAAGAAAATCCACAGTACGAACGATTGGTGTCAGAGCCGGCAGGCTCGCTGCTCAATCCGTTCTCCAACTCACGCATGGAACATGTTGTGACCTTCCGCTACCCCACACCCGAAGACGAAGACCGCTCCGAGTGGGCATCGCAGGTGCGTGCGCATGAGGGCGATGTGGTAACTCTGCACTATCAGCACACTTTCAACAGAAGGAACTCAGATGCGTTTGGTGTGCATACCGCAACGACAGAGCAACGTCCCGACATCGTGTTGAACATATCGCGCAAGGACGGCAAGGAGATATTGTTGACCTACCTATACGATGCTAAGTATCGTGTCATCAGCGACAACCGTCTTGACAAGGACATCGAGCAGAGCGATCTCAACGAGATGCGAGAGTTGCAAGGCGGCGACTACCCACCATCCGATGCCATCAACCAGATGCATCGCTACCGTGATGCCATCTACTATGGCTCGGACAGGAAGAATCATTCGAGCAAGGAAGTGATCGGCGGATATATTCTCTTCCCTGGCAGGGGCGACAACGAGACGATAGCCAAGAGATATTACAGTAGCAGCGTGGAGAGTGTGAATATCGGTGCGTTTCCGCTTTTGCCAAAGAGAAAGAGTAGGAAAGAGCATTTCGGACATGAGGACGAGGACAGTCCGCAGCTATACGACCATTTGGAAGACCTACTGCTAAGGCGCAACCTCACCTCCGAATATGTGGAAAAGGCAATACCGCAGCGTGGGCTACACTACACGAAGAAGGAGATAACGGAGAAGAACGTGTATGTGGGATATGTTAAGACAGACAATCCCGAAATAGACCTTTTCCGTGAGAACTCGGCGAAGAACTACTACACTGGCAGTCTTGAATTTGACGAGCTGGACATACAGTCATTGGAGTATCTGCTGCCTATCGTGGCAGGAAGCGTGCAGGGTGTGTATGAGATAGAAAGCATTGGGTTTAAGAAACTGTCGAAGATACGTTCGCTACGCAATGGAGAGCAGGACGAAATGCGTGTGGTGTTTGCGCTTGGCGACTTTGTGGAGGTGCTTGACAAGCCTGTTCCTTATCAGAAGAGGCTGCATAACCATGAGGTGTTGAGTTTGGAGGAAGTGAAAGGAAAGTTGGGTGAGATTAGATCATTGGGTGTTCATGAATAAATTTTTGGCAACATGGAAATAGACTTTTTGAAAGCATTGAAGGATGTCTTGGAGGACATTGTTCGCACTGGAAAAGTATATGAACGTAGTAAAATTAATGAGATTGCTCCGCAATATGGCAGAGCAATCTTTAGTTTGCTGAAAGAAAAAGAAACTGTTACAACCGGTGGACTTGTTGTAAAACCTAATGGAAATATGGAGTTGTTGTTGGAAAAGGTTAAAGGCGAGTTGGCAGATAAAGAGCAAAAGAAGGAAGACCATGCTTTCAATAGACGTAAAGATTACATAACAATTGGAGTGTCTATTGCGGCTCTCGTTATTTCAATCGTATCAATAATAATAAGTTGTTCAAGATAAGAAGCCAATGGAAAAACTAAATAAACGATTGCAAGAGGAAGAAGAAAGTATAGCAAGGCATTATCTAAGTTGTTATCTTAAAATACCATATGACAATTTCAAGAAATCTGAAAGCCCTGATTTTACGACAAATATTAACGGCAATGAAATAGGCATAGAAGTAACAACTGTACATCCGTCAGAAATAGTAACGAAAGCTGATGCATTAAACAACAATTATAATAGAAAAGGACAAAATAAGAATATTATAGAAAAAGCCATAAAGAATATATGTTATAGTTATATGACAAAATATAACATATATGACATATCTATAAGAATTAGATTGAATACTGACTTATATTTCAAAAGTTATAACATTAATAAAAAGAAAAAAGAAATAGAACCTGAAATAGATACCATATTTCAAAAAATAAAGAATGACACATCTTCGATAGTGGAACAATTTGCATTTAGAACATTTACTTATTCTAATAAGTATTTGGAAAGTGTATATATTCAATACTACCACAATGCAGGATGGAAAGAATTATTTGAAAAAGATAGAAGTAGAATAAATATCTATTTTACATTCCAAGGATTTTTAGCTCCAATGCCATTTGATTTTATTAAGCCATTAATTACCCAAAAGGAAGAAAAACTTCAGACATACAAGGAGAAGAATCCAAATATAGACGAAATGTGGCTATGTATTTTCTTACCTGATGAAGAATTTGGGTTTACAATAAAAGGATTAGAATGTCCTATGGGGTACAAATCAAATTATAAAAGAATTATATTAGTTCAAGGCACTCCACCCTTTATAAGGGATTTGTAGAATTTTGTAATTTGTGACCTTTAAGAAGTTAAGGGATGCTCCTTGAATAGGGCATCCCTTTATAGTTTCGTTAAATTTCAAATCCCATGTCTTGCACAAGTTGCTTGACAACATTGACTTTGACAGTAGAAGCATCCTCTTTATCATAGAGAAGAAGAAAAATCACATGACCGTTTTCCACATCTGTCAGGACATTGAAGGTAATGACCCTTGCTCCACCATATTTACCTTTAGCTTTGATAGCCATACGGATTTTGCGTATGTTTTTTGTAATCTCATCGCCTTGCAAAGGATTGTTCTTAATGCTTTCAAGAAACTCCTTGTAGTCTTGTTTAAAACTTGGATATTTCTTAGCGAGACGTTTTGCTTCTTTTGCAAAGTCGTCAGAAACCGATACTGTAATATTACAACTCATCGAGCAAACTTTCTGCAGATTGAAGTTTACGCTTTCCGTCAATGGCTTCCTTTACCTCCGTCAAAGCGTTTCTGAGTTCTTTCATCAAGTCGCGCGGTGCGTCAATGGTTTCACTTCCATCATCTGGTAAGATACGGAAACTGCCAGCACGCGATTTTAGGACTACGTGCTCTCCTGCTTTTGCCAAATTCAGATACTTAGTCTGATTAGTGCGAAAGTCTCTTGTGCTAACTACAACCATAATTCAATATATTTGTTTACGATGCAAAGAAAGTGCAAACCGAGAGCAATGAAGTTCACTTCAATTGCCGAGGTGCAGCCTTCCTTCTGCAAAGAAAGTGCAAACCGAGTGCAATGAAATTCACTTCAATTGCCGAGGTGCAGCCTTTCTTCTACAAAGATACGCTTTTTTATTGAAACAATAATCGAAATGGTAGCCAATTAACATAATTTGGTAGCCAAATTACATATCATAAGGACTTGATAATTTCTACTATCGTAGATTATGTAGGTTATAATAGGGGAGGCCGGTATATATGTCTGCCCATCCTTTTCCCATTGGGGCTTTCGGTATGAGTATAGACGTTACAGAGATAGCAATTTTACCTTGAAAACCACTTTGTTTGGCTGGTAAAATATGATTTTAAGCCCCGATTTAACATTGTTAAATATAAATATGTCAAAGAAATCCACTTTGACATAATTTTTCTCGCTAAAAGTTTGTATTATCAATGATTATTCGTATCTTTACATCGTCAGTCCTCGCCAAGCCTCTCAACGAAGCTCAAATGTGCGAGGCGTTTTTGTTTTTATGGGTATAGGCAACGTTGCGCTGAAGGAGAAAGATGGATGTCCCTTACGCCTTTATTAGACATCTTTAGATAAGGTTAATTAAAATAAGAATGGAGTTATGCCGTGGTTTGCATAACTCCATGCTTTTATTTTTTCATGCTTCTAATTTGCTTAATATCTTGCGTTTGAACATAGCGTTTGTTTTAATTTATGGGCAAAGATACAACTTTTTTGTCTCAAATCAGTGGCAATAGCTGTAAATTTTGTTGCAAATCATGGGCAACAGGGCTTCAGTTTTGTTGCAAATCAGTGGCAAGCGAGGCTTTGCTGTTATGTTTTTTAGTGGATGAGTTTATGGAAATCACATTTATTTGCACGAGTATTTGATGTAAACTTACATTTATTTGCATGAGTATCTGTTATAAAGATACTAAAAGATGTAGTTGTGCCACAAAAAAACTGTATATTTGTATTTCGTTACTAACGTAGAACAAATAAAAAATGACCTTGCAACAATGAAAGATTTTGCAGCTATAGATTTTGAAACCGCCAACAATGAGCGTTCTTCGGTATGCTCTGTTGGCGTGGTTATTGTTAGAGGAGGTGAGGTGGTAGATCGTTTCTACTCGCTCATCAAGCCTGAGCCAGAGTATTACAACTATTGGTGCAGTCAGGTGCATGGTCTTTGCGCTTCTGATACAGACAGTGCGCCGGTCTTCCCCGAAGTATGGAAGCAGATAGAGCCGAAGATAGCGGGGCTTCCGCTTGTGGCACATAACAAGGCGTTCGACGAGAGCTGTCTGAAAGCCGTCTTCCGCGTCTATCAAATGGACTATCCCGACTATGACTTCTACTGCACTTGCATCGCCTCGCGCAAGGTCTGGCCCAAAGGTCGTCATACGCTTGACGTTATAGCAGCCCGCTGCGGCTATGACTTGACACAACATCATCATGCCCTCGCAGATGCGGAGGCCTGCGCAGCTATTGCGCTGGAAATATTATAAAGGCTGACAGATAGGCTGGCAGATAACTTATGTTTTTAGCTATCTGTCAGCCTATCTGTCAGCCTTTATTTTGTTTATACACAGCTTGTTACGTCGCTGCTGATAGATATGGTAGATTTATTGCTTGTAACCAATTTTTCTCAGTACCCATAGTGCAGAGAAAAGCATTGCTATGCCTAAGATCCAGGAAATGGCAGTACTGGCTACGATGCCGAGCTGCTGTGTGAAGCCGGCTACGACAAAGGTAAGGAACGACACAGCGGCTACTGTCAGGGCGTATGGCAACTGCGACGACACGTGGTGAACGTGCTTACATTCGGCACCTGCCGACGCCATAATGGTGGTATCGGAGATTGGAGACACATGGTCGCCGCAGACTGCACCTGCCATGCACGCCGAGATGGAGATGATGCGCAGCGGAGCGGTAGCAGGGAATACGGCGATGCAGATAGGGATGAGTATGCCGAATGTTCCCCAAGAGGTGCCGGTGGCAAAGGCGAGCAACGCTGCAACGATGAATATTATTGCCGGTAGCAGCATCTGCAGACCAGAAGCCGTGCTTGACACAACGTCCGACACGTATTCGGCAGCGCCAAGTGAGTCGGTCATGCTTTTCAGTGTCCATGCAAGAGTGAGAATCAGTATGGCAGGAACCATCGCTTCAAAGCCTTTTATAAGACAACTCATGGCATTGTCGAACTTCAACGTGCGGCGTGCCACGAACATTGCTATTGTAAGAATCAACGCTGCAAGCGAACCGATAACCAAGCCTACAGAAGCGTTGCTTGCAGCAAACGCGTCTACGAAGTTGTGGTAGCAAGTGCTTGTTGCGTCGAAATATCCTCCGGAGTAAACCATGCCAGCCATGCAGAACACGATGAGCATCAAGATAGGAACCACAAGGTCGGCAACCGAACCCTTTGTCGTTGCTGGTTTCTTGCTGTCTTGCTTGGCACCCACACCGTGTTCTACGATTTGCAGTTTGGTGTCAATCACCTCATCTACCTGACCGCCGGTGCGTTCGTACCATTCCTGCAGACGTGCGTCGTACTTGCTCATCGCCTTGAAGTCGAAACCCGACAACACAATCATAAATATGAAGATGATAGTGAAGAAAGCGTAGAAGTTGAACGGTATAGCCTGACAGAACAATGCCAGACCGTTCTCGCCGCCCGACACGAAACCCGACACGGCTGCCGCCCAGCTCGATATGGGCGATATGATGCAGACAGGGGCAGCAGTGGAGTCGATAAGGTAGGCGAGCTTCTCTTTTGTAACGCCATGGCGCACAGTTATAGGGCGCATCACCGAACCTACTGTGAGGCAGTTGAAGTAGTCGTCGATGAAGATGAGCAGACCGAGAATGATAGTTGCAATCTGCGCACCTATCTTTGTCTTGATGTGTTTTGAAGCCCAGCGACCGAAAGCAGCCGATCCGCCTGCCTTGTTCATAAGCGACACGATAGAACCCAGAACGACAAGGAACACGATGATGCCTACGTTCCATGGGTCGGATAGGCAGGAGATAAGACCGTACTGCTTGGCGTAAGCTCCCGTGCCAACGGTGTCGTTGAGCAGATGAGTCAAGAAGCCTTCAAAACCTGTGCCCATCGACATGCTGTATAATATAGCGCCGAGCACAATGCCGATGAACAACGAAGAATATACCTCCTTGGTCTTCAGTGCAAGCGCAATTGCCACGACGGGAGGAAGAAGAGACCAAATGGTCCCGATGAAATTAAAATCCATAATATTATTATCCCTTAATCTTTTTCGTTGTGCAAAGGTAAGGCTTTATTTGGATTGTTGCAAAAAGTTGCAACAAAAAAACGGATGGCGAGCCGTTTGTAGCTTGCCATCCGTTTTGTCGGTTATGTTAGCATCGCTTGTTGGCGATGCGTTGTCTTACAGTTAGGACGTCGCTTTTACTTCGCGATTATCTCGAACACCTCTACGTTGCCCTCAATCTCAGCCTTCGCAGCCTTGTTGTTAAGGTTGACGTTGAAGAACGAGTTGTTGATGTCGGTAGAAGCGAGGAGCTTACCCTTCTTGTCGTACTGGTTGAACTTAACAGCATTGCCTGGCTCTACATTGAGGAGCATGGTGTAAGCCTTTGTGCCAGAAACAACAGAGAACGAAGTCTTGCCGCTGTTGCGGAATGATGTTACGGGGTTCTTGTCGAAGCCGAACATGGCAGCGTCGAGATTTGCTGATTCAACCTTGAAGTTGAGGCTCTCTGGAGTTGTGGGGTTCACCATGAACTCGCGAACAGCAATCCAGCTCTTCTTCTCCGACTCAGCCTTGCGGATGCGGACGTAGCGTGCCTTTACCGGCTCGCCCTTCCAGTGGATGATGTAAGTCTTGAGCAATTCGCCAGTGAGTTGTGTCCACGACTTGCCGTCGGCAGAAGCCTCGAGCACTACGTTGTCGAAGTAGTCGACATCGTCAACAGAGTTGCGACCCTGGAGTATCTTCACCTCACGAACGTCGCGCACTGCACCCAGGTCGGCACCCACCCAGTCGCCAGTAGACTGGCTCTGACCGCAGTGGTAGTATGTAGTAGAGTCGTTGTCGAACATCAGCTTGCTCTGTGTAGTAGCGAGCGTCGGATATGTGCCCATGCCCTTATAGAAAGCAGGCACCTCGCCGGTTAGGTTCTTGAAGAACTCCTGCGCCATGTCGTCCATAGCGTTCTCGTAGAACGGCTGCAGCTTCATTGTGCCGAGTTTGTGCTTCTCGTAAGCAGCACGCGCCTCCTTGGTCATGCGGTTAGCCACGAAAGCGTTCCAGAAGTTCTGTGCGTTGCCGTTGCGGAATGTCTTCATCAGCTTCAGTGTGCTCTTGCCACGCTTGCCGAGCAGTTCAAACTGCTCGAGCCACGGCTTCAGCTCCTTCATCAGAAGAGGGTTCTTGCAGTCGCGCTCCATTGTGCTCTTTGTCTTCTCCACGCGGTCGAACTCGCCATAGAGGTCGTTGTAAGCCTTCTGCGAGAAGTCGGCAAGGCGGAAGGTGTTAGTCTCCCACGACTCGGCGCGGCGGTAGCCCGTCTCGGTGTCGCAAGAGTGGATGGCGAAGGTGCGGTAAGCCTCGTGAGCCTCAGGGGTGAGGTCAACCAGACCGCGCTCCCAGTTGTCGATAGCGTTGTAGTCGGCTATGTTCCAGTTGTAGTCAGCCACACCGTAGAGCGCGAGCTTCGAAGCCTCGCCGTGCTCCATCGGATTAGACAGTACGCCAGAAGTCATCTTCTCTGTGATGTCGGTTTCCAAGCCGTATGTCGGGCCCTGCATGATGATATGGCGGGCATAGTCGGTAACGGGGAAGTTCCACCAGTAGTAAGCCGGGCGCTTGATACGAGAGTCTACGAAGTCGAGAGTCTCCTTGGTGAGGTCAGAGCAAACCACAGCACCTGTCCAGAATACCTGTACCTCAGGGTCGAGCTCGTTGCCGTAGATGGCGAGCGGACCGTCAGGACCAGGCTTTGCCCAAAGCTGCGAGTAGTCGGTAGGGCAGACAACGAGCGGAGCAACGTCGCCCTTAGCCTTCACGAATTCCTTGGTGAGTCGGTTTACGAGAGCCACCTGCTTGCTTGGATTAGTGCCCTCGCCGTCGATATCGTCGAAGTGGATGGCGAATGAGCGCACACCGAGGTCGTACATGAGGTTGAACTTGTTTACGAGGTTGTTATAGTCCTCCTCGTTCCACTTGATATCCTGACCCGGGTGGATAGCCCATACGAAGTCGACGCGGTTGCGGCGGCAAGCCTCTACGAGCTCGTGAATGTTCTTAGCCTGCTCGGGAGGGTAGGGCAGACGCCAGTTCGGGCAGCTGTGATAAGGATCGTCCTTCGGACCGTACACATACTCGTTGAGTTTGTTGCGTCCGTAGTAGTCGATGAGCGAGAGACGCACCTGATGCGACCACGGTTCGCCGTAGAAGCCCTCTACAACGCCACGCAATGGCAGGTCGGGATAGTCGTTGCAGGTGAGTGCCGGCACCTTGCCCTGCGCTGCTGGACTCTCTACAATCTGGCGTAGAGTCTGCAAAGCGTAGAACGCGCCACGCTCGTCGTAGCCCACGATGTTGATACCCTTCTTGTCGACAGTGAGGAGATATGCTCCCGACACCATCTTCTTCAGACCAGCCTTCTTAGCCTGCTTCTCGCCGAAGACGATTGTGAGCGGAGTGCCCTTAGCATTCTGTTTGAGGAAATCGATATCGTTTGTAAACTTACCCGCTTTGTCAATGAGCTTCACACCGGCGCTGAGGTCGGTCCATGTCTGCATGTCCATGTTGAGGTTGTGCGGTGTTGGGTTTACGACGATACCATGGTGGTCGAGCAGTTTGCCCGGCACCATGTTCACATCCTGCTTTTCACCACGCTGCGAGTTGAGGTCGAAGCTCTCGGTCTGCGCAAAAGCGCTACCGCAAGTGGCAGTGAAGAGTGCTGTGAGAAGGAGATTGTTTTTAATCATTGTTATGTTTGTTTTTATTAAAATCGATTAGGTGTATGTTGCTGTTCATACATCAGTACAAAGTTACTTATTTTGTGTTGATTGGTAAAATAGGCAGGGCTCTTTTAATTAATTTTAGTAAGTGCGGAGCTAAAACGTGTGGGTGAGCACTGCGGAATGGAAAAAAATGTGTAACTTCGCATTTGTATGATAGACCACGCAACGATAGAAAGGATAAAAGACGCTGCCAACATTGTGGAGGTGGTGTCAGAATTTGTTACACTTCGCAAGAGTGGAAGCAACTATAAGGGTTTGTGCCCGTTTCACGACGAGAAGACCCCGTCGTTCTACGTGTCGCCTGCACGCGGCACCTGCCATTGCTTCGGATGCGGCAAGGGCGGCAACCCCGTCGGCTTCATCATGGAGCATGAGCAGATGACCTATCCCGAGGCGTTGCGATGGCTCGCACGAAAGTATCACATCGAGATAAAGGAGCGCGAACTCTCCGACAACGAGAAGCGAGAGCAGAGCGAGCGCGAGAGTATGTTCATCGTGAACGAGTGGGCTGCCTCCTACTTCCAGCACCTTATGCACGACACCGCCGACGGCGTAGCCATCGGTATGCAGTACTTCCGCAGCCGTGGGTTTCGCGATGACATCGTCAGCAAGTTCCAGTTGGGTTACGACGATACTGACCGCCGTGCCTTAGCGCAGGAAGCACTGCGCAAGGGCTACAAAGAAGACTTTCTGCTGAAGACCGGCATCTGCTACAAGAACGATCGTGGCGAACTAATCGACCGCTATGCCGGACGCGTCATCTTCCCGTGGATAGGCATCAGCGGAAAGGTGGTGGGCTTCGGCGGACGACTGCTTGATTCGCGCACAAAGGGTGTGAACCAGAAGTATGTCAACTCGCCAGACTCGGATATTTACCATAAAGACCGCGAGCTGTATGGCATCTATCAGGCTAAGAAGGCGATAGCCAAGGAAGACCGTGTGTACATGGTGGAGGGCTACACCGATGTTATCTCCATGCACCAGTGTGGCATAGAGAACGTAGTGGCCAACTCCGGTACGGCACTTTCGGTGCACCAGATACACATACTGCACCGCTTCACGTCGAATATCACCCTACTTTACGACGGCGACGCGGCAGGCATACATGCTGCGCTACGCGGTACCGACATGCTGCTCTCGGAGGGCATGAACCTAAAGGTGTTGCTGCTGCCGGACGGCGACGACCCCGACTCGTTTGCACGCAAGCACTCGGCAGACGAATTCCGTAAGTATATCGAAGAGCATCAGACCGACTTTATTGAGTTCAAGACCGACCTGCTGCTGCGTGGCGAGCGCGACCCGCTGAAGCGTTCGGAGGCAATCAACTCTGTTGTGCGCAGCATATCGTTCGTTACGAACCCTATCCTGCGCGACACCTATCTGCACGACTGCTCGGTGCGTATGGGCATCAACGAGGCTACGCTCATCAATACGCTCAACAACTTCATACGCAGCAACCGCGAGGCAACCGCTTCCTCATCGGACAATTCACAAACGACGAAGCCAACGACTCAAAACTCACAACTCAAAATACAAAACTCTCCTTCTCCTCTGCAGCAGGCATCGAAGGTGGAGCAGATGCTCGTAGAGTTGATTGTGCGCAACGGCGATACCGTCATATATAATAATGTAGAGACGGAGGACGGCACGACGGTGAACCTTAACGTGGCGCAATACATAGCCTATAACCTTGGTGTCGACGGACTGAAGTTTGCCAATCCGCTCAACTCCCGCATCCTCGACGAGGCGGTGAACCATGCTGGCGATGAGCAGTTCTGTGCCGAGCAGTTCTTCCTGCACCATTCTGACATTGAAATATCGCGCATTGCCACCGACCTCTGCATGGACAAGTATCAGTTGCTCGACGAGCAGAAGGCGGCACGTGCCGACGAGGAGAAGAATGCTGACGAGCTGCGCGTCGAAGAGGAGAACCGCATCGAAGCACTGCGCCAACAGACCGAGCATCTGCTCAACGACTTCCGTATGGACTATCTGGAGCAGCGCCTGCGCGACCTGAAGCGCGACATATCGCTCGCAGTGAACGACCCCGAACGCCTGCAGCAGCTGATGGAGGAATACAAGACGGCACACGAACTGCGCTCTCTGCTCGCCCGGTTGTTGGGAAATAATATTATAGCATGATAAGTTGAAATGGTGTAATGTTGATGTGTTGACAAATGAAGCATATCTCAACATGACAACATCTCAACATAACAACAAACGATATGTTCTACATCCATTGGGTATTCATATTAGCTTACGTCTTCATTATTGTCAGCATCATGCTGGCAGTATTGATGGACAACCGTCAGCCGGCAAAGACAATAGCCTGGGTGATGGTGCTACTCTTTATGCCCATTGTTGGAATAATACTTTACGTATTCTTCGGTCGTAACACTCGTAAGATGACGTTTATATCGCAGCGATCGCTTGATCAGTTGTCGAAGCGGTCGATGCTCGAGTTCGTAGAGCAACGCCAATTGACGTTGCCCGACGACTACCGTTCGCTCATACAACTCTTCACCAACCAAAGTCTTGCCCTTCCGTTCAAGGACAACGAGGTGGAGTTCTACACCGACGGCTACGAGTTCTTCCCCGCATTGCTGAAGTCGATAGCTTCGGCACGCAAGCATATACATCTTGAGACATACATCTTCGCCGACGATGCACTCGGACGATTGGTGGCGGATGCCCTCATCTGCAAGTCGAAAGAGGGCGTAGAGGTGCGCCTCATCTACGACGATGTGGGCTGTTGGCGTGTGCCGCGCTCACTATTCGAGCGTATGCGCCGTGCTGGGGTTGATGTCAACGCCTTCATGCCTGTTAAGTTCCCTGCGTTTACGAGCAAGGTGAACTACCGCAACCACCGCAAGGTGTGCATCGTGGACGGCGTTGAGGCATTCGTGGGTGGTATGAACATAGCCCTGCGCTATGTGAAAGGACTGTATGGCGGACAACTGCCGTGGCGCGACACCCACGTCCGAATACGTGGTGGAGCGGTGTACGCCCTGCAGCGTACGTTCCTCGTCGACTGGTACTTCGTCGACCGCACACTCGTCACCAACTCTAAATACTATCCGCCGATGCCGTGGCGCATAGAGAACAGCTGCTTGATGCAGGTAGTGACGAGCAGCCCGATTGCCAAATGGCCGGACATCATGCAGGGCTATGTGCGCATACTGCTTGAGGCGAAGAACTATGTATACATGGAGTCGCCTTATTTCCTGCCTACTGAGCAGGTGCTCTTCGCCATGCGCACGGCAGCACTTGCCGGCGTAGATGTGCGACTGATGATTCCGCGTCATAGCGACTCGCGCTTGCTGGAATTGTCGTCAATATCGTTTGTTAAGGAGGTGATAGAGGCTGGTGTAAAGATATTGCTATATGAAGGCGGTTTCAACCATAGCAAACTGCTCGTTTCTGATGACACGCTCTGTACCTGCGGTTCTACAAATATCGACTTCCGTAGCTTCGAAAACAATTTCGAAGCCAACGTCTTTATCTACGACCGCACAACGGCACTGCGAATGAAGGAAATCTTTATAAGTGATGAGCAAGAATGTGTAGACTTCCTGAGTGTGAACGGCGAACGGAAACGCCCGTTCATGCACCGTCTGGCGGAGTCGTTAGTTAGAGTGTTCTCACCACTCTTATAAAAGTAAAAAAGTAAAAAAGTAAAAGGGTAAAAAGGAAAAATTAAAGGTAAAAAAGTAAAAGAGTAAAAAGAATTGGATGTTGGCATTTTGCCCGTATTCCGCACCCTATCTTTTTACTCTTTTACTTTTAAATGATTTCAAAGTGTTTCAGCGCATTCGTTATACCATCCTCATCTACGCTGCTCGTGATATAGTCGGCGTGCGCCTTCACCTCGTCGAGCGCATTGCCCATAGCGACGCCAACGCCCGCTGCACGCAACATCGTAAGGTCGTTGCCGCCGTCACCGAACGCCATCGTCTCGCTGATGTTGATGCCCATGTGCTCGGCAATGGCGCGGATGCCGTTCGCCTTGTCGGCTGTGGCAGACGTAAGGTCGCAGAACGCAGGATACCAGCGTGCAGACGTTGTGCCTGGCACGTGGGGTAGGATAGTGTGCTCCTGGTCCTCGGTGAGGAAAGGCGTAATCTGCAGTATGCCCTGCTTTATAACCTCCTCAACCGGCACGTCGAACTTGTTGTACGTCACCTTCAGCATGTCGTAGAATACATGGTTCACGCTGTCGTTGCGGTTGATAATCTGCAGATCCTTTGTGCCCACAACCACCGCCGGCACGCCGAGACGGTTGCAGAAGTCGACTATCGCCTCAGCTTCATGGGTTGGAATGAGGTCTTGGCGCACTACCTTTTCGCCATATACACATTGAGCACCGGTGGCAAGAATGAAACCATCCATGATGTCCTCCACCTCCGTGATGTTGTTGAGCAACTGGCGTGGACGACCCGTAGCGGTGAAGAGCTTCACGCCGCGCTTGTGAGCCTCGCGAAGCGCTTCGATTGTTGACTCCGGCACCTTGTGTGTATTAAAGCTGACGAGCGTTCCGTCTACGTCGAAAAACAGGGCTTTTATCATATCCTTTAATTTTTACTCTTTTACTTTTACCTTTGCAAAGGTACTGAAAAAAGTAGAAAGGTAAAAAAGTAAAACGCTAAAAAGTAGGAGGTATGGGCATCTTGCCCGTACCACGCAGCCACAAAACATATTTTAAATTGTAAAAGCGTAAAAATCAAAAAATAATTACTACTTTTGTAATTCATTGTTCACACAGAACACATATTAAACAACCATTAATCAGCATAGGAAATGACAGAGCAAACGCAACTCGCTTGGGACATAATAGAGACAACGAACACCAACCTCTTCCTCACCGGTAAGGCTGGCACGGGAAAGACTACCTTCCTGCGCCGACTGAAGGAGGAATCATCGAAGCGTATCGTGGTTGTTGCGCCTACGGGCATCGCTGCCATCAATGCCGAAGGTGTGACCATCCACTCGTTCTTCCAGTTGTCGTTTGTGCCGTTCATACCCAACTATAACCTCAAGGAACAGCAGTTCCGCTTCTCAAAGCAGAAGATTAACGTAATACGCTCTATCGACACGCTCGTCATCGACGAGATTTCCATGGTGCGTGCCGATTTGCTCGACGCTGTAGATAGCGTGTTGCGCCGTTTCCGCAAGAACAATCTGCCGTTTGGCGGTGTTCAGATGGTTATGATTGGCGATTTGGGTCAGCTTGCTCCTGTAGCAAAAGACGATGAGTGGCAGATGCTCTCGCGCTATTACGCCACGCCTTACTTCTTTTCGTCGCTCGCCCTGCAGCGCACACGCTACGCCATCGTCGAATTGACGAAGGTGTATCGCCAGAGCGACAAGCGTTTCCTCGACATACTGAATAAGGTGCGCGAAAACCGTGCCGATGCCGCTGTGCTTTCTGCGCTCAACTCGCGCTATATACCCGACTTCAAGCCGCGCAAGGAAGACGGCTACATACGTCTTACGACGCACAACTGGCAGGCGCAGCGCATCAACGACCACGAGCTTGAACTGCTCCCCGGCAAGCCCTATACCTACACTGCCACCATCGAAGGCAAGTATCCAGAGATGCTCTTCCCGACCGACGAGACGCTCACGCTGAAGACCGGTGCGCAGGTGATGTTCGTTAAGAACGACTCGTCGGCAGACAAGGCTTACTACAACGGCATGATCGGCACCATTGCCGAGATAGATACCGAGGGCTTCACCGTTACGGCGAAGGACACTGGCGAGAATATCCGAGTGCAGCCCGAGCAGTGGGACAACACGCGCTACGTGCTCAACGAGAAAACCAACGAGATAAGCGAGGAGGTGGAAGGCACATTCACGCAGTTCCCCGTGAAGACGGCTTGGGCTATCACCGTTCACAAGAGTCAGGGCTTGACGTTCGACCACGCCATCATCGACGTGCAGCGTGCCTTCACCCACGGACAGACATACGTGGCTCTCTCTCGCTGCCGCACTCTGGAGGGCATGGTGCTGAGTGCGCCGCTGCCGCAGACGGCTATCATTCGTGATGAGGCTGTAGACGAATACGCCACGCACGCCATTGAGCACACGCCGAGCGAGGGACAGATAGAACAGTTGCAGCGCGACTACTATCTGTCGGTGGTGAGCGAACTGTTCGACTTCCGCCCGCTCATGGATGCCTTCAACCGTGTGCTCGACTTGCTCGACGGACATTTCCGCCGTTCCTTCCCGAAGCTCATCGCCGAATACAAGGCACGCACGGGTACTATAAAGACCGAGCTTATGGATGTAGCCGAGCGCTTCAAGTTGCAGTACAGTCAGATCGTAATCGCTTCTGCCGACTATCAGACCAACGCCCTGCTGCAGGAACGTCTGAAGAAGGGCGCCGACTACTTCGCTCGAAAGATTACCGATGTGGAGGAGCTTGTGAAGAAGACGTCGGTGAAGACCGACAACAAGGACGTGAAGAAACGTTACAACGATGTGTTCCCAGCGCTCAAAGAAGTGGTGATGCAGAAGCGCGCCCTCCTCAACTGTGTCAAGGCTGACGGCTTCACTCTGCACAGCTATCTGCGCCAACGCGCCCTGGTACTTGCCGGAAAAACAATATCAGAAAAATAGACAAATGGTATGGTTCTTATACCTATGAACCATTATGGACTTGTATGGTTCGTCACTTTACCATAACTTTGCCCTTTGACAGGTAATGCCGTGCAAACGGCATTTATAATATAACCTAAAAAACGAATTACTATGAGTAGGGTTTTTCAAGTGAAGCCTAAACAAGTGTTTGAAAAGGTGGAGCTGAAAGCCATCTGCTTTACCCCAGAGAACATCGAAGCGGAAATCGCTTTGTTGTAATCAAAATTTACGTATAATAAATGTGTCGAACAACATTTTATTCAATATAAAAGATAAAAGCGGGATTTTTAGTTGTTTTGTCTTTTATAAAAGATAAATTTACTATTTTTGCGGAAAATATCTTTTATAGTGAATAAATATGGCAACAATTAGGAGACAATCATACATTGACAAGATTGAGAAATATCTTGGGAAGGAAACGATAATAGTGCTTGTTGGTCAGCGTCGTGTTGGTAAAAGCTGTATCTTGAAAATGATACGTGATGAAAAGATGGCTGATTCAGACAATAATGTTATCTATATAGATAAGGAGAAGTGGCAATATGATGCCATACAGACTTATCGGGATCTCAATGAATATATTGAAAAGCATTGGGCGAACGACAAGTACAATTATATCCTTATTGACGAAGTGCAAGACATAGAGGAGTTTGAACGCTCCGTACGCAGTTTTCGCACTGAACCAAACACGGACATCATTATAACGGGTAGTAACGCCAGTATGCTGAGCAACGAACTTAGTACACTCATTGGAGGCAGATATAAAGAAATCTATATACAGTCTCTCAGTTACAATGAGTTCTTGGAGTTTCATAATCTTTCAGACAATGACGAGTCGCTGTCTTTGTATATACAATATGGAGGAATGCCTGGTCTGGCAAAAATCGGTTTGGAAGAGGATGATGCAAGAGAATATCAGATAGATATATACCATACCGTGCTTCTGAAGGATGTGATAATGAGAAACCAGATAAGAAACGTTCCTTTCCTTGAGAACTTGGTACGCTTTCTGGCTGACAATATAGGAAAGTTGATATCGGCTAACAGTATTGCAAAATATATGAAGTCGCAAGGCGAGTCAATCACTTCTTCTGTTGTCATCAATTACATTTCTTTCTTATGCGAAGCATACATCTTGCATAAGGTTAACAGATATGACATACACGGTAAGCGCGTCTTTGAGAACAATGATAAGTTTTACTTTGAGGACAATGGCGTAAGAAATGCTATAGCTGGTGGTACAAGGGAAGGAGATATTGAGAAGGTTATAGAGAATATTATATATGAACATCTCATCCGACTTGGTTATCAGGTTTATGTAGGACAGCTACAGGCTGGTGAGATAGACTTTGTATGCACAAAGCCAGAAGGACAACGTATCTATGTGCAGGCTTCGTTCATTATAGCGGAGCAAGCTACACGTGAAAGAGAATTTGGCAATCTGCGTTCTATTAAGGACAACTATCCGAAGTATGTTATCTCTATGACACCGCTTCTTACAAAGAATGACGATGATGGCATAACACACATTCATCTCCGCAAGTTCTTGCGAGAAGGTTTGTAGAGATTATTACTTACAAAGTTTGTAAGCATAATAAAAGATACCATCAATGCAAGTATTTTAATTGCCGTAAACGAAAAAATCCACCATATCTCCCAGCATGCGTGTAACGCGTTGTTGGGAAGTGAGTTAGAGGCTGGTAGATAGCTTCTGTTTTGCAGATATCTACCAGCCGTCTATCAGCTTGGGTTCTATAGTTTATGATTGGATTAGTTCATGGTTCTAACTTATGGCAAACAACATATTCTTTCAGCCCTTCGTCGGCAAGCATTATGCCGACGGAGGTATGCGAGGCGCTCGACAAGTATCAGCCCGAGTATGTCGTCGTTTGGGGCAAGCGCCTTTGGGATAAGATGCCGGGCGAGCGATGGCAGGACGGCGAGCCGATAGTAGTGGACGGGTGCAGTACGGCGACGGGCGCTTATCTCCTGAACAACGGCAGACGTGTGAAGACGATGGCGGTGAACCATCCTTCCGTAGGATATTCGTGGGATTATTGGTATCGTGTGCTGGAAAAATTCTTCTTGCATTAAACGGTGGAAAAAACAACGTAGGTTTCGGAAATGAGGCATAATAATAGCCTGATTTCTTTCGCAATAAGTCATCGTTCTGCGTCCGCCGCCCGATCAGATTCCGTCCGCCGCCCAATCGGGTCGCGTTCGGTGTCCGATCGGACGGCGTACGGTGCACGGTGAGAATTTGTGGTGTTAAGGCTAACTTTTGATAAGTTAGGCTGCATCTCAACAATAAAAATAATTGAACTTAGAATTGCAATTCTTATCTTTGCAATTCTTGTGTTGTCTTCGATTTACACTAACGTTTGGTGTAAAAGACAGATAAATGATAATTTACCGATGCTTGACCGTTCATTAAGAGAGGTAAGAGTTC
>OGJE01000329.1_pt1 | contig 20834 bp, 10 predicted proteins | sample 1571981 | NCBI WGS metagenome assembly OGJE01 (sample SAMEA2582118, study PRJEB24529) | metagenome | biome: Human gut stool | place: China | collected 2011
TAATATTCCAGATTTCAACATTTCAAAGATCGATATTTGCCCTTTTCGGGCCTATTAGAGAAGCTTTCGGCTCTTTCAAAGCGATTTCTCGAAAGATATTCACCAGCGGAGCCGATTGCTATGTTTCACTCAGAACGACCACACTGGTCAGACTGGATTCAAAATATGCCCCTTTTTAAAGTGGGCTCAGTAAAATATTTATAGATAAAATTTTGTTTATTATTTCTTGATAACCTTTCTGGAAACCTTTCTGCCATTGGCAAGCTGTGTCTGCTCGATAACCATACCCTTGGTCTGAGCGCTGATGCGATGACCCGCTAAATTGTAGGTCATGCTATGGCCATTTCCAAAAGCATTGATTGCGTTCTCAGTAATACCAGTACTGGTATCCGCCTTTTTAATCTTCACATTGCCAAGAATAACCGCAGCCCATCCAGAAGACATGGTGAAATAAAGTTCATAGTCACCTTCTTTTTCTACAGTGAAGTTCAAGAAGTGAGCCAGAGAACCTTTCACCACCTGATTGGCATTCTCCTTCAAGTTACCTTCCGAATCCAAGTTCTGTTCCAACAAGACAGACTTATTGTCGCTTATGCCAGCAATGCCAGCATCAAAGGTCACTGCCCCATTCTCGGAACCATCATTCCAATAAGAAGAGTTGAAAGAAAGCTGGTATTTGCCAGGAATCAAGTGCAGACGATACCCATCATACAAGCCATAAGAGAGCTTGCATTGGTCAAAGTCACGAGCACTGAGATAGAATCCTGTATTAAAATCACCACCAGCCACGAAATCCTTGATACGAGCACCACCCGTATTGGCAGCGCCGTTCGCTTTCTCATCGCTGCGGCTCCCATCATTCATGCTATTGATGCGCTTCCACCCAGCAGGCACGCCTTCACCTACGTTGATGACCTCGTCTTCCCAATTATCAGAGAACAACACCTCACCCTTAGCCTCGCTAGAATCTTCATTATCAGGAAGATCGAGCTTATACTGCTTAAAGAAGTTCCAAAGCTCGCGGGTAGAATAGACTGCATTAGGATCATCCGAATGCCAATGTCCCTTACCATCAATGGCGATGAGAGTAACCTCCGTACCATCCACCTTATTAATATAGCGAGTACGAGTGGCGGCAGCATAACTCATGGATGCAGGATAAGGGCGAATCACCTCTGGATTATCCACATCACAACCTTCATAAGCAGCCCACTTCTTGACATAATCGTCAATCCTACCATAGCCACCAGCGGCATGGTTTGGATCGCCGCCCCATTTCACGACATCATCTCCCGTGCCATGGATGTGCATAATAGGCACATGGCGTGGAGCCACAGGCTCACGATAATCGACAGGGATACCACTCACAGGACCAAAGGCTGCAACTACAGTTCCCAATTTGGCCATACAATGATAAGTCATCATTCCGCCCATGGAGAAGCCAGAGATATAGATGCGATTCTTGTCTACCTTATATTTCTTCTGCATCGTCTTCATGATGGTTTCAATGAACTTGACATCGCCAGAGCCTGAGATGTCCCAGGAATTATTTTTTCCCTGAGGATAAACCACCAAAATCTTAGCCGTGTCTGCCACCTCGTTCCAATGGGTCTGCCCCATCTGATAATCAGGATTTTGGTTAAATCCATGCAAAGAGATGACCATAGGAGCCTTCTCGGGTAAGTCGGTTGGTACATAGACCAACATTTCTCGTGTAGACGCACCCACTTTTACAGTCTGCTTCACTGCCTTCTGCGTATAGGAATGCTCGGCAGCTACCACTTGCATGCACAAGGCAAAGAGCAAGCACAGCAAGAAAGTTGTTCTTTTCATTTTAAGTTATAATTATCAGTTATACGATTATCTGTTGTTATAATTATCAGTTGTTATGACACATAAAAAAAATCGGCAAAGTATCTGCTGGATTCAACAAATACCTTGCCGAACATCAGAACTAGGGGCTACCCCCTAGTTACACTATAGGAGTAGAAATTCTGCCATTACTTATTCATTACCTTTACTACCTTACCACTCTGGAGCTTCTTGATAACGAGGCCCTTGGCATTGGCTGCTACCTTAGCACCAGCAGCGTTGAATGTTGCAACCACTGCATCATTTGCTACATTGACATTCTGGATACCAGTAGTTTCACCTCCGAGTTCCTCTGGAAGGGTATTGTAAAGCATGATTGTAGAAATAAGGACCTCACCGCCCCATGGAGCCTTGATAGTAACCAAGTGGGCAAAATCATCAGCTGCAGGTTCTTCACCAGGTACAGTACGAACCAAATCTTTCTTTAAATCAAGAACAATAGCTCCTGTATTTTCATCAAAAGCTTTGTTACTGATTTCAATCATACCTCCATCAGCCTGCTGACCATTCTCAACGGTACGGTTGAACATGAAACGAGGTTTGGCAACTTCACCTTTATCGTTTGTGCTACCTTCACCATAAACTACCATGTAATGATAGTCTGACAAGTCGGCATAGATCTTTGGAGCCACTGTAGATGTACCTACGATAACAGAACCTGGGGCATTTGGATTCTCTGCACCCACAGTCCAATCCATATAAACCTTCTCATCAGTTGGTTGTGCATCCTTTGTGAAACCATCCCAAATGTGGAACATGTCCTTAGTCAATTCAACACCCTCATCTGCACTCTCTTCCTGTGCAGAAGCTGAACCAAAACCTGCAAACAATGCTACGGCTACCATAGCCAAACTCTTAATTGTTGTGTTCATAATTGTAAAAATTAAAATTGTTATTAATAATTATTTATAAATCTTCTCCGTATAGGTCTTACCGCTACGAAGATAAACTTTCTTGATACAGATACCCTGCTTGGCTGCAGATAAACGCATGCCCTGCAAGTCGTAATACTCTACATGGTCTATCTGGTCGGCATCGGTGGTTACACCAGCGATACCCGTCAAGGCACCCTTGTAGTTCAGGCGAACGCAATCGAGCACAGCTCTCTTTCCGCTCACATAGTTAACCGTCATATTTCCCTTGACATCAGCGATATCCATGTCAAACTCCACTTCCGACCATTCCTTGTTGGAAGAAGCATTCTTTGGCAGTATAACCTGCTTGGTCTGATTGCCGCAGATAACATTGATAACAGCATCTCCCATGGAAGCCTGATAACGGATAGCCACCTTGTAATTACCTGGCTTGGTAACAGGAATGTAGCCACGAACGGAAGCCCCCTTCTGGGTACCCAGGTTCAAGCAGCCCTGACCATAGTATCCACGGAAACCGTTGTTCCAAGCGTTGCCATAGCAACCACCCACATTCTTGTAATCGAAGTGTTCAAACTCATACTGCATCTCGCCTTCGTAAGCTTCTGGAGCAGCAGGAGTCTCGATGACAGCAGCAGTCACATCAGAATCCTTCAACTTTCCTGTAGTCTTGGTGCCCTTACAGTTATCGATGGTCAACTCCAATGGACCATTATGCTTTACATAAACCGTGAACTGACCATTTTTCCACTCGCTGGTAACAGTACTTGCCGAATGCTCGGAATTATCATTCCAAGAGATAGTAGGCTGAGCACTGGCTCCCACCACAATGATGGTATCAGTCTGCTGGGCATACTCCGGAAGATTCTTGTCATCCTGCAATCTGCCATCACCCACACCATAGCGAAGTCCATCCTTGATACGGTAGTTCTGCATGTAGAGACTCAACTTGTCAGAATACTCACGCATGTGAACCAAAGAATATGGAGCGAGGTTCATCTTAATCTGGCTACAGGTATTGTAGGCAGGTTTCAATGTACCCTTGGCACTGCGTCCATTGTTTACCCAGTACTTACGGATAAATTTCATACCATTCTTTGTGGCAGCCAACGGAACATGCTCCTCATTATACTGATAAGGGTTGTAGCAAACCCAAGTATTCTCCAGACGCGAAGCATAGATATCACCCATATATTCCTGCTTGAAGAGCTTATTCATATAAGCCTTCTTGCTGGTCACATTACTCCAAGTAGCACTCTTAGCATACTCGCTGCTCTTGATAGCCACCTGCAGTTTCTTGGCTTCTTCGTCGATGAGATCATACACCACAGGGATGGCAGGATAACGTCCTGAAACCTTCAACCACCATTTGTTGTTCAAGGTGGAGTTAGGCCACTGCGTACCATTGTCATCCTGCTCGCTGCGATAGAGACCATCATACAGTCCGCTTGGCGAAACGTATGGTTCCATCTCGTTCTGGCTGGAATTGATATCCTTAGGCTTGATGTCATTCTTAACACAAATCTTAGTACGTGCTATGACCTCCTCACGGGAAGGAATACGGATTGTACCATCCAGAATCTTACGGAACATATCGATGTTGATATTCTTAAAGTGATTGAACCAAGCCCAATTGCGACGGATATAGCCATCAGCAGTCTTGGAGGTCGCAATCTCACGCAGGTCATCAGTTGTCACCAACTCAGGACCGTCAATCACCGTCTCACCAGTCAATGCCACATGCTCCAAGATAGGAATAGCACCACAAGCCTTAGGGAAATCATTGTAATACTCCTTCAGTGTTTTTGTATCATCCGAAGGGTCCTTGATGGCATTACCATTCTCATCCAGTTTATCTTGTTCTTCCATCCAGCCGCAGATATCGAAACGAATACCATACTGGCCGGCATATCCACCCAGATAAGCACCCAGACAGTTGCTCTCGATGTCATAGAAACCATTCTTCATGGTGTATTTCTCGCAGCAGATGAAATGTTCCTTATCGGTAGAAAGCAGACGGTTCATCTCGGCATTACGCTTCATGTATGCCACTGGCATCATATTGGCAGAATAGCATGCCTGCGTAAAGCTCACGCAAAGATAGCCACCATACTGATGGGCAAACTTCATGAGATGGGTGAAGAGTTCCAAGCGTTTCAGGAAAGTAGGCGTATGAACGGTTCCGTTCTCACGCTCACGATCCTCGTCAAATCCCCAGAACTGCTCGGCATAGTTCCATCCCAGAAAGTTAGGATAGTTCTTGTAGTAGCTCTCATAGAGTTCCAGGTCGTCATCATCGAAAGCACTGCATCCGCCACTGGCAGGCTGGATCATGGTCCAGACGCGGTTCTCGGCGCATACCTTCATCCATGAATCCACCACCTTCTTACCATCCGCACAGATGCTCTCCGAAGCAGAGAGCGAGAGGTTGAATATCACGTAAGGCTTGATGTCTTCCGGCACCATATTGATGATGGCTTGCGGATTCGGAGAATTCCATGTATCGATATGGATAATCCATGCCGGCTGGGATGGCGAGATAACTCTTCGCAGGGCAGGCCCGTCATGAGCCTGCGCCACTGCGAATGTTAGCATCCCGAAAATAAATATGAATAATCTTTTTACCATTTAATTTCTGTTTTTTGAAGTCCATTAACCACACCCACGTAAGTAGGAAGGCGATTGAAATGATTCCACAGTCCTACACCCGTAGTGCCCTGATTGATAGTAGAGAAAGATACCCCATAGAGCTTGTCGCCCAACACATCCTGTGCCTTGTTCAGGATATAGGCATAGAGTTCAGCCATTCCCTTGTAATCCTCGAATGTAGCCTTGCTCTGATCGGCTACTGTTCCGTTGGCATCAGCCAGGTATACGTTCATGTCTGAAAGACGTACCTGCAAGCCTGCGGCAGACAGCGTGGCAAGAAGATTGTCGATATTCGCCTTTGTTTCTGCCAAAGAACTACTGCTGTATGGCACGTCGAGCTTCACATCGATGCCTTCAATCTTAGCACCAGCCTCATTCCACTGCTTGATGTAGTTAATGGCTGCCTCGGTCTTCTCGGCATTAGCCAGCAGATTTTCTTCACTGTAGAACAGTTTGGCATCTGCCTTCTTTGAATGGATTTCCTTGCATACATCAGCCACCCAGTTCTCATCCAGATAGTCGTTAGGATAGAACTCATCAGTAGCTACCATGTTCTCTGAAGACTTCAAGGAATAGAAGAGATCTTCTATCAGGTTGGAAGCCACATTCCATGCCTGCACCTTGTCTCCATAGTTCTGCATAACGGAATCAACGTAAGCAAACATAGCCTTCTTTACATCAGCAGCCTTCTCTTCTACAGGACGAGGTTCATAATATCCCGGCTTCTGATATGGAGCATAAACATCAATATTGTCAACGTAAACCTGCTGAGGTACAGCTCCCTGACCAATTACCAGAGAAATGTCGGAAGATTTCATTTCATCTGCATCAAAGGCTTCAGTAAAGTCAACCTTTGACAAATCCACCACGAATGTTTCCCAAGTCTTAGCCTTGGTAGGAACACCGAAGTTTCTCAGCTCCTTGGCTTTGTCACCCACCTTTACTCTGATAACCACATTCTTCTTGACATTTGATGAATAATAATCAAAGGAGATGGTCTTGATAGTAGACAGCGAAGCTCCCTCAGGTAGATTCACTGGGAACTCGATGAACTTGGCACCCTTCTTGTTGAAGAGCGACTTTCCGTTTTTTCCTGTCGGATCCTTTGCCACTTTGGAATCCTTGTCAGTTCCGAAGACATCACCGATGGCACTGCTTTCGAAATCAAACTTCTGATGGAGTTCCACATTCTCACCATCTACCCAAGTATCCTTAGTTGCCTCTTTCATCACATTCATGTTCCAGGCATTAGGTGCAAAGAGAGAGCCACATGGTATAAGTCCGGCTCCAATAGCCTTCTGTACAACATCTATGTTCTTTGAGGCATTGACGGTTCCATCATCAGCCACCACTGCCGAATGCTTAAATCCATCAGTGATGTTCACCGCATTGAAGTTTTCCAACACCGTTGAGAAGGTAGTGCTAGAGGCTTCCAAATCGGCAACTGTCATATTGGCAGCCAGCTTCATGCCCGTATAGTTCTTCAGAACTTCATAACCTCTGGTAAGGTCGTCCATCGCTACGCTCTCAGGCTTATCGCCGGCAGGGTAGCTTGTATCGAAGTCCTCCACACAACCAGTGAGCAGCATGGAAGCTGCTGCACTGGCCAAGAGGATATTATGTATTTTTTTCATAATTCTGATATCAAATTAAAAATGTTCTTACTGCTCAGGAGTGAAAGTCGGGAATCCAATACCACGATTGCGGACCACCATGGTATCTGTGGTTTCAACCGTACCCAAGGCATCGCTCTTGATGTTGTAGTTCAAATAGAGTGTGTTGCGCTTAAACTCGCCCAAAAGCTGGTCTTTCTTGACAAACTTACCACTACCCGAAACCTGAACTCCGTCACTGCCGGAAGAGATGGTGCAATCATCACCGTTGAAGGTCATCAGCACGTTCACCTGATGTTTTTTGCCACTTGCATCCTTCACATCCACAGTCATCTGTGCCTTGTACAAGCCTTTGGTCACCACTTTGATTACCTCAGCCTTCTCTATATATGGATAAGCACGGTGAGATTCCTTGCCGTTGCTCACATCCTTACCCTTGCGAAGATAAGTGGCAGTCCAAGGATTGACGAACTTCACAAGACAGAATGTAGTATTCTTCGACTCCAACACCTTGTCAACTCCCTGAGCCTTGGTCAACTTCACAGGAATTACATAGCCCTGCTCATAGCTCTTGTCATCGTTGAAGAACTCATCCTTAAGCTTCACTCTTACGCCTCCCATCTGCTGTCCCTTGGCAATGACAAACTGGTTAGGGTTCTCTATCTGATAGTAATTGGATGGCATCACCTGGATGGCAGCACCATTGATTTTATAGCCATCACAAAGACTGGCATCAGATATATAATCCACGGTAACGTCATTGTTGTTGCCATAACCACCGGCACAATAGGCCTTGATGTTGATGATGTGGTTGTTATCGTCGGTAAGGTCAACTTCCTGATCCTCACCCAGCTCCACGGTGCGCACATAACCAGCATTGGAAAAATAGACAGCAGTTTCTCCGTCATATCCAAATTCCTTGTTACCGCTCTCGCAGGAAGCGGTCATCAACAAAGTCATGGCAGCAATGCCTATTGTATTTAATAACTTAAAACTTTTCATTTTCATTATCATTTTTAACTGGTTTATTTCCATCCCTTGTTCTGATGGAGATTAGAGTACTTCAATGCTTCTGAATATGGAATATAACCATAGTTCATATAGCTATCAAAATGGCGCTCTTCTACATTTGGCAAGATGGTAAACGTATCGTTGTTCCAATCGATGCCCTGTACAGAAGTAAGCTTGTCCAACTGGTTCCAGCGGCGCAAATCCCAGAAGCGGAATCCCTCGAAGCAAAGCTCCAGGCGGCGCTCGTTGCGAATCAGTTCACGCATCTTGGCCTGGTCGCCGGCACACTCGTCGAGATAAGTATCATCTGTCAAGCCTGCACGGTGGCGGATTGCCTTGATCACATCGTATGCTGAGTAAGCATGTGTGCCAGGGTTCTTAGGACCCCAAGCCTCATTGGCAGCCTCAGCATAGTCGAGGAAGAACTCTGTGAAACGGGCCTTGCAGCTATACTTGGTTACCTTGGATGTGTTGCTAGGATTACAGTTGGCTGTCATGCGCAACATCTTCTTCATATAGTAACCGGTGCGGGTAGAAGCATCACGGCGACCGATACCGTCATCGCCCGAAGAACTACCAGTCTTGATTACCTTGTTATCAACTCCCGCTGTTGCTCCATTATAAATAATGTATTTAGCCAGACGAGGGTCACGGTTGGCGTATGGATTATTCTCATCATATTCACTGCGTGAATCGGTGATAGGATAACCCTTGGCATCTGGGAAGGCATCTACCAGATTCTGGGTAGGATTGGTTCTGCCGCTTCCGTAGAGTGATGGAGGGAAATTGTTCTTCTCATCATTGATTTCGTCTGTCTGCCTGGAACCACGCCAGATGATTTCAGGAGGATTGGAACCATTCTGCAAGGCACTCATCTCTGCATCGTTGTCGTAGTAGGTAAGACCTGTAGAAGGCAAACCTGATGGACCACCTACATAGTCAACCACCTCGGCAGCTGCATCGGCAGCCTGCGCCCAGGTTACATTGTTTTGGGCAGGATCCTGGAAGGCAGGACTTGCAGCGAGCAGCAGGGTACGAGCCTTGATGGCACGCAGAATCAGTCCGTTGATCAACTGGCGTGCATTCTCGCCCATCACCTTATTATAAATACCCATCTTGCCATCCTTAACCGAAGTCACCTCAGGCACATTCAGGATATCATCATACTTGGCTGGCACCTTGTCGTCGCTTGTCACTGGCTCATAATCCATAGGCAGCAGCTTGTCAGCCTTCTCGATGTTCGCCAGAATGAAATCCACATGCTCCTGGAATGTCTTGCGAGGCTGGTTGAAATCAGCATCTGTGCCTACATATCCGTCAAAGAGCTGTGTGCCGAGCAACTTTCCTTCATTGTCAAATCCGGCATGGGCACGAAGCAGATAATAGGCATGGGTAGCCAGAAGTCCGTAGGCCTCACCTGTCAGGCGTCGCTGCATCAGCTTGTTCTCATTGGCATTCTTCAGGAACCCGATGTTCGAAATGTTTGAGTTCAGGAAGATATACAAATACTGCATGGAAGACAAGTCGTTGTTCCAGCGGCCTGTAGGATCCCAACTCTGAACGGTCCATGAGCCTGTGGCATACTTAGACCAGTTGGCTCCCTTCTCATTCGTCACGGCATCATCCGTCGCTACATCCGTACCTGTGCCCACCTCGTAGTTTGGCAAGTTACGGTAAGCGGTGAGCACGAAGCCCTTGGCCATGATAGGATCATTCTCCATCTCGTTGATGTCCTTCATGTTTTCTGCAGCAGGAGTAAAGACATCATCACATGCTGTCAACAATGCCGCAGAAGCCAATATCATGAATATATTTCTTAATTTCATAATTCTTTATTGTCTAATTTTTCAATATCTAAGATATGATTTTATCAGCCTTTAGAACATCATCTTCAAGCCCAGGTTGTAGAAACGGCACTGTGGTGAACCATAGCTGGTTTCCATATACTTGCGGTTCTTGCTGATGGTGAGAAGGCTCTCGCCCAATACGTAAACACTCATACCCTTCACTACCTTGTTCTCAAACCACTCTTTTGGCATATCGTAGGTCAACTGCACCTTGTTGAGGTTGAAGCAGTCTGTGCTGTAAATCCAGAAGTTTGAGTTGCGGAAGTTGTTGTTATTGTCCTTGGCTGTCAAACGTGGATAGGTAGCGGTAGCGGCTGTCTCAGGTGTCCAGCGTCCGCGAACCACAGAGGTATATTTCTTCTGGTTGTAAATCCAGTCGTTGCTCTTGAAGCCCTTGGCACCCATCTGACCTGTACCGGCGATGAAGAGGGTAAACTGCTTCCAGTTCAAGGTGATGTTTACACCATAGAAGAAAGGAGTTGCACTCCATCCATACTTACCCATCACCTGCTGGTCGTTGTTGTCTATCTTGCCGTCGCCGTTGATATCCTTGTACTTCAGGTCACCAGCCTTGATTTCACCGAAGGTATGGTTTGGCACGAAGTTAGGATCTGTCTTTTCGAGGTTTGCCTTCATGTGGTCCACATCTTCCTGAGTGAAGAAGCCTTCGCAGACATAACCGCGAATCACGTCGAGAGCCTGACCCTGTGCGTTCATATAGCTATATTCGTTCTTCTCCTCACGCTTGTTAGCCTTTGAGTCGAACACCATACCTGTGAGTCCGAGCTGTGCCTTCACCTTGCCGATGTTCTTCTTGAAGTTTACGGCGAAGTCGAAGCCCTGTCGCAAATCCTCGTTGTAGTTCAGGGAGGTGATGAAAGAACCGTCACTGTTCATCCATGAAGGATAGATGGTAGCAGTTCCCGAAGTAAGCAAGCCCGAAGTAAGCTGATGGAAATAGTTCATATCGAAGCTAATGGTTCCGTTGAGGAGTGAACCCTCCAGACCAGCTCTCCATTCCTTACGCTTCACGAAATCAAGACCGTAGTTGCTACCACGCTTAGAGAGTGTGGTGTAAGTTGCGTTGCCACCACCCTCGTTCCAGGTGTACCAGCCACCCTTCACATCATAGTATCCCTGGTAGAGATAATAATCTGAGATATCTATGTCCTGGTTGAGCACAGAGTAAGAAGCATTCAGCTTCAGATCGTCGAAGCAAGGAAGTGCATTCTTGAACCATTTCTCCTGACCGATTCTCCAACCCAATGTTCCTGATGGAGAAAGAGCGTTGCGATGACCCTCTGCCAGCTTGGATGCGTGAACCAGAGCACCGCCAAACTCTGCGTAGTACTTCTGAGCATAATTGTAGGCTGCTCGAAGGGCAAGGTTGGCATTGGTGGTGCGGTGGTAAGAAGAACCCTTTACACCAGATGAGCTCTCATGATTCTCGTCCACGGAATTCGACTTGGAGTAACCCCAGCCAGCCAAAGTAGCATTTACGTTGTGCACACCGCCAAAGGTGTTCTTATAGTCAAACTGAGCACGGAAGGTGGTGTTCTGGTAATATTTGGATGCACCGATATACTCGCTCGTACTGCTTGATTCCTTACCATATTTCTTCAGGTCGATAATCATGTCCTGTCCGTTCACATTTGCCCAGGTAGGCTCGTAAACGGCATAGTCGAGCTTGTAAGCCTCAGAGTAGTTGTTCCAGTAGTCGATACTGAAAGCAGTCTCGAAGCTCAATCCCTTGACCCACTGGTCGAAGTCGGCCTTTACACCCACATCAAAGGTGAAGGTGCGGGAGTGATTCTTCACGTAGCCGGCAGCAAGCGCATCACCAAAGAAAGTAGTCTGGTTATCGTTGTTTCCACCCAGCAGATACTGGCCATCAAGCACGTGGAATTTTGAGCCTGCTATCATCTGCTGCAAGGCTGTATTGTTGGCATCCATCAAGGAGATTGGCAACAGGCCGGAATACCAGTTAGGACGCATGTTGGTAGCTGTTGACCAGTAGTCCTCAGGACGTCCACGATAGTTGTCCGAGATGTTGATGCCTACATTTACATAAGCCCCCAGCCAGTCGGTGATGGTAGCATCAATGTTAGAACGCACGCGGAAGGAATTGTCCTTGTCCTTCTTGTGCTCGCCAAACTTCACCAGGCTGTTGTTGTAGGTCATGCCCAGGTTGGCATAGTATCTGGCAAATTTGCTACCGCCCTTCACCTCCATCGTAGCATCCGTACGGTTGTTGAACTTGCGCAGGTAGTCGCTGCTGTAGAAATCCATATCAGGATAGCGGTAAGGATTCGTACCTGCAGCCGTATTGTAGATCTGCTCCTTAGAGTATTTCAGCGGCTGTGTAGGGTCATCATTGGTCATCGCCTCGTTATAGAGCGACATATACTCAGCCGCACCCAGATATTCAGGATAAGCCTTAGGTGTATAGATGCCCGTATTGACGGTGGCTGCGATGCGCAATGGCTGCACCTTACCACGCTTGGTAGTGATGAGGATTACGCCCTTGGCTGCCTTGGCACCATAGAGTACTACGGCAGAAGCGCCCTTGAGCACGGTAACCTTCTCCACCTCGGTGGCATTGACGGTGCTGGCCTCACGGGGAGCTCCATCTACGAGAACAAGTGCACCCTGTCCCCAAACATTTCCGTTATAACCACTGATGAGCGACTGAAGATCATTGAGGGCATTGGCGCTGTAGTCCTTTTTCAGCAGCTCTTCGACATTCACCTCGCTGACACCGCCCATCAGGTCGGCCTTGGAAACCTGACCGAAAGCCACGTTTACCTTGGTAGTGTCGGCCATTTCCTGGGCGCTTGCCACACCACTGGCGACTAGCATGGAAGCTAGCGCCAATGACATTCTCTTATTAAATATATTATGTTTCATAATAAATTCTCGAATTGTTTAATTATTCCCAACCAGGGTTCTGATAGAACTCAGGATACATCTTGACATCCTTTCTCAGGAATGGGAACCAGTAATGCTTTGAAGTAAACTTACGGGTAATCAATGGCTCCTCCTTCAGGTTGAGCACGTGATTGTTCTTTGGATTGTCGTAGCGGTCAACATCCTTCTGGTCGGCTGCACGGTCGAAGTAAACAGCCGTCTTCTGGGTGTAAGGAGCCTTGTCTATCAGGAGCCAGCGGCGAAGGTCGGTGAAACGGTGTCCCTCGAACGCCAACTCTACGGCACGCTCACGGCGAAGCTCGCTCATGAAACCATCCAGATTGGTAAGATACTCATCAGCAATATTATCCACATGCGCACGGTTGCGGACGATGTTCACGGCATCCACGGCACTCAGCTTGAATGCATGGCTTGATTCCTTGTAACCATAACCCTGAGCCACCGACTCGGAATACATCAGATAAACATCTGCCAGACGAATCATGCTCAAGAGTACTCGCATCATCTTAGCACGCTCACCACCATCATCAAATTTATTACGGTATGGATCACAGAACTTCTTCAGGCAATATCCCGTAAAGCAGTCCTTGGAAGGTGTTGCCGTACGATACTTTCCTCCCGTATAAAGAGAAGCATACTGCACATCTGCATCTTGTCCTGCACTCTTCACACACTTCACACCATCATAGATGAAGAGATCGTAGAAGCGAGGGTCACGGTTCTTGAACGGATATTCCGGATCATAGCCACTGTCGGCATCCTTCTTCGTGATGTCCTTGATAGGCTTACCATTTGCCATACCGAAGTAATCTACATAGTTGGCTGTAGGATAAACCTTGATACCAGCTGCAACAAGGCTGGTAGGACGGTAGTCTGTCACCTGATTCCAAACCCAGTTATTGTTACTTGAATTCTCGTAGAAGATAGCCTCTTTCTCACCAGGAATCTTTTCACCCTGATCATAGGTATAGAAGATGTTCATGTAATTATCAAAAGAAGACAACTGGTAAAGTCCTGTTTCCTTATTGATCTTCAAAGCCTCGCCGAATGCCTCAGCAGCCTTCTGGCAATACTCCTTATTATATCCGTTAACATTTTTAAAGTCAGGATTCTCCTTACTTACTTCATTCATCAGCGGCGAACCTGCCCACAGATAATTCTTACCCAGGAAGCAGAGAGCAGCTATCTTGTTAGGACGGAACTTGTTCTTGCCCACTGTCTCCTTACCCACGGTAGTCTTATCCCAATCTACAGGCAACAGCTCAACAGCCTTCTTGAAGTCTTCGGCAGCCTTGTCGGCACATGCCTGATAGGTGAGGCGCGGATAGTTGAACACGGCAACAGATGGAATCAGGAAGTCGATATATGGAATACCGCCCCAATACTGCATAATCTGGAAATGGAAGAATGCACGGAAGAAATAAAGCTGACCTGCAATCAGGTTCTTCTCTTCCTGGGTAGCATCTACCAGATTACCCAGATTTTCCAAGCCCAGGTTGGTGGCATAGATTCCCTGCCAGCACATACCCCAGAGGCGACCCTTGGAATCGCGGTTCACATCATTACCGGCGTTCAGGTCGATGCCCGAATGGAATGGAGAATACTGCACCTCGTCCCATGCCCAATAGTTTCCCTGGTCGATGGCATTAGCGAGCATACGGGTCTCTGATGGCTGCCAATATTCATCCTCACCATAGTTCCAGCAACCATGATACCAGGATGTTGAGGCAAGACCAGGGATGTCATTGTAGCACTGCTCCAAGAAACCCTGAAAGTTGGTATAATTCTTATATGGCTCCGTTGGGGCAATATCACTGCCCGGTGCCTTGTCAAGGTAATCAGTACATGATACTGAAGAGAGAGACAGGGCTGCCGCAAACAGCAATGTATATATTTTATTAAACTTTTTCATATTTACGATTCATTTAAAATGTCAGGTCGAAACCTAAGTTAAATCTGCGTACGGTTGGATAAGCTCCATTTGCTGAGTTGCCGCTGAAGTTATTCTCACGGTCATCCGGCATATTGGTCCAGAGCAGCAGGTTGTCACCATTCAGATATACACGGAGTGAATTCAAGTGCATTTGCTTCACCCAAGCACCCCTGAAGGTATAAGCTATCTCGGCATTCTTCAGGCGCAGGTAAGCACCATCATAGAAGTAACGGGTACCGGCATTTCCCTCGTCTGCCACTGTGGTCCAACGTGGCAAAGACAACTCGCCGCTCGGATTGGCTGTAGAAAAGTAAGAACCCTCCTTGAAGGCAATGTGGGTTTCACGCTCAAAGGTTGGGAAGTTCACCTCGCGGGTAACATTGGTTACACCATAGAACTGTACCGTTACACTCAGACCCTTCCACTCTGCTCCCAAGGTTGTACTGAAGGTATTCTCAGGAATAGAGGCGTACTGATAAGGTGCCTTGTCATCTGCTGTAATCTGACCGTCAGCATTGAAGTCTGAAATAATGGCATCACCCGTATATTTCTCAGAATCATGGCTACCCCAGGTAGGTACGGCAAAGAGATCATCCCAATTGCGGATAAAACCATGATCAATGTAACTGTGGTTCTGGCCGATGGCATAACCCGCCTTGTTCAGATAACTTGCCTGAAGCTTTGGGTCATCAGCAAACTTAATCTCGTTGGTAGCATGGGTCATATTGAAGTTTGCCCATGTACGCAGATTCTTGTTCCATGCCTTGTTCACCTTCAGGCTCAACTCGTAACCCTTGGCATCCACCGAACCAGCATTGGCAACCGTGTAGCTCATACCATAGTAAGAAGGGATGGAACGGTTGGTTAAGAGTACGTCGGTACGCTTGTCGTTAAACACATCCAGCGAACCGGTAAGCAATCCGCCCAGGAATCCAAAGTCGAAACCCAGGTTGCGCTTCTCTGATGTCTCCCAACGCACGTTAGGGTTTCCGATGCGGGTAAGGCGATATATAGTATAAGGTGAATCATAAGTGGCATCACCACCCAGATAGGTCTTACCACCATAGGAATACTGGTCGGAATAGAGATAAGAACCTCCGGTAGAATCATCACCGATGCGACCCCAGGATGCACGCACCTTAAACATATCTACATATTTCTTGATGTTCTTCATGAATGGCTCCTCGGTGATAGTCCAACCGAGAGAAGCTGACGGGAAGAACTTGAAGCGATAGTCGGGACCAAACTTCTCTGATCCGTTGTAACAGCCGTTCAACTCGAGCATGTAGCGCATCGCATAGTTGTATGTGGCACGGAACACCCAGTCTTCACGGTAATGTCTGAAAGAAGAACCGATGGCATATTCGTTGCGGTTGAATACACCCATTGCACCCACTTCATGATTGCCGAACTTGCGGTTCCAGTCGAGCTGAGCCAAATAGTAGAGACGGCGATAAGTAGCACCCGTATTTACCCTACCACCATTGACGGTCCAAGCCACAGACTCATGGTAATCCACGCTCTGGTCATAGGAAACTGAGCCATCATCAGGGTTAATCCACTTCAGCTGCGGATCCATATACTGGTCGCTGATACCACGCTTCTCCTCTACCATCGTATTGTCAAGAGAAACCTTGGCTACAAACTTCAGACCCTTGGTCAGGAAATCGAGTTTCTGGGTAAGAATAAAGTCGGTGGTAATCTGTGTATTGGTACGATTCTCCACACCGCTTCGGGCAAGACTCATCACAGAGTTAGGACAGTCGGCCTTACGTGGACCATAGTATCCATAAGTTCCGTCAGAATAAATAGGACGCATGGCATCTGGAGCTGCATGATAGACAGAAGCCCAATAAGCACTGGAATCGCTCGCCGTGTCCCAAGGGAAATGGCGGACACCGTTACTACCGAAAAGGTTGGTAGAGAACAGAGTGGTCTTGGTCAGATTGAAGTCCAGGTTGGCACGCATGTTAATACGGTTATAGCCGAAACCAGATTGATAGCCACGACCGCTGGTGAAGTCCTTGAACAGGTCACCTTCGTGAGAGAAGTCAACAGCTGCAAAATACTTCACGAGTTTGGTACCTCCCGAAACATCCACGCTGGCATTGTAAGACATGGCTGTGTTGTTGAACAGTTCCTTCTGCCAGTCAACGTTAGGATAACGATCCCATTCCTCAGCATTAGCAGGGTTACGATACTTGTCAATAATAGCCATTGGCTTGTAAGAACCCCAGGATTTTTCGTTGTTGATGTTCAGCTCGCGCTCTACAACTCTATTCAGAAGACGGAAAGTATCGTAAGAATCATATTTCTCTGGCAACTTGGAAACCACCTTCATGGTAGCATTCGCCTTCACGTGTACGGCAGCCTTACCTTCCTTACCACGCTTGGTAGTAATGAGGATGACACCATTACCACCCTTCACACCATAAACGGCAGTGGCAGAAGCATCCTTCAATACGGAGATGCTCTCTACTGAAGAAAGGTCAACGGTGTTCATGGCACGCTCCACACCATCCACGAGAACGAGAGGGTCGTTGGAACCGTTGATAGAAGTCTGGGTACGGATTACGATCTTAGGATCTTCCTCACCTGGCATACCTGTAGAAGAGAAGGTAACGACACCAGGAAGATTACCCGTCAGTGCCTGACCCAAAGATGAAACTCCGGCATGACGATTCAAGGTTTTTGCATCTGTCTGGGCGATAGAACCGACAACAGAGGCTTTCTTCTGCTGACCATAACCAACCACTACCACCTCGCTCAATGTATTGTCATCGGTCAAGGTAATCTTAAGCTGTCTTTTCTTACCTACTTTAATCGTTTGCGAATCCATACCGATGTAGGTAATGACAAGGGATGAATTTTCTGAAGGCACAGAAATCTGGAAATTTCCATCCATATCCGAAATGACACCCGAAGTTGCATTTCCCTTCACTTTCACAGTAGCACCAATCAGAGGCTCTCCTGTGCCGTCAACAATACTACCCTTCACGGTAATCTTCTGGGCTTGTGCGTTCAAGCTGCAGAAGGCTCCCACGAGGCATAGAGCTGCTGTCCGTTTAAATGTAAACACTTGTTCAATCATGTTGTATCATTTTAATTAAGTTTGTTTCTAGGTGTTGTTACTTCTTGGTTAAAGAACACGGCTGCAAAGTTAGAAAACTGTCATGAGAACGTGTTTTCTTGATGTTCCAAATGTTTTCACTCTTGTTACAACACACCGTAACTACCACATTTCCTGCATTTTGGGATAAAGAAGAAAAAGAGATATAACGTCACAAAAAAATGGCGCATATCACTATGCACCATTTCCGTAAACAATTAAATCTATCTCCCAACAATCTAGTAAGTTCATGAACATGAACTGTTTTCTTTATATAAAAGCATAAATCTAAAAATAAATTCTGCAATTAATTCTTCACAAGTCTCACACCATAAATCTGTCCTACCTGCTTGCCCTTGTGAGCTACAAACTTCACTCTTACTTCCTTCTTGCCCTTAACAAACTCTGAAGGAATGGCATAATCAACGGTCTTAAACTGAGTGGTGCGCCAACGATGGCTATTGTTTACACTCGTGAGAAGATGGTCGTCGATATAGATGTCAAACTCACTGGTGCGCCATTCATCCTGCCCCCAGAACTTGAGCTGGAGACTAAGGTTAGTCTCTCCCTTGGTCTGCATCAGATAGCTGAAGAAATGGCCATCCTTTGCATCACGGAAGAATACACCTTCTGTATTACCCTTGTCCGAATTATCGGTCTCCATACGATGGTCGGTCTCCGGCTGTTGTTCACCCGGGCTCACCTTATCCACAGTCCGATTCTCCAAAGCCTGACGGGCTTTTTCCTCATCAGCCAACTTCTGCATATAAGCCTTGTACTCATTCTCGCCGAGTGCCAACCAGTACATCATATATCGAGAATCGTGAATTTCGAAGAACGGCTGCAACTCGCCTTCGATGGCATTCTCCATGTGGGTGGCAAGTTTAAAGTGCAATGGCTTGCCAGGAATTGGCTTCAGGTCTTTGGCAATGTCGTCGAGATGTTTCGGCAACAGAATAGGAGCCTTGTCAAGAGCCAGTTTCTTTCCACTGGCATACTGTCCGAAACGGCTGTCATCGGCAATGAGTCTACGCATATCCTCCTTACCGATCTTCATGCCGAGCAGGATAGGACCATACATGATTGCCACATACTGAGGCACATTGATCATCGGTTTGATGTAAGCGTGCATAGGCATCGAAATCTTTATCTGGTCACCCTTCTTCCATTTGCGCTTGATGCAGACAAATCCATTCTCCTCATAGCTATCAGCATCAAAACCAACACCCTTCACGGTGAAGTTACCACACCAGGATGGCTTGCGGACTTTCAGGATGAAAGTTCCCTTACCCTTGGCTACTTCTACAACAGATGTCTCAGCATACGGGAAGGCGGTCTGCTGACGAATCACCATCTTTCTATCCTTCCAATTCAACTCGGATGCCACGAAGAGATTCACGTACAGGGCATCGTTCTCCGCCTTCACACCCTTTTCGTGCGTCCAGACAAACTGTCCATACTTTCCGTGGTCTTCCATTCCTGTTCCCACGCAGCACCACATCGCCTCATTAGGGGCAGAATAGTTGCGGTAATGGCGAGGACGGGCGGGAGTGAAATAGACATAGCCGCCATGCTGCGGATGCTGGGCAGAGAGGATATGGTTGAACATCGCAGTCTCGTAAAAGTCGCCATACATGCCATCAGGCTTTACTCGGTTCAAATCCTCGGTAAGCTTCAGCATATTATAAGTATTGCAAGACTCTGGTCCATCGATGTCGTTGATATAGTCGATGCAATTTTCCTTAGTCGGAAAGTGCTCACGCCTGCTGTTGCCTCCCAAAGCCAGCGAACGCTGACGTGTCACAATTTCCCAGAAATACTCGCTGGCATTGTGATATTGCACATCATGAGCCAACTCAGCGATGCGCTGATAGCCGATAACCTTCGGAATCTGCGTATTGGCATGCATATTGTCAAGGCAGTCCTTACCGTTTTCCAGAGGAACAAGCAACATTCTGTGGGAGAAGCGGCGGGCACAATCCAGATATTTCTGCTCTCCGGTAATGGCGTATGCATCAGCAAGCACCTCGTTCATGCCTCCATGCTCGTTGCCGAGCATTTTCTCCATCTGTTCGTCGCTCAGATCACGAGTAATGTCCACAGCCCAATCGCAGAACTTCAGAAAGAGATTCTTTGCCTGTTCATTGCCGCAATAGAGCCATGCATCACGAAGACCTGCATACATCTTATGAATATTATAGAAAGGTGCCCATGTTCCGAAGTAAGGTCCGAAATCGCCCTTACTGAAAGCTGTCCACATCTTGGCACTATTCGGAACACCACCTATATAGTTATGACACCATGCTTCAGGACGCTGATTGTTGGCATCAAGCACCAGCTGGAGTTCGGATATCATATATTCCATGCGCTTGCGGCATTCCTCATTGCCTGTGGCTGCATTGATGGCAAGAGCCGACAGATAATGTCCGCCCACATGTCCGTCCAGTCCATCCCAGTTGGGATAAGAAGGTTTGCGAGGCTGCAAGCCTGCCTCCTTGCGATAAGGGGCAAGCATACGGTCGCAATCATATTTCAAGAGCACCTGCACGTTCAAGTCGCGAGCATGCTTCAATGGTCCGTCCAGAAGGGTGATGTCGCCCAGCGGGAACTCATCCTTATAAAGTTTATCTTGTGCCACAACACCCAAAGCAGGCGCAATGCTCAGCAGAGCAATCATCAGTTGTTTCTTCATAATTTGATATTACTTTAAATTCTTAATAAAAGTGTATCAGTTGATTAAATTGTTATTTGTGGATGCAAAGGTAAGCCAAAAAACAGAATTCTACTTTTTCACATGTTTCAAATAGTTTATATGAGGTTACACATAAGAAGAGGGTGCGTCATAATATGATTTAAATACTTGATATATACAGAAAAAACAACATCAATGAAACGTCTCGGTTTTAGTGCCGGGAAGTCTCATTGATGTATCATGGAAGTCTCACTTAATATTCTATCTCAAAACCACCTTCTTGCCATTATGGATATAGATACCCTTGG
>OGJE01000330.1_pt1 | contig 20821 bp, 18 predicted proteins | sample 1571981 | NCBI WGS metagenome assembly OGJE01 (sample SAMEA2582118, study PRJEB24529) | metagenome | biome: Human gut stool | place: China | collected 2011
GGATGTTCTTCATTCTGACAACAAGTTGGCTAACCTCGACTAATCTTCGAGATTTTACAACAAAAGATATGAGCGGGAATCCGAAAGGGTTCCCGCTTTTTTGTTTCCCTGCTATTCCCTTTCTCCCTTCTTTCTCCCTTCTTTTCTCATTCTCTTATTTTTGTTGTCGCACACATTTCTGCGGCATTAAATTGTGTGCGTTGACACGAAATAGTTTACAATATTTAACTCAATAAGTTTGGCGTTTCTCTCTTTTTTTCTTAAATTTGCACTTGTGATATGATATAAATCACATTATATGTAAAGGAAACATATCCTGCATATCATTTAGTATAATTGTGAAAGATGAACCAACTGAATGGTTGGTATTTGTTTTAACCAATGTCTTTGCTATCCCCCTTGCAGGGAAGCATGTGATATTCTTCATTGGTATATTAACAATTAGTAAATGATATAAATTATGAAAAAGGTTTTAATGATGGCGATAGCCACAATGATGATGGCTGTTGGAATGACAAGTTGCAGTGCATCTGGAGATGATTTTAGTGATAATTTAGCTGCTTCATCAGCTTCTTCTTCTGAGTTCTCTTTGCTCAGCTACAGCAAGTTGGTTGGAACTCCTATCAGCGGAGATGATACGCAGAGCGCAGAGATGACAGAGAAGTTGGTTTGCAAGGTTCTTGCAGGTGGAGAGTTGAAGTTGACTCACAAGAATGTGATTTTCGATGAGAACACTGACATCAAGTTTTCAACAGAGTTGGTTGGCAATAAGTTGATCGTTTCTGAGACAGGCAACTATGGTAAGTCTGGCAAGTATGGTTACTATACACTTGTTGCTACAGTTGGAAAAATAAAGGATGGTGACTATGTGGTTGTAGTGAAGAGAAACAATCACGTCCGCGAAGAATTCAAAATGACATACGATTCTTCAAAGGCAAAGTAAATGATAATTGGTAATTGATGTAAATGGTAATAGTTGCGATTAATCGATAAATAATAATAGATGGTTTACAGCGTCCAACGACACAGTCTAGTTTAAATTTAAAAAATGATTTCGCCTGATTTAAAGTCAGGCTTGATGCTTGATCTAATGCTTGGAGGAAACATACGCTATCAGTTCTTGGGCAGTACAGTCCTTTAGAACCACCAGATTCCCTTTATCCAGCAGGAATATCGTAGGCATGGCCCTGAGACTATAGATGTGGCTGATAGGGTTGTCTGCGATGATTTTCAGCACCTTGATGTCGGCAGGGATGGTTTGCTGCTTGAGCCATGCAGACACCTTGTGACAGTTTTCGCAGTCGGGGTCGTAGAAGTAGAGGATTACCCTCTGGTCTCTGTAATCGCTCAACTGATGAGGCTTTCCGTTTTCGTCTTTGAAGTTGAAGTTGATGGCGATATCGCCAGGCAAGTTCTTGTTGGTAGTCTTGATTTTGAAGGCAAGACGTTCCTTTTCCGCCTCGTCGAAACAAGGTGAATTCTTCATTTCTTCCAGAAAGAGCAGGTAGACTCTGTCGTTGCGCAGGGGCGACTGGGGATTCTCGAAATAATGCTCTATCAGGCTCTCGAATCTTTCCTTGGCGGCAGCATTCTTGAAAGCCCTTTGGGTGAAGCCGGCGATGCCCTTTTGGGCGATGGCAGGATTGAATCTGCCCAGAATGTCGATGAAGTTGACGAAGCCCTGCTCTGTCACCTCCTCGCTTTTCAGCATCAGGGTGTCGGCAAAGTTGTAGTTGTCCCAGTAGTGCTCGCTCAGATAGCCGGCACGCTGCTCCACGCTGCGGAGTGTATCGGGAAGGGCAGGATAGGGAAACGACTGCTGAGGCTGGCTTTGTGTCTGCGCCTGTGCTTGTTCCTGTGCCTGTATGAGCATACAAGCCAGCAATATGAATAGAGAGAAGAGTCTTGCTTTCATTTCTGATTATTGATTACTGATTATTGATTACAGATTTCTGATTACTTTTTATTTTTTGATAAATTGCCAGGCTGCATCTTACGCCAGCTTACTATCGGGTGCAAAATTACAAATAATATTCGGGATGGCAAAGCGATTGGCATAAAAAAAGTCGCGGAACCATAGAAGGCGAGATCACCTCGGCAACTACAGCTCCAACGACCAGTCTAGTTATAATAAGTCTCCGCATGATATTTGCAATAGTAAATGATAATAATTCTTTCTACTTCTTATTAATGATATTATACGAGAACTTTTCAATCTAATTTATTTGTATGTAAAAGTATAATTCTGTGCATTGCCTTGGTTGGCATTGTCCATCTTCACGTAATAGCTGCCGCTTGTTCCGGCATTCGCCTGACGGACATTCTTCAGCTTCACGGTGTATGTTGTGCCGGCTTTATCAGCCTTGAATACATACGAGCTGTCCCAAGTCTTGCCAATTTCATTTGTAGAACTGTACTCTATGTCACAGTCCTCTGGAACTACATCGCCCGATGCAAACTTCACGGTTACTGGAAGCAACTCCTTCGGGTAGTTGGCGGGAACGGTAAACTTAAACTCTGCCTCGGTATTTGCATTTGTTCCGATTTGGGCAGGAGCGTTTACCTGATACTGCACCTCGTTGATGCTGTAGAGATGGATATTGATGCTCAATCCATGCTTTTTGGTATCGTAGAGGTGGATGGTTCCTTCTCGCCAGTTATCATCTATGATTCCTAGGTTGTATGTGATGGTACCAGTACCCGTTTGGGTGTTACTATCGTATGAATAGCTTGCAACCACAGGCTGGGCATCTTCTGCGTATGCCAGGTTTTCAGTCCATATTGCCTTGAAATCAGATGCCTTGCTGGCAGCGTCATTACCTTTGTAGGTAAAGTTGATTGTCTGCTGTGTTCCTTCGCCCGAATGCACAAACTGATAGGTTCCCTTTTCTATTTTCAGCTCGTCATCGCCATTAGAAACCCCTGGCACGATTTGCTGTATGGTAATCCAAGGGTTGTTGACAGGAGCACTTTTCAATGCCTCCTGAAGGTTGCCATATCCCCAGTAGTCATCCAGCTTGTCTATGATGATTTTATATTCATAGTTTCGCTTGATATGGTATGGCTTGTTGCTTGCATCCTGCAAGTATATCAGATAATACTTTCCGTTGTGCAACATCAGAACTTTTGACGGTTCTGATGGCAGGTTGGTATCTTCGTATACGCCTGTAGGGTTATACATCTGGGTGGCATCACCTGCCAATCTGCTTCCGTCCAGAGGGGGAGTTACATAATCTACGTTCCATACCCATTCTGAGTTGCCTGTTGTTGGTGTAAATGCCAGATTGTTTCTGTCGAATGGTGCCAGGGTTCCGTATGCTACTCCGTTTATCACTGTCAGCTTGAAGTCATTCTCCAGCGTCCTGTCTTCCTTCTTGGCATTTTCAATGGCATCTTTGCTCCATTCGGCAGAAATCTTCGCTCTGTCTCTGATGAGGTGTATGATGTAATCATCCTTCAGATTGTCTTTTCTCAGATATTTTTTCAGTTCTTCCGGATCTTTTTTGTTGATGTATCCCCAATAGCGGGTCTGCACATGCTGTGATTCTGTATGGTGAGTCTGAAAGGTGGTCATCAGGAGGTTCTCATGCATGCCTGCCCATTTCCACTGATCTCTTTCATTGATGGTCTGGTAAACATCGTCGGTATTGGCTACCAGATGGATGTGGGAGGTGTTGTTTGGAATCATTGCAGAAAACTCTTTAGGGGTGGTACTGCCGTCGAGGTTGATGTCTCCGCCGCATATTCCTGTTCCAGGCTCGTGATCTAATTTGTTGCCTTTGTTGTTTCCATACTCGTCAACTTCGTAATAGTCTCCCTCGGCACTTCTTTTGTATCCGAGAACTGGAGTAAAATCCTGTATTTTGCCGAATCCCACAAACTGTCCCTTGTTGTCGAAGCAGAACAGCTTCATGGCTTCTTTGTTTCGGATACCTTCATTGAGGAAAACGGTGCTTCGGGTAGTGTTCTCTTCGAAACTGGGAATGGCTATTCTGAAACTGGCTTTATAGTAACCTTCTTCTGTTTCACTGGTCGTAGAAGGTTCTGGGTCAACCATAGAATCGGAACAGGCTGTCAACATGGTTGTTAACAGCACTGCTATGATTCCGATATATAATTTTATTTCTTTCATGTTACTAACCTTCTTTATTGTTGATTTTCAATATCTTCAATTTCATCCAGAGTCAAATCGTGGACACAGCGCACGTAGGTGCCATCTTGCTGCTTGTAGCTGTTGTAATCAGACTGCTTTCCGTCTAATGTCCAATAGTACGCACCCTTCAGCACTTGTTGTCCCACCGCCTTGTCATCTTTAGCCAACTCGTATATTCTCTTCACTTCTTCTCTGGTAGGAAGTCGCCAACCATTAAGTTGAAGCGTCTTGTTGTTCTGGGTTGTTGCACTTTCGCTATACTTACTGCAGTAGTCTATAGCATCTTGATAACTGCCTACCTGATTGCTATTACTCTTTTGGGTTGAAGCAATGATAAACGCAGGTGAAACCGTATTGTCTGTGGATTTATGATATTCATTAACCACCGGCTTGGCTACGACATAGTCATTTGCCTTCTTGTTGTTGGCAAATTGTACGGTATAAAGACGATTGTCATATTGCCATTCAGCATCAGTGGTTCCGCTGCTTTTTAAATTCATCGAATAGATGGCAGGATACTTTCTGAAAAAGACTTCCTATTCCTTATCTGAATCAGGGACATAAACCTTAAACGAGCCATATACGATAGTGTTGTTTATAGGTCGTCCTGCATGAAGGTCTATCCAGCCTCTCTTGTTGTCAGTATAGCTACCGTCATATCCTACCAGGATTTGTCCGCAGTCATATCCGTTTTCTTTACCATATCTGTCGTAATAGTATGCTTTGGCATCCTTGATTTGGCAAGTCTCTGAAGCAAACCATTGGATGGTTTTATCTGCCTGGTTGTCATCCTCTACTCCCTTTATATCCAGCTTCGTAGGATATACCACCAGATAGCTTGCCTTATCAGCATCTACTTTAGTATCTTCTCCCGTAGTCCATTTGGTGATAGCCCATTTCAGGTAGCCCAATTCTTCATTGTAATCAATGTTTATACTATCCTTGAGACGCTTGATGTCTACATTTACCGTATAGATGTAGTTGCGTTCCAGCTTCATTTCTCCCTTTGGGTCACGAACGGGGATGGTCAGCTCTTTTTCCCTTGTATCATTCTTGTTATCTTTGCTTTCGAAAGCAACCTTTACGGCAATTTTCGGAGCATCCTCCTGGCTGGTCCAGGTGGTGGAATAACTGTATGTAGTTACAGAACACTTGTTGGCTTCTATCTTATCCACCGTGTTATCTGCGTTGTTGCTCACGATTTTTGGCTTAGCCGTCTGGCCTGCAAATACAGAAGTATTGGTGTTGTAGTTGAGAAACTTCCACTTTACGTTTGTGATATTGTAGCCGTTTACTGATGAAGAGAGATTCAGCTTAATCTTGGCAGCCGCTCTCACCAGTTCTACGGGAATATCCTGTATAGGGTCTTTGCTGATGATATACTGCCCCTTGGCACTCATCAGAAACTTCTTGTCTTTTGCCTGAGGATAGGGAAGCCAGATGTCGTTGTCCTGCTGGGTGGCTGCCTGCAACTCTTCAAGAGTCTTCTTGCTGAGATCGGCTTGGGCATTGGCTACGGCATAGTAGTTGTAGGAATGATCTTCCTGCAGGTTGAGATCCACCTTCCAGTTGTTCTTGCCCAATACTTCTGCCTGATTTTCTGCAGGACTTGAACTCTGGTGATTGACACAGCACTTGCCGAATTCCGGCTCGAACATCTTGAAGTCAAGCTTTGACAAGGTCTTCTCATGAAGAGCGTCCTCATCATTTGCTCTTGACTTCTGCAGGTCGTTGACCATAGGAATCATGTTCAGCTGTTGTGCAGGCGAGTTGTTTCCCAGCTCGTCTTCAGCCGAACATCCAGCTATGAGCAAACCTGCCGTCAGGGTCAAGATGCCTTTCGTGAATCTTATGTCTTTATATAACTTCTTCATGATGAATATTGTTTTCTTATGTCTTTATAATACTTGTTCGAAGTGAATGTCTTTGCCCGCATCCTCTCCGGTGGTACATCCCTTCAGTTTGAAATCAGGATTGAGAACAAACCTTTCGTTTGGATTCTTGGTCAGGAACACATGTGCTCTTACGTTGTGTGGCTGAGCCATATCCAGTCGGTTCTTGGGCACTACATAGAAGTAGAGGGTTTTCTTTGCTCCTTCCTTGTTGATGATGTAGCTTTCTATCTTGTAGCTGTCGGCCGACTGTCCATCTTTGTAACTTCCATCCGCATTACATTCTACGAATCCGAACAATGGGTTGTCTGTCTGGAGAATCCATGGTGCTCCTTTGGTGTCGATGTCCTTCAGTGTAATCTTCGGACCGCGTTGTGGCTGACCATAATATACCTTGTAGCCCCAGTCTGTCTTTCCGCTGTCAGGGATTTCAACATTCGTAGAGGCATCGATGAAATCGAATGTTCCACCATCCTGCCATTCTTTAATGGTTGGAGTAACGGTGAGCATGCCCATCTGTCCGTTGAGGAAGTAACCGTAAACTACCAGCTCGCGGTTGCGGATGGCTTTACCGTCTGTTGGGATACTGAAGTCAACGCTTTTTTCTTCCGTGCCTAAAGAATAATGAATCTTTCCTTTGATTGCCTTGGTGGTTTCACGGAGATAGCACAGGTTGTGGGAAGCAATTCCTGCTTTTTTAAAGGCATCCAGATAATCCTGTGCAGTTTGAGTTTCGTTCTTCTTGAACTTCTCTGGATCTTCTACTTCCTTGATGTTATCAGTCTCAACACCATTCAGTTTCAAAACAGTTGATACATAGCCGGTACTGTTTACATCGTATTTGTTGCTGGTAACAACCTGGTTGTCATCATTTTCTTTGTATTCAGTCTCATCAGGGAAGATGTAGCTGGCGGTAGGAATGATGTTTCCTTCCACCTCGATACTGGTAACCTTTACATTTTCTATGCCCGTTTTTCGGGCAAAGTAGAAGTGGAGCTTGGAAACAGCGCGAACCAGAGGAATCTTGATGCCTTTGGCCTTTGCCTCTGCTTCGGTTGTTCCAACATGCTTCTCTACAGAAATGTTGGTAATGGCACGAGAGATAGGGAGACCTGTTTCTGGAACTTCCGTGTTCTGTGGATTGCCATTTTTCTGAATGCCAAAAGTAGAGTCAAAGCTGACATTCTGCAACTCCTTGCGGGTGATGCTGCTGAAATCCTTACCGTTCAACTTGCTTTCTATATTGGTACTTTCGGAATTCGCGAGGATGTAGAGGTCGATATTTTCCACCTCTTTACCTGCTATCTTTCTTAAGAAACGTAGCTGCAGATTGTAGCTGCTATTAATATCTTTCAATGCTTCTTCCTTATATGCGATAGGATTGGCATCTTCGTTTGTGCCAGATTGAAACACCCACACCTTGATGCTGTGAATGTCGCTCTCTGAGTTGGGGTCAGCTTTGCTCTCATTATTTGCGAGCACACCTTCCGTACGGCTTTCTCCAACTCGGGTGCTGTTAGCCGAATTGCTAGAGAAGCTGAGGCTGATATATGCGTCATGATTCTCAGCGGTCTCTGTATCTTGGTTCTCTGAACAAGATGCCATGGCGCCTACCATGAGCAAGGCAGCTAGTGCCGTAAGTGCCTGGCGCATCATCTTGGTCAAAGTAGTTTTATAGCTAGTCATCTTTTTCTTTCTTTTACTTATACTTATACTTGTTGTTGCTTTGGTGGAGTAGTATGGGTGGTACTACTTCTTTTCCGAACCTCCCAGGTCGGCGTCCTGCAGGTTCATCACCCAGCCGTTCACCTTTATCTTGGCGTTGAGGCTGTAGTGGTCGCTGGTGTTGTCGCTTGGCACGTAGAAGGTGAGCACATAGTGGTCTTGGCGGTCGAGGTATTCCTGCGAATCCCAATCCTTTCCGGCACGTTCGCCGCAGAGGGCGAGGAACCATGGCAGGGAGTGGTCGAAGATGACCTTGTTGTTGCGCTTGTCGGTGATGACGATGCGCTTGTCGTCATATTCGCTTCCGCTGCGGGTGGAAACCTGGTCGTCGTTGCGCTCGAACATTCGGGATGATGACAGGTCGTAAACCAGTGCCTTGTCTATCTTTTCGCCTTCCACCTCGGTTTCGCCGCTCTTGTTGGTCACCATCTTCTCGCTGAAGGGTACGTAGGTGATGGCTTTGTTCATCACCTTGTCGCCCTTATAGTCGAGCAGGGCAGCAGACCCCTTGATTTTTACGTCGAAGTTGTCGGGGGTGAAACCAGGCTGGTCGTTTTCGTATGGCAGCATCACGATGCGATAGGTTTTGGTACATTTCATCAGACTCAATTCTGATGTCACGTCCTTGCCTTCGTAGTTGAGGGATGTCTGTGCGGTATAGAGTGCAGAGAACTTTCTGTTGTTCTCGTAGTTCTCGCCTTCGTTCTTTCCCATCACCTCCTGCAGGTCGTCGATGGTTGATACGCCTGGGGTAAGCTGGGTGAAGGTGAATTCCATCTCGTCATCCTCGCCGTCAGCACGGGCAGAGATGTTCTGCTTGTCACGGGCCAGGCAGACGAAGGTGTACTTGCCTTCGTTGAGGTCGGTGATTTCCATTCTATGCCCGTTTTCAAACTTATCAGCCGACTCCACGTAGGTATCGAAATACTTTCCGTTCTTGTCGAACACATATACGTTGATGTTTTTTACCTCAGCCGAGAAAGCGTCTGCTTCCTTCACGTTGTAGGTATAGTCAAAACCGAGCGATATTTTGGGTGTAGGACAGCCCATCAGGTCGTCTTTCATGCAGGATGAAAGCGAGGTGAGTGCGATGGCTGAGATACAGACCGCTTTGCAACAGTTATGGGTGAAGAAATGTGCCATATTGTTATTGTTGTTAATATTATTCTTTTACTTATACCTTATTATATATAGAGTGCCAGACTTGTGATGTTGGGTGACATCTGATGGTCTTGGCATCTTCGTTTTCTGCTAGAAGTGGTGCCTGGTGAAGAATCTTTCTTCCTGTAAGCACGGTGTGAATCCCGTCATTTTGTTGACGGCATGGGGTGGGGTGATGTCGTTTTTAGGTAATCTCTCGGAGGAACTGAGTCCTCCGAGAGATTGGAGTTATTTTATTTCAAGCGATATGATAATTCTTGATTCCAGGAATTCTGTGTTGTTATGAAATCGTATTGGAATCCGGAATGGGATTACTGCAAATCAACATCCTGGTTGTTGAGAACCCAAGGGTTAACGGTTACAGTAACGTTGAGATAATAGAATTCATTCTCTGTTGGATTACCATTAGGAACCTGTGCACCTACGTTGAAGATATTGTTAACTTTGAGACGATAGATGCTGTTACGCTGGATAATGCCGGCGATGTGCTTATCCTTGATAACCTGCTTGTAGTATGTCTTACCTCCCTTGAACACCTCAATGTTGTATGTATGACGGAACTCAGCCAACTTATCTTCGTCATTGATGACCTTCATCAATTCTTCCTTCATCTTTTTAGCATCCATGCCTTCGCCGAAAAGGTTTGCAACATCAGCATAATCTTTGAAGATCTGATAGAAAGAGGTGTAGATTACGTTGTTGTAACGATAGAATGTACCTGCATTTTTTGCATCATCCTTGAAATCAGCATCACCTTCAAACTTCTCGTTCTTCAAAGTAACCTTGTACTCGAAGTACATAGATGTTGGATTATCTGTTGAATTGTTCTCGAATACGTAATTTACTTTAGTTGCTGTAGTAGTGAAACCGCCATTCTTGTAATCGTAATCTCCACCGAAAGCAGTTTTTGGCTGGATGTAGCTGAAGCCTTCTTTGTCACTAGGAATGACAAGTGCAGAAGAATTCCAAGTCTGCATTACGTAAGACTTGTTGGCCAAGTTTGAAATTGCATAGTTTGTCAATTCTATCTTCTCTACCTTTTCCTTAGCATCCTTCATTGCTACCTTCAAAGCCGCTGATGCATTAGCTGGAGCCTCTGCAAGAACTGTTGAATTGCTAGTTGGAGCATCGATACGAGCTACTACACGCTCAACCTTGATAGCTGCATCTTTTTGTGTAGTATTTCCATCTGCTGATGTATAAGTTACCTTTGCAGGGTTCTGCTTGTTGTTGTTAGCCTTGATGAATTCTACAGAATAACCATTTCCATTCACATCTGCATCGTTCTGGTTGAACATAGCAAAGTTGTTATCGTCTGCAAATGGAGATGCAAAGCTCTTTGTAGCAGTGAAGAAGTTGTTGCTAGTAGCAGCAAAGTTCATACCACCTGCTGGCTTGTTGCTACCAGCCAGGAAATATACACGGTATGTCTGACCTGCTTCAACATTCTCAACCTTGATTTCGAAAGTCTTGTTACCATCCTGCTGTGTTGTTGAACCATTTTCACCATTAACGGCTCCTGACCAATTCAGGTTCTTAAGATCCTCAGAGAAAACAATCTTATTATCCTTATCTACCAAGTAGAATGTACCAGTCTTGATCGCAGCTTCTACTGCTGTGGCATTCTCTGTAGGATCAATAACTGCTGTTCTGGTACCATCTGCCTTTGGAGTCTGTACGTTCAATGTCATGTAGAAACCATCTACCTTCTCCTGACCTGCGTTGTCACCAGCCAAATCATCATTACTGCTGCAGCTAGTGAAAGACAAAGCTGCGGCTGAAACCAAGCTCATTACGAGCAAATTCATTTTTTTCATAATCTTGTTACTTATTACTTTAGTTAAAACTATATTTATTAATACTTTCTTTACTTATTCTTTTCTTTATTTCGTTCCTTCTATTCCAGAACCTTGTTTACCTTGTCCAGGTTTTCCTGGGCCTTCTTCAAGCCACCCTTTACAGCCTTCTCGAAATATTCCTTGGCAGCCTGGTAATCCTCTTTCTGGACAGCGAGGCAACCGCGGGCATTGTTGGCTTCTGGGGTATCGCCCACCTTCTTCAGATATTTCTCTGCACTCACCTTGTCACCACGTTCAATGGCGATGTAGGCAGCGTTGAGGTTGGCAAGCTTGTCTTCTGGGAACAGCTTTACGGCAGTCTCGAATACATTGTTGTATTCATCGCTGCCCTTAGGCAAACTGTTGGCTACCATGTACATCTCCTGAAGAGAAAGCTTCTGCGGACGGGTCTTGATAACCTTCTTTGCCTCTTCCAGGTTGAATGCCTTTACGTCATATTCTATGGTGTAGTCGGTGCGGCGCAAGCCTGGCCAAACGTTCTGCAACAGGAAGCGGTGAGCCTCCGGAGCCTTTCTCTTCAAATCCTTCTCCTTTGCATCAGGCAGCAAACTGCTGTTGATGATGCCGAGGGCGATGTCCTTTTGAGGAATATCGTTGTGGGCGATGTATTCTGCCGTTCCTTCCCAGTCCTCTGCGGTAGCTGCCACCTTGATCAGCTTCTGGTCGATAGGATAAACCGACGTGAGATAATCTTTCAGCGCCTGCGTTCTGTTGCGTGAAAGCTTGTCGTTGTTGGCATATCCACCATCAGGAGAAGCATAACCGTGCAGGGTGATCTGGGTGATGGTAACATCCGAATCGTTCTTCACCAGCTCCAGGGTTTCAATCATCTTAGCCAGTTCCTTGGCGTTGTTGCCCAGGTTTACCACGATGTCCCACTTGTTCACCCTGAAGTTGAGTCGTGCCGAACCGTTTTCCTGTCTTGTCTTCACTGCTTCCGCCTTAGGCTGCTGGTAAGCGTAGAAGAGTTTCTGAGGCGTGCTGAGGATATCGCCAGCCGGAAGCAGTCCTTCTGCCAGGATTACCTGGTTGCATCCGCAGGTATCGTTGCCGATAACCAGTTGCGAGTTGCTCATCCAATCCTGAAATGGAGTGGTATATATATAATGTAGGGTCTGTTTTTTCTTGTTCTGTCGCTGCTCCACGATGAGCGGGTTCTTGGAGGCAGTGGCATTGTTGCGCTGATAATAGATGTATCTCTTGCGTCCCATCACCTCAACAGCTGGCAGTTTCAGGGTGTCCTCATCGTTCACAATCATGGGGGTATAGATGAGTCCACGGTTGCTGCCCAGGATGATGTCGTCGAGCTTGAAGTCCATCTTCACGTTCACGTCATCTCCATCTCTCTTCACTTCTTTCTTCGAAATCTTCAGCTTTCCGGCTGTCTCTTTCTTCTCTTTCTTCTCAGCTTTCTCTTTCTTTTCTTTTTTCTCTGCTGAGGCTATGGGCTTGCTTTCTGCTGAGGCTGTGAGCGATAACAGCAGGAGGGCAGCGCCCAGTGTACTATAGAAGTTATATTTTGTATTCATGAATTGTTTCCTTTCCAAATGAATGATCAAATGAATAATGATGTATAAATATACAATTTAAATAGGTATGTCCGTATGGAGGCGATTAGAACACATAGACGAGGTTGAGTGCCGCCTTGGTGGGTCCCACATAGTGGTGACTCTTGTCGTCTTCCAGTTTTTCGCCGCATTCCGCACATTCAAACTTGTCAGAACGGCTGTAGGTGTAACCCAGTCCCAGTTCTGCCTCGAAGTTCCAATGCTTGGAAAGGGTCCAGGCATATCCGTATGCCACACCCGTTCCCACGAACCATCCTTCGTAGCGATAATCTTTCAGTTTGGAAAAGTCTGTTCCTAATAACTTGAAATCAGCATTCACGTTACCGATGTTGTAGGATCCTGCAATAGCATGGAATCCCACAAAATGTCCCATCATCTTGTTGCAGAACCAGTATCTTGCTTCTGGCTGCACAAGCCAATGTTGCCATTTCCTGTTATTAGAAAATGTCCAAGGATTGTAGTTGCCTGCTACATCCAAGGTCCACTTGGGGGTGAGTGCGAACTCTACTCCCAAGTTTATGGTGCTGGTCGCATCATAAAGAAGGTTGGTTTTCACCGCAACCTTTTGGGCTGATGCATCGAGTGCTAAGAAACACAGTGCGATCATCAGTGCCATTTTAATCCTTTTCATCATCTTTTTCTTATACTTTATATACTTAATACAATATCTTTTTATCTACCGGTTTACAACTAATACATAAGAAATCTAATATCCATTCCCTTCCTGTTAATCTACTTTGTCTTTACTTTCAATTTACTTTTCAGTTAGGAATCTTACATTCTCGTATTAAAAACCTTGCAGCTGAGTTCCTGGCTCAGCGCATCATCTTTTTTCGGCTGCAAAATTATAAAGAAAAGCAATACCATGCAAGTTTTTTAGCACTGAAAAATACTGAAAAGTGCCTTTTTTAATTAAAAACAACACTGAAAACTACTTAAAGTTGTTAATTCTGGCATTTTTTCATCATCTTCTCATCACTATTTCTAATTATTTTTGTAAATTTGCAGCCGTTATCAGTTAGATGGAAATTCCAGCATTTTGCTGTTGAAAAGTCTGCTGATGATAAGAAGATATAAGCTAAAAGATAGAATTTATAAGTAAACAATGGAACCAAAACTTAACTTAATGAAGGCAATTTTAGGCTTGGAGCATTACTTTTGCCCCAAGTATTGTGGTATCGTAGACCGCAGAAGAGTGATAGGCTATCTACTTTTCTCGGTTTCCGAGGTACTTATTATTTTGTACCATTTTATCCTTATCCTCCGATTAGGAGAACCTCATGGGGTGGTGGCTGATGTGGTGAATGCCGTTTTGTTTGCCAGTCTGCAGCTGGCTATCTGGACCAAGAAACTTACTTTTACCAAGGGTCTCACCTTTTTATATATATTGGCTTTTGCCAAATTGGCTGCCAATTGTATACTTTCCTCTGTGTTTGGCGAGTTGCCCGACGAGTTGAGTAGCATCAGCAATGTGTTTCTGGTGTTCCTGCTGGTGTTGATGGCGTTGACGCAACTGATGTATAAGACCGCATTGGCTCTTATTGCCGGCTTGGTTCCGATGGTTGTCTTCTATTTCATAGAGCATCCTGCTGTTTCATCCTTCTTTGGGATGAAGGCATTCTTTGTGGGTTTTATGATGATTATCTATGTGTATATCTATAATACGAACTATGTGCTGAAGGGGCTTCGCCAGCCTCAGAAGGTTACCCACGTAGAGAGAAAGGCGCTGGATATGCTTGCCAAATTGAAGGAAAAGGATAATGATAATGCCGGAAATCTGATGGAAAGGCTGGATCCGGAATTGCGCCAGAACATTATCAATAATGCTTCGGAGCACCTGAAAAGGGAGGAACTGAATAATCTGATGTGGGATGAACTGTGTGCTGATTTGACCAATAGTGAAATACAGATCTGCAAGCTGGTGTTACAGGATAAGAGCTTGAAGGAAATCTGCATCCTGCTTGATAAGACCGAATCCAACATCACAAGCCAGCGCAGCCATATCCGAAAGAAACTGAATATGGATCGTAAGGATGATTTAAAGCGCACCCTGGAATTGCGATTTGCGGAAATCAGAAAGAAAAAACTTAATACTAGTTTATAGTTAAAAGTTTATAGTTTATAGCAGAATGTTGAAAACTTGCATAATTATGCGTTTTCATGCCTTGCTATAAACTATCAACTATCAACTAAATATCAGTCTTCCATTCTCAGGAATGCTTTAGGGAGATATTGTATCAGATCGCTGGCGATGAGGCTCTCTTTGCCGATATCCTTGATGGCTAGGTCGCCTGCCAGTCCGTGCAGGTGCATGCCTATTCGGCAGGCATCTGCCTGGTTGTAGCCACGAGATAGAAGCGAGGTGATGATACCCGTCAATACATCGCCGCTGCCGGCTGTAGCCATGCCGCTGTTGCCGGTGGAGCAGAACTCCACCTTTCCGTTAGGATGGCAGAGGGCAGAATAGTGCCCCTTTAATATAATGTAGCCTTGCAGGCGCTCTGCCAGTTCGATGGCCTTGTCAAGGCGCTCCATGCAGTTGCTGCTGGTATTGCCAGCCAGTCTGTCCAGTTCTCTTGGATGAGGAGTGAAGATGATGTCCTTAGGCAACTGCTGCATCCAGGCACGATGACTCGCCAGGATGTTGAGTGCATCGGCATCTACCACGGTAGGACAGGTGGATCTTCTCAGCTGGGCTATCAGGGCGATGGCGGTGGATTCGTTGGTGCCCAAGCCTGGACCTATGCCCATGGCGCTATAGTAGTCGGTATCCACCGGTTCGCTGAAGATGGTTTCCTCAGAATCCATCTGGAGCACCGCTTCCGGCACGCTTATCTGCATAATCTCGTAGTTGCGCTTCGGCGTATGGGTAATCACCTTTCCCGTTCCCGCTCTCAGACACGCCTTGGTAGCCAGCACGGACGCACCGCTCATGCCGTAGCTTCCGGCAATGATGAGTGCCGTGCCCATAGTGCCCTTGTGGGCAAAGTCGCCACGGGGCTTCATCAGCAGGCGGATGTCGTTCTCTTCCAGGATGCTGAATTTGCTTTCCGTCTTCTGGATGAATTCCAGTGAGAGTCGGATATCCAATACCTTCAGTCTTCCCAGGTATATCTGGTTGTCTGCCAGCATCATCGCCAGCTTCTTCTGCTGCAAGGTCAGCGTCAGGTCGGCACGGATGATGTTGGCTGCGATGTTGTAGGAGTTGTCTTCCGCCATCAGACCCGATGGCAGGTCGATGCTCACCACCTTGGCTGCACTCTGGTTGATGTATTTTACCAGGGACGCAAAACCGCCTGCCAGCGGCTTGTTCAAGCCGCTGCCAAAGAGGCCGTCTACTACGAGCATGCCGGCTTCCAGCTGCGGAGGGTCGAAGTTGACGGTGACCTCAGTAAACTGCTTGGCGCGTTTGCTCTCGATGAGTCGCTTCTTGTTGCTGGCACAGTCGGCAGAGAGCTTGTTGTGGATGTTAAACAAGAAAACGTTAACCTGATAACCATCTTCTCCCAACATTCTTGCCACGGCAAGCGCATCGCCTCCGTTGTTGCCTGGTCCTGCGAAAACGACCACCGGAGTACGGTTAGACCATTCCTCCTCGATGGCACGCGTCAGCGCCTTAGCGGCACGTTCCATGAGGTTGAGCGAAGTGATTGGTTCATGCTCAATGGTGTATTTATCCAACTCATGTATCTGAGTACTAGTGAAAATCTTCATGTCTTTGTCCGATTATCTGATTATTTTCATGCAAAAGTACTAAAAAAAGTCGATGAAAGCATGAAGTTTCACGATTTTTTCGTAATTTTGCAGAAAATATTATATAATATGACTATGAGCATAGTAAAAATTAAGGATAAGACCTTCAAAACCTCCATTCCAGAGGCCGAAATACTCAAGAAGGTTCAGGTCGTAGCAGACCGTCTGAACAAGGACTATGAAGGCAAGACCCCCGTGTTCTTGGCAGTATTGAACGGCGCATTTATCTTCGCAGCCGACTTGATGCGAATGATTACCGTGCCAAGCGAGATCTCATTCGTGAAGTATGCTTCTTACGAGGGCACTTCCTCTACGGGCAGCATGAAGACCCTGATGGGTTTGAACCAGGATTTGGCAGGTCGCCACGTGGTTATCGTAGAAGACATCGTAGATTCCGGTTTCACCATGGCCCACATGATAGAAGACCTGAAGAAGATGAACCCAGCCAGCGTTGAGGTTTGTTCCCTCCTCGTGAAGCCAGGCAACCTGAAGGTTGACCTTGATATCAACTATGCTGTTATGGAAATCCCTAACGATTTCATCGTGGGATATGGATTGGATTACGACCAAGAAGGCAGAAACCTCCGCGATATCTACACCATTGTAGAAGAATAGGAGGTGAAGCATGTGGGAGAAACTGAGTGATTATTTTATAGATATTTCCAAATATCTTATAACAGCTGCGTTTATTACGACTTTTGTTGGAGATATGGGGGAAGAACTTCATTGGCTTATTTATCTGGTTAGCTTTATCTTGGCAGTGGCCCTTTTGGGGTTTGCTCTGTATTTTGATAAGAAAGGTAAAAAAGAAAAAGAAGCAAAGCGTAAAAAATATAATAAGTTTAACAATAAAAATAGGAGGATGTAAGATGAACACTTTAATATTTTTAGGCATGTTTACCGTTTTCTTTGGCATAACTATTGCTGTACTTTTGTCTCCTTGGGGACAGAAATGGATGAATGAATATTAGTTTCTGACACAACATAAAACAATTTATATATATTTAAGGTAAAAATGAAGAATATTGTAATTTTCGGCGCTCCTGGTGCAGGTAAGGGCACACAGAGCGACAAGATGATCGAGAAGTATGGTCTCGGTCACATTTCAACAGGTGACGTACTTCGTAACGAAATCAAGAATGGTACTGAGCTTGGTAAGACAGCTAAGGGTTATATCGACAATGGTCAGTTGATTCCAGACGAGTTGATGATCGACATCCTCGCTAGCGTATACGACAGCTTCGGTAAGGATCACGCAGGTGTCATCTTCGATGGTTTCCCACGTACTACACCACAGGCTGAGGCTTTGAAGAAGATGCTCTCAGAGCGTGGTCACAAGATTGCTGCCATGATCGAGCTCGCTGTTCCTGAGGATGAGCTGATGGCTCGTTTGCTCAACCGCGGTAAGTTGAGCGGCCGTTCTGACGATAACGAGGAGACTATCAAGAAGCGTCTCAACGTATATCACACTCAGACTGCACCTCTCATCGACTGGTATGAGAAGGAAGGTATCCACCACCACATCGAGGGTCTCGGTACTGTGGATGAGATCTTCGCCCGCGTTTGCAATGTTATCGACAACTTGTAATCAAGATAAAAAATCTTCCCCACAACTGAGTGGGGAAGATTTATTCGTTAAATATAAAAAGAAAATATAAATGGCTGAATCCAATTTCGTAGATTATGTAAAGATCAACTGCCGCTCTGGTAAGGGTGGTAAAGGCTCCATGCACCTGCGCCACGTGAAGTACCAACCGAATGGTGGACCTGACGGTGGCGATGGCGGACGTGGAGGAAGCATCTATCTTCGCGGCAACCACAACTACTGGACCTTGCTGCATCTGAAGTATCAGCGCCACTTCTTCGCCGAGCATGGTGGCAATGGAGGACGTGACAAGTGTCATGGCACCGACGGTAAGGACATCTATATCGATGTGCCTTGCGGTACCGTGGTTTATAATGCCGAAACCGGAAAGTTCGTTTGCGATGTGGCTTACGACGGACAGGAGGTGCTGCTCCTCAAGGGCGGCCGCGGCGGATTGGGCAACTTCCAGTTCCGTACCTCAACCAACCAGGCTCCACGCTATGCGCAGCCAGGCGAGCCTATGCAGGAGATGACCATCATCATGGAGCTGAAGCTCCTTGCCGATGTGGGTCTCGTGGGTTTCCCTAACGCCGGAAAGTCAACCCTGCTCAGCGCCGTATCCAGTGCGCGCCCAAAGATTGCCAACTATCCATTTACTACGCTCGAGCCATCGCTGGGCATCGTGGACTACCGCGACCACCAGAGCTTCGTCATGGCTGATATTCCTGGCATCATCGAGGGTGCGAGCGAAGGAAAGGGATTAGGTTTGCGATTCCTGCGCCACATAGAGCGCAACTCGCTGCTCCTTTTCATGGTTCCCGGCGATACCGACGATATCAAGAAGGAATACGAGGTGCTGCTGGGCGAGCTGAAGAACTTCAACCCAGAGATGCTCGACAAGCACCGTGTGCTCGCCATCACCAAGTGCGACCTTCTCGACGATGAGCTTATCGAGATGCTCCGCGAAACGCTGCCTACCGATCTGCCGGTGGTCTTCATCTCTTCCGTCACCGGACAGGGAATCCAGGAACTCAAGGATGTGCTCTGGAAGGAGCTGAATTCCGAGAGCAACAAACTGCAGGAGATTACTGCCGAGGATACCCTCGTGCATCGTGACAAGGATATGTCACGCTTCCAGCAGGAACTTGCCGATGAGGGTGAGGACATCGTGGAATACATCGATGAGGATGAAATTGAGGACGTAGATGACCTCGATGATTTCGAATATGAGTAATCATAAAGTTCAATGTTCAATGTTCAAAGTATATAGCATAGCTTCAGGTGTCAAGGCTTTCTCCACCACCCGCAAGGGCGGAGTGAGCCAGGGCAACTACAGCGAATTCAATATCAATGAGTATTGCGGCGACAATGCCGAGCATGTGGCTGAAAACCGCAGGCGTCTGGCTGCCGAACTGGGCGTAGAGCCTGGGCACATCATCATGCCCCATCAGGTGCATGGGGTAGAGGTGCGCCAGATAGCCGGAGAATATTTCAGCATGCCCGAGAATATCCGCAAGATGATTCTCGAGGGAGTTGATGCCGTGATGACGAATCAGGCAGGTGTGTGCATAGGCGTTTCCACTGCCGATTGCATCCCGGTGCTTCTTTATGATGAGGAGCATCATGCCGTGGCAGCCATCCATGCCGGATGGCGTGGCACCCTGGCACGCATCGTTCACAAAACCATCCAGGAGATGGCGTTCACCTATCATACAAACCCTAAGAAGTTGAAGGCTGTGATAGGTCCGGGCATCTCGATCGACAGTTTCGAGGTGGGCGATGAGGTGTATGAGGCTTTCGAGCAGGCTGCCTTCCCGATGGAGGAGATTGCCGAGCAGCGTCCTAACGCTGCCTTCTCTGCCGACCCAGCTGAACGCGAACGTCTGGCTGCCGAGGGCAACATCGTTCAGCCGCTGAAGTGGCACCTCAATCTTCCGCTCTGCAACAAGCAGATTCTTCTGCATTGCGGGGTAGCCGAAGAGAATATCCAGGATTGCGGCATCTGTACCTTCCAGCATAGCGACGAGTATTTCTCTGCTCGCAAGTTGGGCACAGAGAGCGGCAGAATCTATACTGCCATCCTCCTGGAGAAATAAATAAGATTTTTCATGATAACATCCATTTCTGTCTTTTCTATGAACGAAGAGGGAGAAGTGGATGTTTTTCAGTTTATAGTTAATAGTTTATAGTAAATAATTTGTAGTTTACTGAAGTTTCGCAAGTAGCATTCTGCCGTCCCCGAAGGGGGCGAATGTGAATAACCGCAGGTGGAATGACCGAAGGGAATGGAACCTGCGGATAGCAGACAAACTCTCTACCGTCCCCGAAGGGGGCGAAAAGGAGCAAGACTGGATGTGGTTCGCCCCCTTTGGGGACGCTTTCTCCCTACTATTGGTTGTCCGCAGGTTCCATGACCTTCGGTCATTCCACCAGCGGTTATTGAAAGTTGGCCCCCTTCGGGGACCGGAGGTTATTTGCGAAACTTGAATAATTTATAATTAATTTTCGGAAAGATAAAGATAACGACAAAAGATAACGATAAAAGATAGAGATAATGAGTAGATTAAGACAGAGATTGGGGCTTGTAGCCGTCTCGGGCATGCTGATGCTATCCCTGAGCAGTTTCATGCCCGCCAAAAATGAGTTTACTGCCGCCGAGCAACAGCAGGTGAGCATCGCAACGCCAGGCCTCTTTGCCCAGAGTCAAGCCTTCAATGTTGACTTTGAGATATTCCGTGCCAAGGAATATTCCTTCCCGCTTCCTGTGGGCAAGGCTAGCCTTACCAATGGCAATAGCGTGATGCGCATCGAAACCTCGAAGGGCGACGCCGTCAAGGCGATGTTTGAAGGTTATGTGCGACTCTCGCGCAAAACCGAGTCGATGGGAAATGTCATCGTCATCCGTCACGACAATGGTCTGGAAACCGTGTATGCCAACAATGCCGAGAACCTGATGAAGGTGGGACAGCATGTGGATGCCGGACAAACCATCGCCATCGTGGGTACCAAGGAGGGTGAAACCTACTGCGATTTCTCCATCATGGTGAATGGTGCACGCATCAACCCGGAAACCATCATCGAACTGAAGAGCCATAAGCTCCGCCGACAGACCGTGCAGTTCCGCA
>OGJE01000333.1_pt1 | contig 20736 bp, 10 predicted proteins | sample 1571981 | NCBI WGS metagenome assembly OGJE01 (sample SAMEA2582118, study PRJEB24529) | metagenome | biome: Human gut stool | place: China | collected 2011
CTATAATTCAAATGTTTCAAAGTTCGAATTGCCCTTTTTTATTGGACAGTAGTGATCTTATTATATTATATAGATAAATTAATCTCGTCTGGTATACAGAAACTGGATTCGCAGCCCAGCACCTTTCCGTCTTCACCCTTGAGGTTACGCATAGAGAAGGTCATCTTGCTGCGATTGCGCTCGTTAATCATCGCAATGGTCTGACTGAGCACCGTCAGTCCAGTCCGCTTCTTACCCGTGCTTCGGATATCGAAACCCGGTCCGTTGTCGATGACGGAGATGGATGTCATGCCTTTCTGCCTGCGTTCTACCTTTATCTGCAGTCGCTTTTCGCCTTCCCATCCTCTCAATCCGTGAACCAGGGCATTCTCCACCAATATCTGTACAAACATGGAAGGCACATGCACCTTGTCGAGGTCGATATCCGGAGCCACCTCAAGCTTGAACTCGAAGTTGCCATCTACCAGAGGTCTTTCTACCTCCACATACTGCTTCACGAAGTCCAACTCCTCAGCCAGGCTCACATCCAGTCGGCACGACATATCGAGGTTGGCACGAATCAGCTTCGACAGGCGCATCAGTTCATCCGCCTCGGCATTGCCCGAATGCACAATCTTATTATTCAGCACATTGAAGACGAAATGAGGAGAGATGCGGTTGCGCACAGCCTCCATTCTGAGCTGCATGATACGCAACTTATTGGTCTCCATGCGCCGACGGTTCTGAATCGTCTTCATGATGAAGAACATGATAATCAGCAAGACGGCAGCAACAGCAGCGATGGCAAACATCTTCACCTCCTGCAGTTCCACATTCTTATGCTCCATCGCCAGGTCGTGGTGAAGCTTGAGGGTATCTCGTGTGAATCGCTCCATCACCTCGGATGCCCGCATGTTGATGCGGCGGTGTTCCAGGGAATCGTTCTGCTGCATATCTTCACGCAGGTTTTCGTATGCCTGGCGGTAATCTCCCATTGCCCTGTAGTACAATCTGAGATAATGATTGCGAATCTGACGCATGGAAAAGGGCATCACAGGCATATTCTTCTCGGAATCCAGAATGCGGGAAACTGCCTGCATATCATGCTTCTTCACAGCCAGTCCGATGCGGATGGTGTGACAATAGTAAACCGCTACGTCGTCTGCATTCTTACGCATATAAGGCTCTACCTCATCGAGATATTTCTCCGACTCAGCCAACTGGTCCAGATTGAGATAGACATCAGCCATATTGAGTTTACAGAGATACATATCGAAGGTCTCCGTTTTGCCACGCTTTTCCAGCAAATCCTTGAGGCGCAAAAACAATCGAAGGGAATTCTTGTAGTCCTTAGAATAATAATAATAATTTCCGTAGTTGTTCAAATAATAGGCTTGCATCGCTACAGACATCTGATTGAAATACTTCTCAGTCTGCTGATAATACTGAAGCGACGTATCAAAATCGTTGAGTTGCAAGTAGATGGTAGCCAATCCCAGATAGAGGGTGATATTTTCTTTCTTCGGCAAATTGAGCGAGTCAACCAGAAACAGCGCACGGCGATACCACTGGGCAGCCTCGGGCAACTGGTTCTGGGCAATATAGGCATCTCCCACATTGGCACATATCATAGGCGACTGGTCCTTGGTATCGCTGGCCAGCGACAGGCGATAGGTTTCCAGATAGAGTGCCAGCGCCTCATCTCCTTTCTTATGGAAGTTGTGGTAGTTGGCAGCCTGCGTGTTGTAGGCAAAGGCAAGCAGACTGTTGCGGCGAGGCGACTCGGGCTGCTGCTTGGCAAACTGGATTACCTTATCTATATAAGGAACCATGGAATCGGGTGTTGACGACAGGCAGAAGTACTTGCCCATTCGGGAATAGTACTCATAGAAGGCAAAGCTGTCCTCAGCCTCCTTCAAGCCCTGTTCTACCAACTTGCGAGCCAGTGGCGACTGTGCAGCAATGGAATCATCCACCTTCCGCAACGCCTCCCGATACTCGTCGGATTCTGCCGAACCGGCTGGCCGCTGGCAGGCAGCAACGAGAAGTGCTCCTATTACGAAACAGGAGCACCTCTTGATTAAGCGGTTTATCATTTTCTTTGTTTTCATCTGATTAGGTCTGATTGTATCTGATTATATCTGGTTATATCTGATTATATCTGATTACTTCTTACTATCGTCCCATTCAAACAAGTAGTCGATACCGTTGATCTTCACCTTTACGAAGAGATCCACTCCCTTGCGGTCGTCGGTATAGATATAGCCATAGACAACCTCACCCGGATGGATGGTAGTACGTTCCAGATAGCCCAAATCAGCAGGTTCCTTCTCGGCATACTTCATGCGGGTTCCATCATCCAGCTTGCGCATGCGGCAGATGCGGGCCTGGAAATCCTTCACCGTATTGGAAGAGTTAGAGAACTGGGCACCCAGGTTGGCATTCACATTGCCATTGCGGGCAGCCGGCATCATGGAAGTGCGGCGCACATATTTCATAATCTTGTCATTGTACTCCTGGGCAGAAATCTTCTCGAATTCCTTGCGCTTGTCCTTCTTGATGGAATAAATCTCTATCTGACTAGGGTCGAGGTCGAGATTAATCATACTCTTGTTTACGAGGAACAGACCAATCTGGCGATAACCGCCGATATCTTCCACTATGGTGTTGCTGGCACCCACGATAAGACCATTCTTATTATAGTAAGGCCATGCCACGCCGTTCTTATACTCCGTAACGATTTCCGAAGGACTTGGAGTTTCAAGCACTGGCTGCTTGTCGGCAAGCGAATACTTGGAGTAGTTGCCATCGATGTCAACCACCACATAGTAGCCATCCGGCTGGTCGGAAACGTATGGGGTGAGGGTACAGATCTTTCCATCCTCGGTGAAAGTGGCAGAAAGTCCATCACGTCGGCCTTCGCTCATCAGGAAGTGCTTGTTGATGTTGCCATTATTGAAATAGATGGAATATTCACCGTTCAGCTTGCCATCCACAAAGGTCTTCTTCTCCTCTACATTGCCATCCTTGTAATAAGAGATGTAAGTATCGGTAAACTTACTGTTGGCATCATCATTCTTGTCGAGTTCCAGGAAACTTCCCTCGCTCTGCAAGGCACCATCAATATAATAGGTCTTGAACTCCTTAGTCATGGTTGGGTTCGCTGGATAGAGAGCATAGCGATAATAGCTGGCGAAAGCCTTGTTGGTAATCACCTTCCAACTTTTGTTGTAGTAGATGGTGTCCACACGGTCCTGAGGAACAGCAGGAGCTGGTGGTGGCAATAACGAAGCCTCACTTGCAGCAGGGGTAGCAGGAGCAGCCGGTGTCGTTGCTGGAGTTGTTGCAGATGCAGCAGCGGTTGCTGGAGTTGTTGCAGAAGTTGTTGCAGCAGGAGCTGCTGCAGGTGTTGCTGTAGAGCCAGCAGGTGCTGCCGCAGCCGGAACAGCCGTAGTTTGAGCAGCAGGAGCCACAGCCTGAGAATCTACAGGCAACTTTGCGTCCTTAGTTTTGTCAACTGGTTTCTTGGTGTTATTAACGACGGTACGTTTGGCAGGGCGCTTACGCACATTACGTTTACTCTGCGCCATCACCTGGGATGTACACATCACAGCAAGAACCATCAAGATAAGATTTCTTAATCTCATATCACTTCCTATTTTTATTCAATTATTTTATAGTTAACTCTTTACGAGTGCAAATTTAATAAAAAAAAGTAGAAAGGGCAAATATTTTGTTATTTATTCATTCATTGGCATTAAAAAAAACAAAAAAACAATCCCTTGCAACATTTCTGCTGCAAGGGATCTTCATTATCCATTAAATCTCGTACCTTAATAACCTTTATTTGTCTGCTTAAAACAGTCTTTTATATAAAAAGAACGAATCTATTAGAATCGATATACCACGAAGCTGTTTGGCTTCATCTTCACATTCAAGACATTGCCGTTTGCCTGAGCATCTGATACCACAGGAACTACCACGTTCTTGTTGTCAATCTTGTTCTCTGCCTGGATATTGTCGGCATGGAGAACGGTTACCTTACCAGGGTTCAACTTCTTGATACCGTTGAAGGTAACGTTGATTTCCTTTGCCTCGTTAGAGGTGTTGGCAATCTTCACGATGTAGCTCTTGGTAGCCTTGTCGAAACAAGCAGAGGCATAGAGACCCTTCTCGCCAGCCACTGGCTTGCCGTTCTCGGTAAGCTTCAACACGTTGGTACCCTTGTTCTCGCCGTAGAGCTGCTGAACATAGTAGTTGGCAGAACGGACAGAAGAAAGGTTATCGAACCAGATGAGGTCTGGACGCCACTGCCATCCCTCTACATGAGCGAAAAGAGGTGCATAGGTAGCCTGATAAACTACATCGGCATTGCGCTCAAGACCCGTCATGAAGGCAGCCTCAGAAAGCGCAGCCTCCCATGAGTTAGGATCGTTCTTGGCATGGGCAGCATACTCACCGGCGAATACCTTAGGACCCTTGCGGTCGTACTTGTCGTAACGGCTGGCATTGCTGCGGAACCACTCTGGGCTCTTGTAGTAATGCTCATCAACCATATCTACGCCCAACTTGCGCATCTGCTCCCAACCGTAGTCGAAATCCTTGCCATCAGCAGATGGACCTGATGAACCGCAGATCTTGATTTTTGGATACTTGGCATGAATCTGCTCCATGAACTTCTGCAAGCGCTCTGGATACATAGGACCCCACTGCTCGTTACCGATACCAATCTGCTTCAGGTTGAATGGTGCTGGATGACCCATATCGGCACGGAGCTTACCCCACTTAGAGGTGACTGGACCATTGGCAAACTCGATGAGGTCGAGTGCATCGTCGATATAGCTCTGCAAATCCTTAACTGCTACATGCGCATTAGGATCCTTATCACTGTTCTGATACTGGCAAGCCAGACCTACAGAAAGAATTGGCAATGGCTCTGCACCAATCTTCTCAGAAAGGAGGAAGTACTCATAGAAGCCCAAGCCCAATGACTGATAATAGTTAGGGAAAAGGCGATGTGGGAAGGTATCTCTCCAGCGGTTCTCATTCAGAGGACGGTTTTCTGGATTGCCCACGCTGTTCTTCCACTCATAACGGGTGTCGAGGTCGGTACCCTCTACGATACATCCGCCAGGGAAACGGAAGATGCCTGGCTTCAAGTCGGCAAGATCCTGAACGAGGTCGGCACGAAGGCCATTCCAGTTATCTGATGGGAAAAGAGAGATGTGATCGAGATCCACGCTCTCAGAGCCTTTCTCCAGATAAACACGCATCAAGCCCTTGGCATCAGTCTGAGGAGAAGTCAGCGAAGCGGTATGCTTCTGCCATTTATTATTGGTAATGGTGATGCTCTTCTTGGCAATGACATCATTCTTAGAGTTAACCAACTCCACGCGAATCTTAGCCTGCTTGCCATCGATGAGATGAAGACGGCCATATACAGAGAAATCGTACTTCATATCCTTCTTCAAACCCATGCCGAAGAAACCGCGGTTCTCCAAACCGGTCTGCTTCTCACGAGCACCAGCACTCTCGAGAGTTACATAATGAGGATTGCGGTCGAAGGCAGGCTTCACGTCGCTGAGGGTTACATTTCCGAATGTATTCCATCCCATCAGGCGCTGTGGGAACTCGAAAGAACGGTTCTCCACCATCTCTGCATAGAGACCACCATCGGCACCGAAGTTGATATCCTCAAAGAAGATACCATACATGGTAGGCTGAATTTCTACTCCAGGCTTGTTTGCCTGAACTGAAAACTGATGCTGTGCGAATGCTCCAAGAGAAGACATCGCCATCAACACTGCTGCAAAAAACTTAGCTTTTCTCATATTGTTCGTTATTGTCTTTTTTAGGTTGAAATTCTTTTTTCTATTATTGATACGTTTATCATATACATAATTACGGATGCAAAGATACAAAAAATCCACCCCAAATGAGGTGGATTTTCTGTTTAAATATATTGGACTTTTGTCCAAATGCCTGTTTTTCTACTATTTTGTCTGAGGAATCAGCACAAAGTTGAAGGTCTTGTTTCCATAATGTACGCGATACTTCTCCAATGGCCAAGCACCCCAAGAGTTCTCACCGCCTACACCCATGTGGGCTGCATCGAGGAAGAGATTGGTGAACTTAGACTTCTTCAGGTCGAAGCTGTGACGCTGTTCCTTCTCATCGCCGTCGTCAAGTTCCTCGGTATCGAAGTGGAGAGCGCTGGCATAGAATGGAGCGCAGCTCTTCACCTGCAAGCCCAAGCCTGTGGCATCGGTCTGCTTCCACCAGCGGATGTCGCTCTTGGTTCCACTCTCCTGTGGACGGATGTATGGGAAGTACTGGTTGTCGGCATCATCATTGTAGATGGCGATGCGCATGCAGTCCTTGCGGTCGGAGTAGTTCTCGATAGGTCCACGACCGTAGTAGGTGCTCTTCTCCATGCTGTATGGCATCTGCAGCAGCATACCGAAGCGGAACATATCGCTCACCTTGGCACCTTCTGTTGCCTTGAAGTCTTCTGTTACCTTCACTGCACCTGTATTGGCGAATACGAGGTAGGTGATGTCCATCTGACCCTGAACCTCCGGCATATCGAATAATGTGACGATGGTTACGGTGTTGGCCTTCTTATCCTTCTTCACGTCAATATTCTTCAGGTTCATCTGAGGATTCTTCCATACCTTGAACTTCTTCTGCAGGCCTGCACCCATATCGTTATCGGTAGGAGCACGCCAGAAGTTTGGCTTCAATGTACCGCCCTCGCCGAGCATTGACTTGCCATTATAAGCATACTCAGAGATAAGACCGGTAGTACGGTCGAGCTTGAAGGTGAGGTTTGGAGTGGTAACAGCTACCACATTGTCTTTCTTGGCTGCAAGCTTCATCTTCTTCTTGCCATGACCCTCAGCCAGCATCTTGCTGCAGTTACCCTCGCAAGCCTGCTTGGTAACCACAGGTAACTGTGCATAAGCAACAATCTGGCCAGCAGTCATCAATGGCTCTGAATTCTTCAGACGGAAGTCAATGTTGAGGAATACCTCCTTACCGGTAATCTTACTTCTATCGTAAGGAATGGTGTAAGTTCTGGTCTGCTGTGCAGGAACATCAAGGTCGGCGATGGTACCATTCTGAGTCTCTACGCCATCCTCTTCCAGGCTCCAAGCCAAGGCATAATTGCTCAAGTCGCGGAAGAAGTTCTCATTATATACATTCACCTGTCCTGTTTCAGCACTTACCATCTTTGCCCAGATATTCTGATACTGATAAGCCACTTCGTAAGCATGAGGATTCATCTGGCGGTCTGGACCGATGATACCATTACAGTTGAAGTTATTATCGCTAGGATCATACTTATTGTAATCACCACCGTATGTATATTCAATCTTGCGAAGTTCCTCGTTGTTCAGTCTGTAAGGCAAGATGCTCATAGGCTTCACAATCTTGCGGTGCAATGCCTGGTCAACGAAATCCCAGTCGAAACCACCCTGGAAGATAGGATACTTGCGTACCAGATCCCAGTAATCGCTCAGGTTACCACCCGAGTTACCCATGGTATGGTTGTACTCACACTGGATGAGAGGCATAGGACTGTTAGGATCCTTGGCATACTTCTCGCAGGCACTTACAGGATAATACATAGGGCAGAAGATATCGGTACCCTCGCCACGGCGAGCCTGCTCATACTGAACAGGACGGGTCTTGTCCTGGCTCTTTACCCACTTGTATGCCTGAATGAAGTTGTCGCCCATCACGGTCTCGTTACCCAAACTCCATGTGATGATAGATGGATGGTTGAAGAACATAGACACATTGTGCTGGTTGCGCTCCAGAATCTGCTTGGCAAACTCAGGCTTCTTGGCTGCAGCATCATCGCCATACTGGAAACCATGACTCTCCTGGTTAGCCTCGGCAACCACATAGAGACCATACTTGTCGCAGAGGTCGTACCAGCGTGGATCGTCTGGATAGTGGCAGGTACGAACGGCATTGATGTTCAGGCGCTTCATCATCATGATGTCCTGAATCATGCGCTGCTCGCTTACGTTATAGCCTTCATCCGGATCCATCTCATGACGGTTGGCACCCTTCAGGAGAACAGGCTGACCGTTCACCAAGAGCTGCTTGTTCTTGATTTCCACCTTGCGGAAGCCCACCTTTACCTGGATAATCTCGTAAGGTGAATACATGCCACCATTCTGGATAGGAGATACTACCAGGGTATAGAGGTTAGGAGTCTCAGCACTCCACTTGCGAACGTTCTTCACACGGAGCTGATACTTAGCCACACCATTCTTTACGTTATCTGTACCGGTTACGATAACCTCCTTGCCATCTGGGTCGTAAAGACCGAAGTAAGCCAAGGTGTTGCCCTGCAACTTCGCTGTGATGTTGAGTGCACCATCCTTATAGTTGTTCTTCAACTCAGTCTCTACACGGACATCAAGCAGGCGATGATCCTTGGAACGGGCATAGAGATAGTTCTCACGAGCCGGACCGCTCAGTCGCCAGAAGTCCTGATCCTCACACCAGGAACCATCGCACCAGCGGAAAGACTGAAAGGCGATGAGGTTCTTGCCCTTCTTCAGGAAAGGAGTGATATCAAATTCAGCGGCTACCTTGCTATCCTCTGCATAACCGGCAAACTTTCCGTTTACATAAAGATAGATGTTAGAGGTTACGCTACCAAAGTGAGCGATGACACGCTTTCCATCCCAGTTGGCCGGGATATTGATTTCACGACGATAGGAACCTACGTGGTTGTCCTTGGTAGGAACAGCTGGTGGCTGCTGGTCGAAGTGGCCACGCCAAGCGAAGCCCACGTTTACATACTCCGGCTGACCATAGCCCAGCATCTCCCAGTTGCCTGGCATCTGGATGTTCTTCCACTTTGAATCGTCAAGGTCTGTCTTGTAGAAGTCTGTAGGGCGCTCATCAGCGTTGGCTACCCAGTTGAACTTCCATGTGCCGTCGAGCGACATGTAGTTCATACTCTGCTTCTTGTCAAGATACTCAGCACCCGTTCCAGGGAAATCATTAGGATCGTAAGCGAAATGCAAGGTGTGCAAAGGCAAACGATTGATTTCATTCACTTGAAGGTCGTGCCACTCTGTGAAAGTAGGCTGCTGAATGGCTACCGTCTTATTTAACGGCTTAATGGCGGCCTTCGGTTTCTTAGCACCAAAAGCCACCATTGCCAAGCCTGCCATACTTAATGTAACGAACAGTCTTTTATTCATTTCTCTTTATTTTGAATTTAAATATTTGTCATATTCACAAGCGGTGAGAAGCATGGCTCCCACACCGAAGTTTGCCTGAGAGTTGGCATCCACGGTCTGTCCTGGGATAGCTCGCTCGCCGATAGGCTGCACATAGCCCACCTTGCCATCTGCCTGAACGGCTGTCTCTGTCAGGTAAGTCCATGCTCGGTCTATCACCTTCTTATATTCTTTCTTGTTGAGATAACCATTGTTGACGCCCCAAAGCATACCGTAGGTGAAGAAGGCAGTACCGCTGGTCTCCGGTCCTGGTGCATGTTCAGGATCCATCATCGAACGGGTCCAGTAGCCCTCTGGCTGCTGAATCTCAGCCACAGCCTTAGCCAACTTCTGGAACTTATCTACGAAGAACTGATAGTGCTTGTAGTCTTTCGGCATATCCTGCAGCACCTTAGCCAAGCCTGCGAGAACCCAGCCATCACCACGTGCCCAGAAGTCTTTCTTTCCATTGGCACTCTTGTGCTTTGGATAAACGTACTTGCCATCACGGAAGTAGAGATTGGTCTCCTTGTCGAGCATAATCTCGTCGGTGGTGAGGAGGTTGTCGTAAAGCTTGTCGAGATACTTGGTATCACCGGTCAGCTTATACATCTTGGTCATCACTGGCATCACCATGTAGAGGGCATCGCTCCACCACCAGTAATCTGTTGGCTGAGAATAAGCCTCGTAGTGCATCACTTCCTTGGCACGCTTCACCATGTATTCTGATGCAGCAGCATTGCCCTTGGCTGCCTCAATGTTGTAGAGGTCGATGTAAGTCTGGAAGCAGATCTGCCAGTCGCCGAAGAGTACGTGCTGCTTGCCCTCGCCGTATGGTTTGTACTTCCACTTGGCTGGGTTAGCCTCTGTAGCACCACTCCAGTCGTTATGCTCAGCCCAACGGATGGAGTAGTCGAGCATCTTCTGGTCCTTCAGCATCTTATATACCTCCATATTGCCGGTATGATAAGCGGCATTATCCCAGAAGGCACGAACCTCAGGCTTGTTGTTAGCCTGCCAGTAGTTATTCACCTTTGTGATGAGTGCCACCACCTGATCGTGGTCCCACTTTTTGGAAGCCTTCACTTCCTTCTTGTTTGCTTTCTTGACCTTAGCAGTCTTCTTGGCTGGCTGTGCTGCATTCAGAGGCAAAGCCAGGGCTGCAGCCGCCAGCATCATCAATATCTTGCGCATGATAACCTATAAACTCTTAACTATAAACTCTTAACTATAAAAATTACCACTTGTCCTTGGTAACAATCTCGTCCTTCCAGTGATGATCCTTAGGGAACTGCTGATTGTTCCATGCCTTCACCTGAGTCCAAGGCTGTGCTGCATCTGTCCAGAACGGATGGTCGGCAGGCAGGCCGAGAGGCATGAAGGCAAGGGTAGTCATATAGAGCGAACCGTTGTTGGTGTACCAGTCGGCAACGTTTTTCTGGCTGTTTCCGCAGAAACCGATAGAGAGATAACCCTTCTCATTGAAGTTGTTCTCCTGGTCGAACATGCGATGGAGCACCTTGGTCAGGGCTGCACGCACCTGTCCGTTGCTCAAATCCTTTGGCAACTTCTGATACCAAGCCATCAGAGCCAGCGGCTGCATGGTAGCCATACGGTAAGGAATACTTCTTCCGAAAGCTGGGAAGGTACCCTCTGGAGAGATGAATCTTTCGAGAATGATGCTGTACTTCTGGCAGCGCTTCAACTCTCTATCATAATACTTCTGATAGTCGAGGCGGGAATTTACCTTGGCATCTACCATAGCCTGCAGTGTTTCCAGATACATCGGATGGAACACATAGCTGCTGTAGTAATCGAATGCGAACGAAGGACCATCCGCATACCAGCCATCACCTACATACCACTCCTCTACCTTGCGGCAGGCTGAGTTAACGCGATATTCATCGAAATCACCACCCGCCTTTGCCATGAAGCTCTCAATGGTTGAAGAGAAGAGCAGCCAGTTGGTATAAGGAGGATCGATGTGGCGAAGCTTGGCAAACTCCTTCAGGTATCGCTGCTTGGTCACCTCGTCCAATGGCTTCCAGAGAGTATCATAAGCACGGAGGAAGCTCTCGGCGATGTAGGCTGCATCAACCAGGTTCTGACCGCCGATACCCCAGCAGAGATAGTCAGGATTCTGAGGGTCAACGGCATTCTTATAGGAAGCCAAGGCCCACTCACGCAGCTGCTTGCGCTGCTTGCCCTCGGCTGTGGCATCATCCGGAAGGGTGAGCCATGGAGCCACACCTGCCATCAGTCTGCCGAAGCACTCCATATAGAGCACCTTCTTGTTGCGGTTGTCGAAGCTAGGACTGAACTCAGTCTGCATATTCTTCTGCAACTCGCCCTTAGCCATGTTTTCCAGCACAGGCTGCGCCATCTTATAGGCAAGCGAGCACCAATATTGGCGGTCGCTCTGCTGCGCCACTTTCTTCTTGGCATCTGCCCCCATGAACGGGACTACCGCCAAGACTACCATTATGATCGTTCTATATATATAATTCATAGATAGTTGTAATTGTTTATTGTACTTTTGTTTGTTCTTATTTTATCTGAAGGCATAAATATGTCCATGATGAGATAGCATAAATATACCGATAGTCGATGGATATTCTTGCAAATATTTTGCAAATATAATCAAAAATAGTTAGAAACGAGCAAAGCGACCTTATTTTTTATTGTTTTTTCAACACTGGCATACCATTTTCCCAAGAAATAGGTATCCAGAGATGACGACTGTCGCTCAAATGCTTCGGATTCCACATATCTGCCATGAACACATAGTCGGCACCATGGAACATCTTCTTCTGTGCGGCAGTTTCCACCTTATAGATAAAGGTACCCTGTCCACCGAAGGTTTTGTTGGCACCCTCGCCGCGGCAAGGGTTTGCTAACTGTTCCCAAGGACCATAGATATTCTTCGCCTTGAACATACGGGCTGCATTTGGAGCCCAACCGGTACATCCGCTGGTAATCATCCAGTAGGTTCCATCCTGCTTGAAGATGGTTGGAGCCTCGTTCTGGCCACCAGCCGCAACACGAACATAGCTTCCGTTGTGCTGCATGTAGTCATCCGTCAATTGTGCGATTTGGAGCGTTAAGTTATCCTCTGATGAATAGATGTGGTATGCTTTACCATCATCATCGATGAAAATTGTCATGTCTCTCGACATCTGTCCTCCCTCAAAGTCTCTCATCCAGAACATGCCGCGCTCTATCTGCTTGCGCCATTCTGGAGTCCACCATGCCTTCAGTTCTGGGAATAGAAGCTGATGCCTGAGGTCGGTGGTATCTGGTTTTGAGAATCCCACAGGATAGATTCCTGGATTCACTCTACCTGAGCGAATGAACTTGAAAGGTCCGAAAGGAGTATCGCTGGTTGCCACTCCATAGCGGGCAGCACCATAGCCCCTACCCTTCAGTTCAAGATGGAACCACATCACGAACTTCTTGGTCTTCTTGTTGTAGAGAACCTTAGGGCGCTCGATGATGCAACCACCTTCGATGTCGCTGCCTGGCTCATCTGTTACAGGAAGTACCAAGCCATGATTGGTCCATTTCTTGAGATCCTTCGAGGTGAAGCAGCTTACACCCAATGAGCTGTAAGGTTTGCCATCAGCCGAACGGCTCTCGCCATACCAATAGTAGGTACCTTTGTAATTGAAGATGTTGCCACCATGTGCATTGATATGCTTGCCGGTATTGTCTTTCCATACACCGCCGTCCATCGGAGCTTGAGCCAATGAAGGCAGACAAGACAGCATCCACAACATCAGTAATGTGAATAGTTTATTCATTTGCGTTGAATTTATTATTAAGTTTGTAATACTCTAACTGTTCGTTGCTGGGTGCAAAATTAGAGAATTAAACCTACTTTATAGGGCAGAATTCGGTAAAATAAGGATTCAAATCGTTAAAAGCTGCATTTTAGGCACTTTTTTGGCAGATTCTTTATACCTTTGCAACGAATTTTGGAATTTAACTAACAATAAATAATAGACATGAAATCTGCCATATTACACATCCTCATCTGTCTGATATGCTTTGCCACCCAGGTGAAAGCACAGAACTTCCCATATCGTTACCTTCCGCCCATCCCTATTGCTCCCACCGAAGAGGTGAGCTGCATGTTCTTTGCCAGCAACGGCATCATGTGGGTGGGCACCAATGCCGGTGTGAAATCCTACGACGGATACGTGGTCAAAACCTATAAGTCGAGTGCCTACCAGCCAGGCATCTTGCCGAACAACACCATCCGTTCCATCGCCGAAGACCACCAGGACAACCTCTGGCTGGGTACGAGAAACGGATTGGTGAGGATGAACAAGCGTACCGGAAAATTCAAGAGTTTCTTCCTGCCCGAAGAATCCCAACGCATCATCTATACCCTCTACGTAAGCAAAGACGGAACGCTGTGGGTAGGAACAGACGGAGGACTCTCATATTTCAATCCAAAGACGGAGCGCTTCCATACATACACCCCCCAGAACACATGGCTTATTGATGAAAACGGACACAAGCAGAAGATTTCCAGATACAGCGTGAAAGCCATCGTTGAAGACCAGAACGGCGACTTACTCATCGGCACCTGGTCGTCGGGACTCATGCGATTCAAGCGTGGAACCAATATCATGTATCGCTATCCATCGCTCAATGCCACCAACTCCGCCTACTCACTTTTCTTTGACAAGCACCGTCGCCTGTGGGTGGGAACCTGGGGCTATGGCGTGGTACGCCTGGATAATCCTGGCAATGTACGACAACCAGGAGCACACCAATACCCTTATAGTGCCAGCCATTTTGATACCTTTTATAAGATTGTGCATGATCCGGTGACAAAAACACTCTGGGCATGCACACGAGAGGGCGTGTGCTATCTGGAAGAAGATATCCCTAATGCAGAGTGGAAGGGATACAGCTCCATCGGCAATAATCCGCTCAACTTCAACAATGATATCGCCACCGACGGACAGGGCAACATTTGGCTCTGCACGCAGAACAACGGTATCCTGCAAGTAAATACCCAGCCTTCGATATTCAAGCTATGGAATCTTGACAAGAGCCATACCCAGCTCACCATCAACTATATATATTCCATTCTGACCACCGACGGCGAGAATTTCTGGCTGGGACTGAACCCATACGGCATCGCCCTGCACAACCGCAAGACCGGCAAGACTCTCTTCAACCACGAAATACCGGGCCTCGCCAATATCCAGCAGAGAGCACTCACCACCAGCATATCGGATATAGCCAAAAGAAGCAACGGGGAAATCTGGTTTGCCAACAACAGCTATGGTGTCATCGTCAAGCCTGCCGCCGAAAAGCCAGCCTTCCTGCTGACACACGAAACTCATCCATCTATCATACAGGATAATTTCGTGAATACCCTCTTCGAATCAGACGATAAAATCATGTGGATAGGACAGCGCAACGGTCTGAGCATCGTATATCCCAACAACCAGGGCACTGCGATTACCATGAAGGAGGGAAAGAAAGACCTTACTTCTTGCGACATCCGCCATATCTCGCAAGACAAGGAGGGAAACATCTGGCTTGCCACCGACAACGAGGGTATCATCCGCATATCGGGCAACGCCAGAAACCCAAAATCTTTAAGATGCAAGCAGTATAGTCTTGCACAGCGGAATTTCGACATAGAAGATGCCACCGCCTGCCTGGAAGATTCAAGGGGAAGACTCTGGGCTATCTCCAACAGCGGCGGACTCTTCCTATATAATAAGGTGAAAGACAAGTTTGAGCCGAAGAACCAGGAATATCATCTGTCCGGCGACCGCATGCTCACCATCAAGGAAGATGAGAATGGAAACCTCTGGCTCACCACCGACTATGCCCTCGTCAACATCGTCTGGGGCAAGGACAGCAAGAAGCCGCAAGACATCATCTATTTCACCAACGAAGATGGCCTGGGCAATGTGCTCTTCGTACCCAACACGGCTTGCCAGTATGGCAAGGAACTCTTCTTCGGAAGCCGAACCAGCTTCTTCTCGTTCGTGCCGTCGATGAAGCCGCAACTGGGCAAGAACAGAAAAGCCAAACTGGTGGTTACCGACGTTATTGTTGACGACCAGCCTTTCGCCAAGCTCGATTCTGCCGAAAAGGCTGATATCTCGAAAGAGATGCCTGCCTATACCCGACAGCTCATCATTCCGGCTGGAGTGAAGAAATTCAACGTGGAGTTCGCACTCCTCACCTACGGCAATACCGAGAAGAATGTATATGCCTACCAGCTGGAGGGGTATGACGACGACTGGCAGTATTGCGACAAGGGGGTACACAAGGCAGCCTTCCAGAACCTCAGTTCAGGAACTTACTATCTGAAAATCAAGGCTACTGACGGCTACGGCAAGTGGCAGGAACTGCCATACACCATCACCATCCAGGTGCTGCCCCCATGGTATGCTTCCCGAATAGCCTTCATGTTCTATATCCTGATGCTCATTGGCAGCTTCTTTGCTGCTGCCAGATGGTATAAGGAGCGGGTGAAAACCCGAAACAGCCTGCAGATGGGAGTTATCCTTACCAATATCACCCACGAGCTGCTCACCCCGCTCACCGTCATCTCTGCTACCATCTACAAGCTCAAGGAGGTGGCACCACAGTATGAGGAAGACTATCTCGTGATGGACAGCAACATCAACCGCACCACCCGACTCCTGCGACAGATTCTGGAAGTGAGAAAGTCGCAGGCAGGACAGCTGCATCTGCTCGTGAGCCGCAGCAACCTGGTTTCCTTTATAGAAGAAGCCTGCGAGAATATCCGTCCGATGGCTGAACACCAGAAGATTTCGCTATCCCTGGAGAAGCCGAAGGCAGAAGGCTTGGCATGGTTTGATGCCGACAAGATGGATAAGATCATCTACAACCTGCTCTCCAATGCCATTAAATATAATAAGGTGGGAGGCAAGATTGATGTATCGCTCAGACTCAGCAAGGAGCAGGCGGTCGTCACGATTGCCGATAATGGCATCGGTATGTCGAAGGAGAAGATGAAGCATCTCTACACCCGATTCTTCGATGGCGACTACCGCAAGCAGAACATGCCGGGAACCGGTATCGGACTGTCGCTGACCCACGACCTGGTGAAACTGCATCATGGCAACATCCAATGTGAGAGCCTGGAAGGCGAAGGCACTACCTTCACCGTTACCCTGCCTATCAAGAAGAGTGCGTATGCACCAGATGAAATTGACAATTCTGACAAACCAAATGCAGTAAATCAGGAAGCCATCAGACAGGCAAGCCAGGAAACGAAGCAGGAATCCCAACCTGCTTCTGAAGACAAACCTAAGCTGGCACCTGTCCACCAGAGCATCTTCATCAAAAAGAATGCAAGCAAGATTCTGGTGGTTGAGGACAACGAGGAATTGTTAGCCCTGATGCTGCAGGTATTGAGCAAAAACTATCATGTGTTTACGGCAAAGAACGGAAAGCAGGCAATGAACATCATCATGAAGGAGAAACTAGACCTCGTGGTGAGCGATGTGATGATGCCGATTATGGACGGTATCGAACTGACCAAGCTGCTGAAAGAAGACAAGCGCTTCTGGCAGTTGCCTGTTATCCTGCTCACCGCCAAGAATAAGGAAGAGGACAAGACCGAGGCCTATGCCGTAGGAGCAGACGCCTATATCACCAAGCCGTTCAAGTTTGATGAACTGGAAGTCCGCATCAATGCCCTGCTTGCCAACCGCAAGAAGATGATAGAAAAGATTCAGGCTGAAATTTCGCTCCAAACCAGCACGGAGAGCGAAGCACAGGCTGCGTTACATTTGAGCAACCCAAATCAGGCATTCATCACCCGTGCCACTGAGATTGTGATGCAACATCTTGCAGATGGCGATTACAACCGAGAGGCATTCGCCAAGGATATGGCGATGGGCGAATCCACTCTATATAATAAGGTGAAAGCCACAACAGGGCAAACGGTCATTGCCTTCATCACCAGCATCCGCCTGAAGGAGGCTCAGCGCATCATCCGGTCGAACCCTAACATTCTGATCAGCGATGTAGCCACCCAGGTAGGTTTCAACACGCCGAAGTATTTCTCGAAATGCTTCAAGAAGGAGTTCGGCATCTTCCCGAAGGAGTATGCCGAGGAACTGAAAAAAGGTTAATTGAAGTCCTCAGGAAATTTCGCATTCCGGGGTAACATATAAAGAAATCTGTCGCAATCTCGCTTTTTTATTGAGGTTACGACAGATTTTTCGTTTAAAAGTTGTCGTAATCTCATATTTTTTGTAACTTTGCGGCATGGATTTTTAAAACAGATGATTATGAAGCAGGTAGAAGAAAGATATATCAGCTTGCTGACCGATTTCGGTTTCAAGCGAATTTTTGGAACAGCAATGAACAAGGATTTGCTCATTTGCTTCCTCAACAGCTTGTTTAATGGCAGACAGGTTGTGAAGGACGTATCGTATCTGAATCCAGAGCATGTGGGAGATGTATATACCGACCGCAGAGCCATCTTTGATGTATATTGCGAGGGCGAAAACGGCGAGAAGTTCATCGTAGAAATGCAGAATGCCTACCAGACGTATTTCAAGGATCGCGCCCTTTTCTACTCAACCTTCCCTATCCGTGAACAGGCACCTAAGGGGAATGACTGGGATTTCAAACTCAATCATGTCTATACCGTAGCCCTGCTCAACTTCAGCATGAACGAGGACGCATTCGACAAGGAGAAAATCCGCCATCATGTGCAGTTGTGCGACACCGCTACCCACAAAGTATTTTACGACAAGCTCGAATATATCTATGTAGAGATTTCCAAGTTCAACAAACCCCTGGAAGAACTGGATACGCTCTACGAGAAGTGGCTCTATGCACTGAAGAATCTCTACAAGCTTACCCAGCGCCCTAAAGAACTGTGCGACAAGGTTTTCGACCGCCTCTTCGAGGAAGCCGAGATAGCCAAGTTTACTCCGCAGGAAATGAGGGAGTACGAGACCAGCAAGATGGCATATCGCGACATCAAGAATTCCGTAGACACTGCCAAGCGTGAAGGCATAGCTGAGGGTAAGGAAATTGGTATGAAGGAAGGTATGGAAAAAGGTATGGAAAAAGGAAGAGCAGAAGGCAAACATGAGGCAAACACAGAAACAGCACAACGATTGCTGGCAATGGGACTTTCTGCCGAACAGGTTGCCAAAGCTACCCAGCTGTCTTTGGAAATCATTAAGAATCTGAGCAATTCATAAAAAACAGAAAGCGGAGATGTAGATTACGAATATCACCATATAATCAAGGGTCTATACGCCACCTTTTCATCGTGGCATATAGACCCTTGTCGTTTCACCGTGAAGTGCGGGGGGATATAATTGCTGGGCAACTTATACTCCTGCCCAGCTTAGGAGTTAAACAATCTACTTTATTATTCAAATTTATATCTACACGTTATGGACTTAAATTCATACCCAAGGAATTTTTTGCTGACATGTTCAGCACTACGATCATAATCTGTAATAATATCAGCAGTCCAACAATACCTACCTTCGGCTTCTCCATCATTCATAGCTTTCTGGTCTTTTGACAAAACCAAATCGATGGACCGGGTTTCACAACCATCAAAGATACCATTATTTCTGACATTACCATATACTTTTGTAAGATTGCCTAAAACTACTTTTTGAAGCCCTGAACAATCTGAAAAAGCATTTTCCCCGATTTCTGTAACATCTGGGAGGACTATGGATTTCAGCATGTCAAAATGCAAAAATCCTCTTGAAGGAATCTTCTTACATCCTATCAAAGTAAGGTTTATACTCCAATAATCTGCTTCTTGAAGTCCGATATGTATTGCATCCAATGTTTCTTCATCCACATCGGGAGCAAGAATGATATTGATGTAAGTCTTGCCCGCATCCAATTCCTTCTTGACGTCTTCCACAATTTGATCGTAAGTGATACCTTCGTCAGTCAGCGAAACAACAGTAGCATCCAGTGCATAACTCTTAGCATTTACTGTTGCTTGCGAGAATTTATGAGTTGCCAAAGGAGCTTCCCCATATTTCACATCGACTCTGGAATTTGTTACAAAATTACCATATAAATAGGCATTGCCCTTTTCATCAGAAGTAAGGGCATAATTTTGATTCCATTTCATATCGCTGCTGCCCGCAGGAGTGTATTTATCGATGCTAACTGTTATTGGCTTATTTGGCATAGTTGCAATGCGGAGGCGTGAATAGTTGCGTGTTGCCTCGGCAAATTTTACGGTTATAGCCTCACCATTAGGGGTTATTTGTGCTGTTCCCTCGATGTATTCATCGGTTCCAGCAGCCTTACCTTCTTTCAAAACTAATTTGCCGGCTTCCCATTTGTAATTAGGGGCATAATATACATGAGGAAAGGTTGGCACTTCGTCTTCTTTATAAGACAACTCGCCACTTGTCAATTCCCAGCTACTGCCATTATATGTAAAAGCAGCATACTTAGACCCAAAAGTCTTACTGGTCATCTCCAGAAGCAACTCATCTCCTACAGCCCATGAAGTTTTGCCTTCATCAGGTGTACCTATAGCACGAGTCTGTGAATCTCCGAATGCCGGAAATTCACCAACAACCAACTGTACGTTGCTCTTGCCTGCTGTTGTGGTTGTTTCTTCTATATCACTTGTGCATGACGCCATTACTATAGTAACGACAGCCAGCATGATGTATTGAAATATCTTTTTCATATTCTTTCCTCCAATTATTTGAGTTCTTCTTCGTTGTTACTGTCCCAACCTTTCAAATCATCTACGCTGATTCGGGTCAGTTCCACTTTGTCTTTTCCTACATCGAGTTTGTAGGTGTAGCGATGGCCCTCTTGAAACTCCGTATTTGACTTCATTTTTGCATGGAAGTTTTGGTCGCCTATCTTGAATTTCACGAAAATCTCGCCAGCTTTGTAGGAACCAGGGATAACGATTGCAGAAAACATACCATCGTCATGCTTACAGGCTTTTACCCAATCAGGATTACCAGAAGGTGTACCCATTACTAATTGCCCATGGTCTGGGGCTCTAAAAAATCTAACACTGTTGTTTTTTGAATACACTTGTGGTTCACAAATATCCTTATCAGGATAATCCGCAGTACCAACATGATATACTATCGTAACCAGCGACATGCGATGCTTCATAGGAATATCTACATAATCTTTAGGGACATCGTACCAACATCCGTTTATTAAATCTGCAGCTTTCAACTGAGTCTCATCACTTTGGTCTGTATGCAAATTATAGACAGGAAAATTGGCCATATCAGAAGGATACCAAGCAATCAATTCGCATCTTCCCACTTTTTCCCAGCGAAGTCTTCTGATAGGTTCCCAATGGTATAACCCATTTTCTTCCAAATATTTATATTCACCAGTTCTAGTATCTTCATCACCGAAAATTTGCAGTACACTTATTAGGTCCTCATTCTCCCAATTTTTACCATTTCCCAATGTATTGACACGAGTCTGCATACCTCCAACAGAGAAAGTGGCATTGATT
>OGJE01000335.1_pt1 | contig 20656 bp, 16 predicted proteins | sample 1571981 | NCBI WGS metagenome assembly OGJE01 (sample SAMEA2582118, study PRJEB24529) | metagenome | biome: Human gut stool | place: China | collected 2011
GCGGCATTCCGGGGCTGGTAGCTGCCAATAAGAGGCAGGCGCACCCCGTTCAGGCCGTCGAAGTCAAAGGTCACTTCGTCCAGGTCGCCGCCCTCCACGGTCAGCTTCGAAAAATCGACCACATGGAGCGGGGCGTTCTGCTCTGCCGCCGTGCGGGCGATGACGGCGTCGGCCTCCGGCACACCGCCGTAGCTCACCACCGGGCTGCCCGGCTTGAGGATGCCCGCCTTGGCCGCTGCGATGTCCGCGATGGTGGGGCCAAGCTCCTTCACATGGTCCATGCCCAGCGCCGTGATGACCGCACACTCCGGCGGGTCGATGACGTTGGTGGAATCCAGCGCACCGCCCAGACCCACTTCCAGTACCACGATGTCGCAGTGCTGCTCGGCAAAGCAGAGCATGCCCAGCGCTGTGATGATCTCGAACTCAGTGGGCACATCGGCCATGGCATCTGCGGCGGGCCGGATCGTTTCCACCAGACGCACCAGTTCCTCGTCGCTGATCTGCTCGCCGTTCACCTGAATGCGCTCATTGAACCGGTTGATGAAGGGAGAGGTGTACAGCCCCACCCGATACCCCGCCGCCTGCAGGCAGGACGCCAGCATGGCTGCGGTGCTTCCCTTGCCGTTGGTGCCCGCCACATGGACGAACTTCAGCCGTTTGTGGGGGTCGCCCAGCGCAGCCAGAAGGGTGCGGGTGCGGGTCAGGCCGGGCTTATGCCCCGCCCACTGCACCGCGTGGATATATTGCATTGCTTCTTCATAGTTCATGATGCCACGTTCCTTCAGAGAGACCCTCTCCATCTATGCAGACAGAGAGGGTCTGGTTTATACTTTTTTATGCTTTTCGGACCAGAGCGGTCAGCGCCTTGTTTTCCAGCAGGATGCGGACGAGGAGGGTGTTCACCACGCTCAGCACCAGCGCGTTGGGGATGCGGGCAGCCAGCAGCGCCCACTGGTAGCCGTAGAAGAGGTGGAGGGCCAGCGAGTTGATGACCACAGAACCCACCAGATGGCCTGCCAGAATGCTGATCTGCAGCCGCAGGCCCAGGCGCATCTCATGCAGAGACCGGTACAGCAGACCGGACACCAGACCCACCGAACCGGCTCCCAGCGTGATGAGCGGGTTGATGGAATAGCCGGACAGGGTGCCGCCGATCATGTCGGCCAGTGCGCCCACGACAAAACCGCCCGCCGGGCCGAACCAGACTGCTGCCAGGTGGGTGGGCAGAGCGCCCAGGTTGAACCGCAGGAATCCGGTGGACACCGTGAACACGCGGGCAAAGATGATGCTCATGGCCGTGAGCAGGGCCAGCATCGTCAGGGTACGAACGGACAATTTGGAATGATTCATCGTTGATCCTCCATTCCGGATGATGCAGGAGAAGACAAAACGCCCTCCCCTGTGACGAACCGCACAAAGGAGGGCGTGAATCCAACAAGTTTCACTTCCAGGCAGGGCCGCAGCCGGTCTCGCCTGCACCCAAGTCCATGCAGCAGCGGGATGCAGACCATGCACCGCGGGTCTCCCTTCGTCCGCAGCACAACTCCCCGTTGATGCGGCACTTAACGCGCATGGTCTTACTCTGTTGATACTGCTATTATATGCCTTTTTTCGGGCGGTTTCAATCGCACCTCTGCCACAGATTTCACAATTTGAGGCATTCTTTTTTAGAAGTTCTGCCAAAAAAGAAGAAGCCCCTCGGTATTCGCAGTACCGAGGGGCTTCTTGCTTGCTGTTGTGAGTCTCCATGGAAACTCGTTTACATTCATCACTTTTATTATACGCGCCTGTGGTGAAAAGTCAAGCCATTCACAGTTTTCTTTGACTGTCAGCGCAAAACGTGATAAGATGGAACAAACTTGATACAGAAAGGACGTATCTGTCTATGAAATTCCGTGAGATGACTTACACCCGCCCGGACATCGACGCGCTGCTGACCCGTTGCAAAGAGCTGGCCGCCAAAGCCGAATCCGCTGCCTCCGGCGAAGCGCTGGTCGCGGTCTACTACGAGCAGAGCCGTGCATTTGCCGATTACAACACCGCCGCCAACCTGGCTTCCATCCACTACACCTGCGACACCCGCGACGCCGCCTGGAAGGCTGAGCAGGACTTCTTCGATGCCAACGGTCCCGCCGTGCAGAACGCCAGCGTGGAGATCAGCCGGGCCTTCCTGGCCAACCCCCACGTCGATGCCCTGACCGAGGCCTTCGGCACCACCTGCGTGGCCGGCATGAAGAACGCCGTGCTGGGCATGGATGACCGCACCATCGACCTCCAGAAGGAGTACAACGCGCTGGTCAGCCAGTACCAGCAGGTCTACGGCGGTGCACTGGTCGCGTTCGACGGCAAGCAGCTGACCATCCCCCAGCTCGGCCCTTATAAGGAAAATCTGGACCCCGCCGTCCGCCGCGCCGCCTACGAGGCCGAGGCCGGTTACTTCGACGCCCACCGCGCCGAGCTGGACGAGCTGTACACCAAGATCGTCAAGAACCTGAACGAGCAGGCAAAGATCCTGGGCTACCACGATTACAGTGAGCTTTCCTACGTGCGGATGAACCGCATCGGCTACGGCCCGGAAGAGATCCGGAAGTTCCGCGACCAGGTGGCCAACGATGTGGTCCCCCAGCTGAAAAAGGTCATCGAGCTGCGCAAAAAGCGCACCGGCATCGAGCACCTGACCTTCACCGACCTGCCGGTCTCCTTCCGGGACGGCAACCCCAGGCCCATCGAGGGCTACGACGCCCGGATGGCCGCCTCCCGCACCATGTACCATGAGCTGAGCCCGGAGACCGCCGCGTTCATCGACTTCATGCAGGACAACGAGCTGTTCGACGTCGAGAGTCGCCCCGGCAAGATGTCCGGCGGCTATATGACCAGCCTGCCCGCCTACAAGGCCCCCTTCATCTTTGCCAACTGGAACAACACCTCCGCCGACGTGGACGTGCTGACCCACGAGTGCGGCCATGCCTTTGAGGGCTATGTGGCCGAGCGGGACCCGAAAGTCCCCGCCGACCTGGAATGCCCCGGCATGGAGAGCGCCGAGATCCACTCGATGGCCATGGAGTTCCTGACGGCCCCCTGGCACCACCTGCTCTTCGGCAAGGACACCGAGAAATACGCCCTGCTCCACGCTGAGGACAGCTTCCTCTTCCTGGCCTATGGCTGCATCGTGGATGAATTCCAGCACAGGATGTACCAGAACCCCGACCTGACCCCCGACGAGCGGAACGCCGTCTGGCTGGAGCTGGAACACAAGTACCGCCCCTGGATCGACTTCGACAACCTGCCCTTCTACGGCCGCGGCGCAGGCTGGCAGCGTCAGCTCCACATCTATGAGTGTCCGTTCTATTATATCGACTACTGCCTGTCCACTATGGCCGCTTTGCAGTTCTTCCTGCTCAGCCTCAAGGACCACAAGGACGCCTGGCAGCGCTACCTCCGACTGGTGCGCCGCGCCGGTATGGCCAGCTACGCGGAACTGTGCGAGACGGCCGGTCTGAAGGTTCCCTTCACCGATGGTTCCATCAAGGCCATCGCCGAGGAAATGGAGCAGTGGATCGCCGCCCATCAGGTCTGAGCGAAACCGAACGAAACCTCTTGAGTTCCCGCGCGCGTTTTGCTATATCGTGGCGATGTGCTCTTCTTGACAAACCCGCCCGGAGCGCATATAATAAGAATGCGAAAGAAATTGCATTCATGGAGTTCATGAAAGCAAACAAGAAGCCCTTCGGTATTGCGAGTACCGAAGGGCTTCTTTCATCCTATTTTACAATGTAAGGATCACAGCACAATAAACGTGCAGGTCGCAGCAGGCAGAACGAGTTCGCCCGCCGGAGCTGCTGCCGGGGCGATCTCCGGCAGCGCATCGCCTTCGCCCAGGACCAGCGCCTTGCCGTTGCAGAGCATGGTCTGGGAACGCAGGGTCTCAGCGGAGAGCTGGTAGATCTCCGCTTCCTTCGGCAGAGTGACGGTGGTGGTATCCGTCAGGCTGTTGTTGATGACCAGATATGCCTTGCCCGGCTTGCCGTCCGCACGGGAGTGGGCGTAGACGTGCGCACCCTCGCGGATGGGCTCTGCGGCGTCGTAGACGGTGGTGCCCATCAGGCGGTTCCAGAGCAGTACCGCGAAGTAGTTGGGGCGCGGGTCAAAGACTTCGGGCTTCAGATAGCCGTAGTCACTAGAGGCCAGGGTGTTGTGGAAGATGATGCCTCTGGTCACGACCGAGAAGCTGCCCAGCTCGTTCAGGGTGCGGAAGACATCCAGATAGGTGGAAGCCCAGGTGTCGCCGCCGCCGCCCGCGTCGCCTGCTTCGGTGACCCACATCTCGCCGCCGGGGCAGTAGATGTCCCGCTTTTCGGCGTGGAACTTTGCCATATTGGAGGCGACCGCCAGATACTCTTCGGTGTGTGCCTTGTCGGCTTTCCAGTGGGCAAACGGCATCACAGGCTCCAGACGCTCGGACACGCCATTGTAATAGTGGTAGCTGTAAACGTCCAGCTTCTCCTGGGCACCCTTCATCAGGTCGTCGGTCGAGCACTGGGGCAGGATATCGCCGACTCCGCCGCCCTGTGCCTTCTCGCCGTGCTTTTTCAGCACACCTTCGGTGGAGCAGGGGCCGACAAAGGGGCAGTCGGGGTAGTTCTCATGCAGCCAGCGGATGAAGATATCCTGGTCGCGGACATACTGCTCGGCAGTGTAGCCCTTGGGGCAGCCGGACATGGCCAGCAGGTTCGGCTCGTTGACGAACTCGGCTGCGTCGATGGCCTTGCCGTACTCCTTGCTCAGGGCAAAGATCTGCTCTGCCTGGCTGGGGTTCCAGGGCTCGTCGGCATGGTGCAGACCCTCACAGTCAGCCACCGAGATCAGGAGCTTTGCGCCGATGTCCTTGCAGAAATCCAGCACACCAAGCCACTGCTCGCGGGTCAGGATGGCGTTGTAGCCCTCCGGGACGACGCCGTTCGTATGGCCGTCGAAGTCGTAATAGGTCTTGGTGGACCAGGTGCCGGACACGCGCACCCAGGCCGGGCCGATCTCTTTGGCCAGCTTGCGCAGCTTCTTGTCGGAGAGGTCGATGGGGTCATAATACTGCATCAGGTCGGTGCTTGCGGTCGCGTTGCCGAGGAAGCCGCCCTTGAGGACGAACGGCTCTGTGCCCGCGATCTGAGCGGGGGTGTAGGCCTTCCAGAAGGTGCCGCCGGTGACTTCGGTCATCTCGACGTTGTAGGAGACCAGCCGCTCGTTGCCAACGTGCAGCTCGCGCAGGGAGCCGGGGTTCAGGTTCACGAATTGTGCCATGGGAAATTCTCCTTTTCTCAAATTTTTTGTCTGCATCCATAATACCATTTTTTCGGCCAGACCATGAGGACGATTTCGTGATAAAACCGTAAAATATTTCAATTTTGAAGAAACAAGCCGTAAAGAATGCAACTACTTGACATTTTGCCACAGGTGCGTATAATGAAAGTATAAAGGTAGTTATTTCGAGTCCAACGGAAATCCCAAAGCAAGCAAGAAGCCCCTCGGTAGTCGCAATACCGAGGGGCTTCCTGTCGCTATGGAATCAGTGCTTGCCGTTCACAAAGAACTGTTCGTCAAGCCACTTGCAAACATAGTAAGCGGCTATGCTTGCTGCGACGGACAGTAAAAAGGTAGTTAACGCCTCCAAGGAAATCACCTCCCATCCATAAAAATGGGCCGGAGTGGAGCGGCAAGTACAGAATAGCACAGATTTTGACAAAACACAAGAAACTTACAAAGCGAGCCTCTTCTTTACCTTTCCGGCGGTTCCGCCCCAAAGGTTTTACCCACTCTTTTCCCGGCCATGGTTTCGGGCGGCGGGATAAAACGGTAGAATAAAGCCGTTCCCAGAGAGTTTGCGAAGACAGGTCCGGGAGGACCGAAAAGAGAGGATAAATGCTATGAAAGAGAGCAAGATCACCCGCCGCAATTTCCTGAAGGTCGGTGCTGTGGCATCGGCTGCCGGTCTGTTGAACGCCGCCCCGGTGGCCGCCAGCGCAGCCGCACCGGCTGCCTCTGCTGCTGAGGAGGAGAACTGCATCCTCGGCCTGACCAAAAAGCCCAAGTATATTTTCCTGTTCATCGGCGACGGCATGGGCACCGCCCAGATCCAGTCCGCCCGCTTCTACAAGGGCACCGTGGACAACAACGGCGCTGTGACCGAGGCCGACCTGAGCTTCACCAGCTTCCCCCATGTGGGCAGCGTGACCACCTACGACAGCACCTCCTTCTGCCCGGACTCCGCCTCCACGGCGACCTCCATCGCCACCGGCAACAAGACCGAGAGCGGCGTCATCAACATGTGCCCCTGGACCCGCGATGTGCCCTATGAGACCATCGCCGAGAAGCTGCACAGGCAGAAGAACTACAAGGTCGGCGTCGTGTCCTCCGTCAACATCGACCACGCCACCCCGGCCGCCTTCTACGCCCACCAGAGCACCCGCAAGAACTACTACCAGATCGGCGTCGAGCTGGCCAATTCCGGCTTCGAGTACTTTGCCGGCGGCGAGTTCCAGAAGGTGAACGGCGACGGCACCGGCCCCAACAACCACGAAGTTGCCGCACAGGCCGGCTACAACGTCGTCACCACCCAGGCCGGGGCCGCAGCCCTGACCGCCGGTGCGGGCAAGACCCTCATCATCGCCGAGAACCTGGCCGACGGCAAGGCCATGAACTACGCCATGGATGCCGCCGCTGGCGAGTGGCAGCTGACCGACTACGTCAAGAAGGGCATCGAGCTGCTGGAAAACAAGAAGGGCTTCTTCCTGATGACCGAGTCCGGCAAGATTGACTGGGCCTGCCACGCCAACGACGCCGCGGCTTCCATCCACGATGTGCTGGAGATGAGCAACGCCGTGCAGGCCGCTGTGGACTTCTACAACGCCCACCCGAATGAGACCCTGATCCTCGTCACCGCCGACCACGAGACCGGCGGCATGGCCATCGGCTACAAGACCACCAACTACGACACCTTCCTGACCAATCTGACCCACCAGAAGATGTCCTACGCCAAGTTCGATTCCACCTATGTGCAGGGCTATGTGGCGAACAAGACCCCGTTCGAGGTTGCCATGGCCGACGTCAAGGCCAACTTCGGTCTGACTCTTCCCACCGACCCCGATGCCGCCAGCGCCGGCAAGCTGCTGCTGACCGACTACGAGGTGGCAAACCTCCGCACGGCCTACGAGCGGACGCTGGAAGTCGGCGCTTCCTCCCAGAGCAAGATGAGCCAGCAGGATTATGAGCTCTACGGCACCTACATCCCGTTCTCCATGGCCATCTGCCACACCATCAACCATAAGTCCGGCATGGACCACACCACCTACGCCCACACCGGCGCAATGGTCAACCTCTATGCCAAGGGCGTCGGCGCAGAGAACTTCCGCGGCGTCTTCGACAACACCGAGATCTATCACAAGCTCGCTGAACTGACCGGCGTGCAGTAACCGACCCACAAGAAAAGCTCCGTCCCGTTTCGCTGAGGCAGCGAGGGGGACGGAGCTTTTTTCGATTTCAGATGGGGCGCAATCCCATTACTTGTTGTAGACTTCTTCCTTCAGCAGGCCCTCGCTCCTGGCGACACAGATGCTGGCGACGGCATCGCCGACGACATTCAGCGAGGTGACGAGCATCTCGATGGGGCGGTTGATGGCCAGAATGAGGGAGTAGGCCAGCAGAGCGCCGTCGTTGACGAAGCCCACGCCGGACAGGATGGTGAAGAGGATGACGGCACCTGCACCGGGGGCAGCCGGGGTGCCCACCGAGGCCAGCAGAGCCAGCAGGGCCACGACCACCAGCTGGCCGGGAGTGACTGTATAACCGGCGCAGCCCGCGATGAAGACGGTGGCGATGACCTGCATGATGGCGGTGCCATCCATGTTGATGGTCATGCCCAGAGGCAGCACGAAGGAAGCGATGCTCTCATCCACGCCGAACTCCTCCTCGCAGACCTTGATGTTCAGGGGCAGGGTGGCGGCGCTGGACGAGGTCGAGAAACCGAACACAGCCACATTGGCGATCTTGCGGATGAAGGTGATGGGGTTCAGCTTGGCACCCAGAGCGATCACCAGCGGGTAGGCCACTACCAGGAAGACCAGCAGCAGGATCACCGTGACCACCACATAGACCAGTGCAGGCTTGAGGTAGTTGATGCCGTAGATGGCAAAGGTGCGGGTGAGCAGCACGAAGACGGCAAAGGGAGCAAATTTGCTGACGATGAAGTTCAGGAAGACGACCACCACGTCATTCACCTCGCCCAGCAGGCGGCGCAGGGTGGCGGTGCGGCTCTCGCCCAGCGCATTCATGCTCAGGCCGGTGGCCACTGCCAGGAAGACGGCGCTCAGGACTGCACCATTGCTGCCAAAGGCCGTGATGATGTTGGAGGGGATGATGTTCAGCACCACGTTCAGCGGGTTGGAGCCGGTGGAGCCGGTGGCCTCGGTCAGGCCCTCGATGTGGGTGTTGAACAGCCCCATCGAGAAGGTGATGTAGCCCACGCTGCTGGCCAGCAGCAAAGCCAGGAAAGAGCACAGCAGGAACCAGAACAGGGTCTTGGCCGAGATGCGCCCCATGGTGCGGGTGTCGGCAATGCTGCCGATGGCCAGCGCGATGGAGGTGAACACCATCGGGATGATGACCAGCTGCAGCGCCTTGATAAAGAGCTGGCCGATGATATAGAAGATGCCGAAGGAGCGCTCTGCGCCCTCTGCGGTGATATCCTGGAACAGGAGCTCGTTGATCGTGGTCCAGATCTCACTCTTCCCGCCGGAGATGAGGCTCTCGCGCAGGAACATGAAGGCGAGGCCTGCCGCCAGGCCGCAGACCAGCGAAATGGCCATTCGTTTTGCTAAAGACATACCAGGTTTTTTCGTTTCCATAATACCTTTCCTCACAATCCTTGGTGATACCGGGCCCAGGCCCGCACTTTGTCTATCCTATCATAAGCCGTTCCCCACTTCAAGAAAAAAACAGACCAAATGCGGCATTTTCTTTCAATAGTCATACTTTTAAGGCGTTGACCACACAAAAAAACACCCGGAAGAAGCTCTTCCGGGTGGGAACACTTATGCCTTGAACTTGAGCAGCGGCACACCGATAGCGGTGTCGCCGGAGGCCACGACCGACATTTCGGACAGGTCGTCGCCGTTGGTCACGATGATGGCCGTTGCCGTGGGATGACCGGCGGCGCGGATGGCGTCGAGGTCGACCTTGAGCAGCGGGGTGCCCGCCTTGACTTTGGAGCCTTCCTTCGTCAGAGAGGTGAAGCCGTTGCCCTTCATCTCCACGGTATCCATGCCCACATGGATGAGCAGCTCAATGCCGTCATCGCTCATCAGGCCCACCGCGTGCAGGCTTTCGGGCACCTGCGTGACGGTGCCGTCAAACGGTGCGTAAACGGTATCTCCGGTGGGTTCGATGCCGCAGCCGCCGCCCAGAATGGCCGATGCGAACGTTTCGTCCGGCAGCTCCTCCAGCGGGATGACCTTGCCTGCCAGCGGCATCATCACCGTCTTCTTTTCGCCCTTGAATTTCGTCTCGGCTGCATCCTTGCCGCCGAACAGCTTATCAAAAAAGCCCATATCATTACCCTTCTTTCTGCGCTGCACACAGCGCGACCTTCATCTGAATAAAGATATCATACTGTGCCGGAAATTGCAATCCACATCCTGCACAAAGAGACGGACCGATGTTTGACACTTACAGCAGGGCCAGCAGGCCGTCGATCTCCTCCATCCGGGTGGCCCAGCTGGTGGCGATGCGCATGACGGTATGGGTGTCATCGAACTTCTCCCAGAAGCCGAATTTGGCCTTGCCCTCCAGCGCCGCCAGCTGCTCGTTGGAGAAAACGATGAAGATCTGGTTGGTGGGCGAATCCAGGAAGAAACGGTAGCCCTTGGCGGCCAACCCCTGCTTCAGGGCGTTGGCCGTGGCGATGGCGTTCCGGCTGATGGTCTGGTACAGGTCATCCGTGAAGAGGACATCGAACGGAAGCCCCAGCAGGCGGCCCTTTGCCAGCAGAGCGCCCTGCTGCTTCACCATGGTCATGAAATGCGCCGGTGCCCCATGGGGGAAGACGACGGCCTCACCGCAGAGGGCACCCACCTTGGTGCCGCCGATGTAGAAGACATCCGCCAGCCGGGCCAGGTCGGGCAGGGTGACGTCCGTACCCTCTGCCGCCAGACCGTAACCCAGGCGGGCACCGTCCACGAAGAGGGGCATGTGGTACATCTGGCAGACGTCGTGCAGCGCCTGCAGCTCGGCTTTGGTGTAAAGGGTGCCGTACTCGGTGGGGTGGGAGATGTACACCATGCCGGGGAAGACCATGTGGTCGTGGTTTCCGTCTGCGTAGAAGGTGGCGCAGAAGTCGCGGACGTCGGCAGCGTCCAGCTTGCCGTTCTTGTGGGGCAGGCCCAGCACCTTGTGGCCGGTGTACTCGATGGCCCCGGCCTCGTGGCCGTTGACGTGGCCCGTGGAGGCGGCCACGACCCCTTCCCACCGGTGCAGCATCGACGCGATGACGATGGCGTTGGTCTGGGTGCCGCCGGAGATGAAGGTCACATCTGCTTCCGGGCAGGCACAGGCGGCGCGGATCTTCTCCCTCGCGCTGGCACAGTAGGGGTCGGTGCCGTAGCCGGACACCTTTTCAAAGTTGGTCTCCATCAGCTTTTGCAGGATGGCCGGATGGGCTCCCTCACAGTAGTCGTTCTCAAAGTAAAACATCGTGTTCTGCATCCTCTCTATAATAGGTACCTTTATGATATGCTTTTGCATCGGAAATGTCAAACAGCAAAACCCGGCCCGCGCTCGCACCGTTCCGCTTTTTGTGCTATGATCGGGGCAAGCTCTGCGGCATTCGGCACCTGTTCCCGACTCCTTTGCTGTTTCTTAGCCGCCGGTGTGGTATACTTTGAACACCGAACGAATATCCATCCGAAAGGAGACATTTCTATGAGATCTTCCACCCGCAGGCACGATGCACTGGTGATGCTGTCCGGCATCGCTTCGGCCTTTCTGGTGGTGTCCGGCATCCAGGTGCTCAGCGGACGGATCGACGGCGTAGCCTCCATGGTCTTCGTGCTGGCCGTCTTTCTCATCTCGATGTATACCGATGGTTATCTGTGGGGTCTGGCCGCCTCGCTGCTGTGTGTGCTGGCGGTCAACTTTGCCTTTCGCTCGCCCTACTTTGCCTTCAACTTCACCCTGCCGGAGAACCTGTTCTCCGCGCTGGTGATGCTGGTCGTCTCCATCATGACCAGCACCCTTACCACCCGCATCAAGCTGCAGGAGCAGCTCCGGATGGAGAGCGAGACCGAGAAGATGCGCGCCAACCTTCTGCGCGCGGTCTCTCACGACCTGCGCACGCCCCTCACCTCCATCTACGGGGCCTGCTCCACGGTCATTGAAAATTATGACTCGCTGGCCAAAGAGCAGAAGTTAAAACTTCTCGGCGAAGTCTGTTCGGACGCCCAGTGGCTCAACCGGATGGTGGAGAACCTGCTGTCAGTCACCCGGTTCGACACCGGCACCGTCTCGGTGCAGAAGACCCCCACCGTGCTGGAAGAGCTGATCGACACCGTGCTGGTGCGGTTCCAGAAGCACTACCCGGACGTGAACGTCACGGTAGACCTGCCCGACAGCTTCGTGGTCATTCCGATGGACTCGATGCTCATCTCGCAGGTGCTGATGAACCTGCTGGAAAACGCCGTGCTCCACGCCGAGGGAATGACCAGGCTGACCCTCCGGGTCTTTACGCTGGGCAACCACGCCATCTTTGAAGTCTCGGATGACGGCTGCGGCATCCCCAAAGAGCGGCTGAAAGGGCTGTTCACCCGGGTGCTGCCCGCCGACGACACGGCCAGCCCCGGCAAGCACGGCATGGGCATCGGCCTTGCGGTGTGCGCGGCCATCGTCAAGGCCCACGGCGGCGAGATCAAGGCCGAGAGCCGCCCCGGCGAAGGCACCACCATCCGCTTCTGGCTGGAGACCGAATCCACGGACGAATCCACTGATCTGGAGGAAAACATCTGAAATGAGCAACAACAAATTCAAGATCCTCATCGTTGAAGACGAACCCACCATCTGCAGCTTCATCTATACCCTGCTGGACACCAACGGCTACAAGACCTATGTGGCCCCCACCTGTGAGCTGGGCAAATCCATCTTCACCTCCTACCTGCCCGACCTCATCATCCTGGACCTGGGCCTGCCCGACCGCGACGGCCGCGAGCTCATCCACTATGTACGCCAGAAGTTCATGACGCCCATCATCGTGCTGTCGGCCCGCACCACCGAGGCGGACAAGATCGAAGCGCTGGACCTTGGCGCGAACGACTACATCACCAAACCCTTCAGCACCGGCGAGCTGCTGGCGCGGGTGCGGGCCGCACTGCGGCTCAACCGCTTCAGCTCCAACCCCACCGGCGTCTTTCAGGCGCAGGACCTGCTCATCCAGTACGAGCGGCGCAAGGTCTATGTGGGCGGGGAGGAGATCAAGCTGACCCAGACCGAATACAACATCGTGGCCTTCCTCTCCGAACACGCGGGCCGGGTGATGACCTACCCCGCCATCGTCCGGGCCATCTGGGGCGATACCGACTGCGGCAGCACCAAAAAGCTGCAGGTCAACATGGCCAACATCCGCCGCAAGCTGGGCAGCCGCCCCGGCCACAACAACTACATCATGAACGAACTCGGCGTGGGCTACCGGATGATCGATGCCGACCACGACGGCCCGGACGCCCCCGCCGACCACGAGGAGAACGCATGACGCTTGCTCTGATCCTGTTTGTTTTCACCTACTGCCTGATGCTGGCCCTGCCCCGCTTCCGGCCCTTGGCGGAGCCGGGGCCTTTTTGCTTCTGGGGCCGCTGAGAGGTGCTTTCCGGTTTGTTTCTGATTACTAACTGTAGTCCGGCGGAAAATCCACCTAGGGATAGGCATTTCAAACTACGGTACGTAAAAAGTTTATACCGATTAACATTTTGAAAATCCCTTGAAAATTCCAAAATCCGTGCTACAATATCCGCAGAAACAGCAAGGCTGTTCGGTTTTTTCGCCCCATCCGGGGCTTGCAATAACATGGATAAAGGTAGGAAAACGATTATGGTAGATGTGAAAAAGATCGCACTGTTCGTCGGCGGCGTTGTGTTTGGTTCGGCAGGCTTCAAGCTCCTGTCCAGCAGCGATGCCAAAAAGGTCTACACCCAGACCACCGCAGCCGTCCTGCGCATGAAGGACTCCACTATGGAGACCGTCAACAAGGTCCAGGAGCAGGCCGGTGACATCCTGGCCGACGCAAAGGCCATCAACGAGGCCCGCGCCGCCAAGGCAGAGGCCGCCGTCATCGAGGACGAAGCCGCAGAGGCTGCTGCCGCCGAGGACGCTGAATAATTTTTGAGCGCTTGAGCCGCCTGCGGGCGGCTCTTTCTATTGAGGAAGGTATAACGTAACCATGAAATGCACCATTTTACATGAGGGCCGGGGCCGGATGCGCGTGCATGTCTGCAACGTGCGGATGACCCTGCACCGCGCCGATGTGCTGGAAGCCTATCTCAACCACCACGATGCCATCGAGAAGGCCACCGTCTACGAGCGGACCGGCGATGTGGTCTTGTATTACCGCGGCAGACGCGCCGATGCAGTCCAGGCGCTGAGCCGCTACAAATTCGACCAGCCGGAGCTGGACGCCCTTGTCACCACCGCCGACAGCCGGAAGCTCAATCAGGAGTATCAGGAGAAGATGTGCGACCTCGTGGCGGGCCACTTCTTCCGCAAGCTGTTCCTGCCCGCACCCATCCGCGCCGCCTACACAGTCTGGCGCTCCATCGCTTTTGTCTGGAAAGGGGTCCGGTGCCTGCTCCGCCGCAGGCTGGAAGTCGAGGTGCTGGACGCTCTGAGCATCGGCGTTTCCGTCCTGCGCGGCGACTTCAGCACCGCCGGTTCCGTCATGTTCCTGCTGAACCTTGGTTCTCTGTTGGAAGAGTGGACCCGCAAGAAGAGTCTGGACGACCTGGCCCGCAGCATGGCTCTGAATGTGGATAAAGTCTGGGTGCGCAGCCAGGGCACCGAGGTGCTCCTGCCCCTGACCAAAGTTCAGCCCGGCGATGAGATCGTGGTCCGCTCCGGCAACATGGTGCCGCTGGACGGCACCGTCATCGAGGGCGAGGCCATGGTCAACCAGGCCGCTCTGACCGGCGAATCCATGCCGGTGCGCAAGGCAAAAGGTGCCACCGTTTACGCAGGCACCGTCGTGGAGGAAGGCGAATGTGTCTTCCTCGCCAAGGCCGCAGGCGGCGCCAACCGCTACGACAAGATCGTGGCCATGATCGAGGAATCCGAAAAGCTCAAATCCAGCACCGAGAACCGCGCACTGGAGCTGGCCGACAAGCTGGTGCCCTGGTGTCTGGCCGGCACGGTCGTCACCTATGCGCTCACCCGCAACGTCACCCGCGCCATCTCCATCCTGATGGTGGACTTCTCCTGTGCGCTCAAGCTCTCGATGCCGCTGGCGGTCCTCTCCGCCATGCGGGAGTGCGGCACGGCCCACATCACGGTCAAGGGCGGCAAGTATCTGGAAGCGCTGGCCAAGGCCGACACCATCGTCTTTGATAAGACCGGCACCCTGACCCGCGCCACCCCGCAGGTGGTGGACATCATCCCCTTCAGCAACAGCGAGAAGGACGATGTGCTCCGTCTGGCCGCCTGTCTGGAAGAGCATTTCCCCCACTCCATGGCCAACGCGGTGGTCCGCGCCGCCAGAGAGCAGGGTCTGTCCCACGAAGAGATGCACTCCGAAGTGGAATACATCGTGGCCCACGGCATTGCCAGCCGGGTCGGCGGCGAGCGGGTGGTCATCGGCAGCTACCACTTCGTCTTTGAGGACGAGCACTGCATCGTTCCCGCCGACGAGCAGGAAAAGTTTGACCAGATGCCCGCCGAATACTCGCACCTGTACATGGCTGCTTCCGGCCAGCTGGTGGGCGTCATCTGCATCGCAGACCCCCTCCGCCCCGAAGCCGCTTCCGTGCTGCGCCAGCTGCACAAGCTGGGCATCCGGAACGCCGTGATGATGACCGGCGACAGCTACCGCACCGCCGAGGCCATTGCCCGGCAGGTGGGCGTGGACCAGTTCTTCGCGGAAGTCCTGCCCGAAGACAAGGCCAACTTCGTCCAGAAGGCCAAAGCCGAGGGCCACACCGTCGTCATGATCGGCGACGGCATCAACGACTCCCCCGCCCTTTCGGCTGCGGACATCGGCATCGCCATCAACTCCGGCGCTGCCATCGCCCGCGAGATCGCGGATGTCACCATCAAGGCCGACAGTCTGGAAGAGCTGGTCACCCTCAAGACCATCGCCAATGCGCTGCAGCACCGTGTCAGCTCGAACTACCGCTTCGTGCTCAGCTTCAACTCCACCCTCATCGCGCTGGGGGCTCTGGGCATCCTGCAGCCTGCCGCTTCGGCCATGCTGCACAACCTGTCCACCATCGGCATCAGCCTCCGGAGCATGACGAACCTCATCCAGAAGCCTTCTTCTGCACCGCAGCTCGAAGACTGACCGCCAGCCAACAGCAAAGCCCCCTGCACATACCGCGTGCAGGGGGCTTTGTGTTTCTATTGAAAGAGGAAGAACTTACAGGATGTCGATGTATTCACCGGCCAGAGCCTTGTTCATGCTGCGGACGGCGCAGAACTTGCCGCACATGGAGCAGGTGTCGCTGTGGTCGTCTTCGGGCAGGCGGGCGTCGCGGATGGCCTTGGCGGTCTCCGGGTCGATGGCACAGGCAAACTGTGCATCCCAGTCCAGCACACGGCGGGCATCGCCCATCTTGTCGTCGATGTCGCGGGCATGGGGGATGCCCTTGGCGATGTCAGCGGCATGGGCGGCGATCTTGGAAGCCACGATGCCCTGCTTCACATCGTCCACATTGGGCAGTGCCAGATGCTCGGCGGGGGTCACATAGCACAGGAAAGCTGCACCGCTGGCCGCTGCCACTGCGCCGCCGATGGCGGCCGTGATGTGGTCGTAGCCGGGGGCGATGTCGGTGACGAGGGGTCCCAGCACATAGAAGGGCGCACCCATGCAGATGCTCTTCTGGACTTCCATGTTGGCGGCGACCTGATTCAGGGGCACATGGCCGGGGCCTTCGACCATGACCTGCACGTTGTGGGCCCAGGCGCGCTTGGTCAGCTCGCCCAGACGGACCAGCTCCTCGATCTGGCAGACGTCGGTGGCGTCGGCCAGGCAGCCGGGGCGGCAGGCGTCGCCCAGCGAGACGGTCACATCGTGCTCCTCGCAGATGTCCAGGATCTCATCGAAGTGCTCGTAGAACGGGTTCTCGTTGCCGGTCATGCACATCCAGGCAAAGACCAGCGAGCCGCCGCGGCTGACGATGTTCATCTTCCGCTTGTGGGTGCGGATCTGCTCGATGGTCTTGCGGGTGATACCGCAGTGCAGGGTGACGAAGTCCACGCCGTCCTCTGCGTGCAGGCGGACCACATCAACGAAGTCCTGCGCCGTCAGGGTGGCGAGGTCGCGCTGGTAGTGGATGACCGAGTCATACACCGGCACGGTGCCGATCATGACCGGGCACTCGTGGGTCAGCTTCTGGCGGAAGGGCTGGGTGTTGCCGTGGCTGGACAGGTCCATAATGGCCTCTGCGCCCATGTTCACGGCGCTCATCACCTTCTGCATCTCGATGTTGTAATCCTTGCAGTCGCGGGAGACGCCCAGATTGACGTTGATCTTGGTGCGCAGCATGCTGCCGATGCCCTCCGGGTTCAGGCAGGTGTGGTGCTTGTTGGCCGGGATGGCGACCTTGCCCTCGGCCACCAGCTGACGGATCTCCTCCGTGGTGCGGTACTCCTTCTGGGCGACGATCTCCATTTCCTTGGTCACGATGCCCTTGCGGGCCGCGTCCATCTGTGTGGTGTAATTCTGCATCTTGTTACCTCCAGTTTGACAAGTCGATACGCTCTTGCTCTTTTTTCTATCGTTACGAAAGAGCCGGACTTCGCCCATCAAACGGGTGGTTTCCGGCGCCTCCGCAGATAAACCCTGCGGTGTTCATGTCAAAGCTCCTTTGCATGAAGTCTGTTCCGGCAGAAGGTGGTGCCCCCGGTCTGCCGCGGTCTCGTTCTTCTTGATACAACCTCTCCGTCATTGCTTCGCAATGCCACCTCCCCTTGTAGGAAAGACTCCCTCCGGCCGGAGGGAGATGTCGCGAATAGCGACAGAGGGAGGATGACCACTGGCGAGTCGGTGATGGTCGTTCTGGATGAGCAAAGTTTTTGCTTCCGGAAACGACCGGGCTCCGCTGTTGAGATTTACAGCAGCAATACAAATGCTGCTACCAATGCGGACAGGGCCCGCCGCCCTGCGCCCAATCGGGCCCAAGCGAACAGCAGGGCCTGCCCGGCCTGCCAAGGGCTCCCCTAGCAGGGGAGCTGTCGAGCGGATACGAGACTGAGAGGTTGTACGAAGGACAACTTTATAGCTGTTCTACCAATGCCCTCAATTCCCTGCACTCGGCCTCGATGTCCTTAGCCGCGAAGATGGCGCTGACCAGCGCCACACCGGCCTCGCCGCAGTGGGCAAGGCTGAGCAGGTTCTGCTTGTGGATGCCGCCGATGGCGACCACCGGGATGGGGACCGCCGCGCAGATGTCCCGCAGCGTCTCTTTGGGCAGGGCGGTCACATTCGTCTTGGTGGCGGTCGCAAACATGGCCCCGCAGCCCAGATAGTCCGCACCGGCCTCCACAGCGGCTCTGGCTTCGGCCACATTGTGGGCCGACACGCCGATGATGGCCTCCGGGCCAAGGATGCGCCGGGCTTCGGCAGGGTCCATGTCCTCCTGCCCCAGATGCACACCATTGGCTCCGCACTGCCTGGCCAGCGCCACGTTGTCGTTCAGAATGAACGGCACACCGTACCGTTTGCAGAGGGCGGAGATCTCCAGCGCCTCTGCCAGAATGGCCGCGTCGCCCAGATCTTTTTCCCGCAGCTGCACACAGGTGGCCCCGCCCTTCAGGGCAGCTTCCACCTGCTGGGGCAGGGTCTGTTCGCCCACCCAGGCGCGGTCGGTCACGGCATAGAGCCGCAGCATCTCAGCAGTACAGTTCATCGTTTGCTCCTTGGTCAAGTTGTTCGCCGGTCAGGTTGGACACGGCATCCATCAGATACATGCGCAGCGTTCCGGTGCCCTCTTCGCCGGTCAGGCGGGCAGCGGCAGTCTCGCCGCAAAGGCCCATCGCACAGACGGCGGCGGCCGCCGCGGCCAGCGGGCGGTCGGGGTTGGCCCCCACGAAAGCCGCTGTCAGGACCGACAGCATACAGCCCGCCCCGGTCACACGCCGCAGCAGCGGGGTGCCGTTGCGGAGGATGTGGGTGGTCTTCCCGTCCGTCACGATGTCCTCGGCCCCGGTCACTGCCGCGACGCAGTGGTGCTGCGCGGCAAACTGCTCAGCCAGCGGCCGCAGGGCCTCCGGCGGCAGGGTCTTACCGGCATCCACCCCGCGCGAGACCTGTGCAAGCCCGCTCAGCGCCTGCAGCTCCGAGGCGTTGCACCGCAGCACGGTAACGGGCACTTCCCGCAGCACCTCGGCCGCGATGCTCTGGCGGAACTGCGATGCGCCCACGCCCACCGGGTCAAAGACCACCGGCAGGCCCAGCCGGGCGGCGGTGCGGCCCGCTTTGACCATGGCCTCGGCCTTGCGGGGGTTCGGGGTGCCCAGACTCAGGCAGAGGGCCCGGCTCAGCGCCGTGATCTCCTCCACCTCCTCCGGGTCGTCCGCCATGATGGGCGACGCCCCGGCCGCCAGCACGATGTTGGCGCAGTCGTTGGCGCTGACGAGATTCGAGATGCAGTGGACGAGAGGCGAGGTTTCCCGCACCCGGTCGAAAAGAGCTCCAAACGCTGTCACGGTGCCCTCCTCAGCTCAGGCTGGTCTGCATGGAGCGCAGAGCGCCGGAGCGCTGCAGCGCAGCCAGCAGCACACCTGCAATGACCGCACCGCCTGCGGTCGAGACGAGGAAGGGCACGATGTAGGCATAGAATGCGATATCGCCCGCGCTCTTGCCCATCAGCAGGATGGCCACCGGGTAGGCGCACAGCCCGCCCAGGATGGAGGTGCCGAACACCTCACCCACCAGAGTGGGCAGCAGCTTTTCGGTCTTGTGGTAGACGATGCCGCACAGCAGGGCACCGAACATGCTGCCGGGGAAGGCCATCAGGCTGCCCAGGCCCAGCAGGTTGCGCAGCAGCGAGGCCACGAAGGCCACGCCGATGCCGTAGTAGGGGCCCAGCAGCACAGCGCACAGGATGTTGACCATGTGCTGCACCGGGGCGCATTTGCTGCCAAAAATGGGGAAGCTGAACACGCTGCCCACAACGGCCAGGGCGCAGAGCATCCCGGCCAGAGCCAGCTTTTTCGTAGAGAGTGCTTTCATGAGGATTCCTCCTATTGCAAAGCGGTCGAGACTTTCTGGTCTCCTCTCACGCCGGAACACGGCTTCCCATCGCGTCGATTCAAGGCCCAGGGCGCTCCCCCTCGGCCCGGAGCCGCCCACAAGGCGGCTGCGGCAGAAAACAAAAACAGGAGCTCCCTCTGCGGAAGCCCCTGTGAAAACGCATCGTGATGACTTCCTACGGCGGCATTATCCGCATCAGGTAAAAGGGTCGAAGTTTGAGCACTTCCTCTCAGCCCGCATGACGAGCTCCCCTGTATTTTGTTGTCGGGAGTATTCTACACCCATCGTGCCAAAATTGCAAGAGGCAGTTTCCTTTTGCAGTGCTTCTGTGCTATACTAAGGGTAGTTTCGCAACCAAAACCACTTCAAAGGAGATTTGGAATATGGGTCTTGTAAAAGCTGCAATGAACGCGGCCTCCGGCGTGATGGCCGACCAGTGGAAAGAGTTTTTCTATTGCGATGCCCTCCCGGCCGAAGTGCTGGCCGTCAAGGGGCAGAAGCGCACCGACCGCCGCTCTGCCAACAAGCACGGCAATGAGAACATCATCTCCGACGGCTCCGTCGTGGCCGTGGCAGAGGGCCAGTGCGCCCTGATCGTGGAGCAGGGCAAGGTGGTGGAGCTGTGCGCCGAGCCGGGCGAGTACACCTACAGCACCGGCACCCAGCCCTCCCTGCTCAGCGGCGGGCTGAAGGACATCGACGGCGTCTTTGCCGAGATGGGCAAGCGGTTCGGCTTTGGCGGGCAGGCCGCCGCCGACCAGCGCATCTACTACATCAACACCAAGGAGCTGGTGGGCAACAAGTACGGCACCCCCAACCCGGTGCCCTTCCGGGTGGTGGACCAGCGCGCCGGCATCGACCTCGACATCGCCATCCGCTGTTTTGGCGAGTACAGCTACCGCATCGTCAACCCCATCCTGTTTTACACCAACGTCTGCGGAAATGTGGAAAACGCCTACACCCGCGACGCGCTGGACGGTCAGCTCAAGACCGAGCTGATGACCGCCCTGCAGCCCGCTTTTGCCCGCATCAGCGAGCAGGGCATCCGCTACTCCTCCCTGCCCGCCCACACCACCGAGCTGGCGGACGCCCTCAACCAGGCCCTCAGCGCCAAGTGGAGCAAGCTGCGCGGCATCGAGATCGTCTCGCTGGGCGTATCCGGCGTCA
>OGJE01000338.1_pt1 | contig 20519 bp, 17 predicted proteins | sample 1571981 | NCBI WGS metagenome assembly OGJE01 (sample SAMEA2582118, study PRJEB24529) | metagenome | biome: Human gut stool | place: China | collected 2011
GTGTCGCAAGCGACCGCCGCAGGCGCAAGAATGTGCCGAGGCACATTCTTTGTTCTTTTTACAAGAAATAGAACTGTCACATTTATAACACAAAACATTCACAGAACTCTGATACTTTTGAAAAGTCAAAAATCTCGGTTTGTCTGCATAGATATAGACTGGAAGAAATATAGGGAGGTAAGACTTTGATAGAAGTAAAGAATCTTGTGAAGAAGTATGGAAATCATACAGCAGTAGATCATTTGAACTTCACAATAGAGGAAGGGCATGTCTACGGCTTTCTTGGACCGAATGGGGCGGGAAAATCAACAACGATGAATATTATGACAGGATATCTCGGTGCTACCGAAGGAGAAGTGCTGATTAATGGACATGATATTCTGAAAGAGCCGGAGGAGGCGAAAAGGCAGATTGGTTATCTGCCGGAATTGCCACCGTTGTATATGGAGATGACAGTTCGTGAATATCTGGAATTTGTAGCGGAGTTGAAAGGAATCGCTAAGAAGAAAAGAGGAGAGTCTATCAATGAAGTAGAGAAGATGGTGAAGATCTGGGAAGTGGAAAACCGTCTGATCAAGAATTTGTCAAAAGGATACCGTCAGAGAGTCGGACTGGCACAGGCGGTGCTTGGATTCCCGGAGATCATCATTCTTGATGAACCAAGTGTCGGACTTGATCCAAAACAGATCATAGAGATCCGTGAACTGATCCGTCAGCTTGCGAAGAAACATACAGTGATCCTGAGTTCTCATATTTTGGCGGAAGTCCGTGAAATCTGCGATTATATTTTGATCATTTCCAAAGGAAAACTGGTTGCAAGTGACACACCGGAGAACCTGGAACGGAATCTGGGAGATTCTGATCTGATTGAGATCGAGACGAAAGCAGATCCGGATGAAGTTCGAAGAATTCTTGAGACAGTAGATGGAATTCGAAGCATTTCTACAAAGCATCTGGAAAATGGAATCACATGGGCTCAGATTCAGGAGAAGAAAAATACAGATGTACGTGAAAAAGTATTTCAGGCATTTGCACAGAATCATCAGCCGCTGCTGAAACTGAATCCGTTGCAGGTAAGTCTTGAAGATGTCTTTATGGAACTGACGCAGAGCGACAGGGCAGCAGAAGAATATGCAGAAAAGGCGAAGAAGAAGGAAACGGAGGACATGAAAGATGCTGGCGATTTATAAAAGAGAAGTACGCTCCTATTTTCAGTCTATGGTGGGATGCGTGTTTGTTGCATTTCTTATTGCATTTACAGGAATCTACTTTATGGCATATAACCTGACAGCCGGATATCCATACTTTTCCTATACGCTTTCAGGCACACTGATTGTATTTATAGTAGGGATTCCGCTGATCACGATGCGTAGTTTTTCAGAAGAGCGTAAAAATAAGACGGATCAGCTGCTTCTGACAGCTCCGGTCAGTCTGTGGAAGGTTGTGCTTGGAAAATATCTTGCAATGGTAACGGTAATTGGAATTCCGAATGTGATCTTCTGTGCGTTCCCATTAATCATTAAGGCACAGGGAACTGCATATCTGAAAGTAGATTACATATCCATCGGGGTATTCTTCCTGTTGGGCTGTGTATATGCGGCAATCGGCATGTTCCTGTCTGCTCTGACGGAAAGTCAGATGATCGCATTTATCAGTACATTTGGTATTCTGCTTATCTTGTATCTTTGGAATGGAATTCTTTCCATGCTTCCAAGCAGTGCAGTCAGCGGATTGGTCGGTGTGATTATTATTCTGACTCTGATTGTTGTTTATATTTATCAGATGACAGGAAATATAGTGATTGCCGGTGTGATCGAAGCAGTTGGTGTGATCGCCGGTGTGGTTGTGTACTTTGTGAAATCAAGTCTTTATGAAAACCTGCTGACAAAGATGCTTGGAAGACTGGCACTTGCAGATGTATTTACGGATATCACTTCGAACAGTATTGTAGATATAACAGGAATCGCGCTGTATCTTTCACTGATCGTAGTCTTTGTGTTCCTGACAGTACAAGCAATCCAGAAGAGACGTTGGAATTAGGAGGGCATGAAAGTGGATAGAAGAAAGAAAACAACAGGAAAGATCAAAGGGATGTTCCACACCTCCGGTACAAAGCACGGATCTTACAGTGTGGGGCTGACAGTACTTGTAATCGCAATTGTTATTGTGTTCAATCTGGTGATCGGACAGATTCCGGAAGCTTATCGCAATCTGGATATGAGCAGTACAAAGATTTATGAAATTTCAGATACAACAAAGGATCTGCTGAGCGGATTGAATGATAAAGTCGATATGAAAGTTCTTGCGGTAAAGAAAGACACGGATGACAGGATTAAGACATTTATCAGTAAATATGCAGCACTTTCAGATAAGATCAATGTTGAGTGGATCGATCCGGTTCTGCATCCGTCAGCATTGACAGAGTATAATGCATCCGAAAATACAATTGTTGTATCTTGTGAAGCAACAGGAAAGACAACAACTATTTCTTTTGACAAGATTCTTGTTATGGATATGTCTTCCTATTATTATTCAGGAAATGCATCTTATTCAGAATTTGACGGAGATGGCCAGTTGACAAGTGCGGTGAATTATGTGACAAGTGATGTGCAGAAGACAATCTATAAAGTAAGCGGACATGGAGAGGCGGATCTGTCATCTACAGTTACAGATTTGATGAGTAAAAATAATTACACGCTGACAGAGCTGAACCTTCTGATGGCAGATTCTATTCCGGATGATTGTGATCTTCTGCTTATGAATGCACCGACGAATGACCTTTCAGAAAATGAAGTGACACTTCTGACAAATTATCTGGCAGCGGGCGGAAAAGTGATGTGTTTGCTTGGAGATACCTCTCTGACGGATTTTCCAAATCTGGCAAGTGTGCTGAAGGTGTATGGAATTGAAGGTGCAGATGGTTATATTGCGGATCCTACAAGATGTTATCAGAACCAGCCATATTATATCTTCCCACAGCTGAAGGTATCCGGTGATCTTGCGAACGGAATCAGTTCTCAGATGGTGCTTTTGACGAATGCACATGGAATGACATTGACAGATCCGGCACGAGATACGATCACAACAAGCGCATTCATGGAGACATCGGAAAATGGATACGCAGTAACAGAGTCCGAACAGAAACAGGGAACGTATGAACTTGGAGTTGTTGCGACAGAGACAATTTCTTCGGGAGATGATTCTGAGGAAAGCAGTACAACAGAAGCCCGTCTGACTGTGATCTCCGCAGGAAGCCTGATCGACAAGAATATTACAGATGCATTTTCACAACTTGAGAATGCACAGATCTTTATGAATGCAGTAAGTGCAAACTTTGACGGAGTGCAGAATCTTTCTATTGAGGCAAAGAGTCTTGGAACAGAGTATAATACGATACAGCATGCCGGTCTGTTCAGCCTTCTTGTAATCTTTGGAATCCCGGCAGTGATTCTGATTGCCGGATTCAGCGTATGGTTCAGAAGAAGAAAAGCTTAAGGAGGAAGAAATCAGAATGAAGAAAAAGAAAGGACCATTGATTTTAATCTGTGTTCTGGTGTTGCTCCTGATCCTCTATTTTGTCTTAAGCACATGGAATAAGAAGCAGGATTCCAAGGAAGAAGAAACGGTGAAAGTGACAGACCTGGAGACCTCAAAGATTACCGGAGTGAAATATGACTTAGGAACAGGTGAAATGAATTTTGAGAAAGATGGAGATACCTGGTACTATACTGCAGATAAAGATTTTCCATTGCGTCAGAGTTATCCGAAGACAGTAGCGGATGCCATGGGACAGTTGAATGCGGATCGAGAACTTGAGGATGCGGATGCACTGGAAGAATATGGATTAGATCACCCGACTTATACGGTTACACTGACAGATGAAGATGGAACTGTGACAACGATCAAGGTTGGGAATGCGACCGGAAATGATTACTATGCGACAGTGGACGATACGGAAAAGGTTTATACAATTCCGGCGACTTCATTGGATGATATCCAGACAGAACTGGATCAGATCGCTCAGCTGGATACTTATCCAAGTATCGGAAGTGGAAACCTGAAAAAAGAAGTGATCACACAGAATGGTGAGACGATAACCTATGATTCCGAAAATGAGGATCAGGCAGAAGATGTTGCGGCAGTAGCCGGAGGACTTGGTGCAGCAACGCTGTCAGAGGTAGCGGATTATTCTGTAGATGATGCGGATCTTACAGGGTATGGTCTGGATGAGACTTCCAAAATCACAGTAGAAGTTACTTATACAAGCGATGATGAAGATCAGACAATGACGCTTTACATCGGAGGAGAAAATGGAAGTGGGGACAGATATGTCAGGATTAATGATTCCAGGATTGTGTACCTGATCTCAGATGAAATCTGTAATAATATATTGAATCAATAAAGACTGGTAACTGTTCGGAGAAAACGAAGAAAATTCGCTGTATTTCCTCTGGACGGTTACCACATTTTATATTTATTTAATTGACTTTTGAATGAAAACAGCGCAGAATATAGCACATATCATTTTAGTAGGAAACTCAACGGAAGAGTACACGATAAGTTACAGATATCGTGAAAATAATGTGTGTAGACAGAGTTATTGAGAAAGAAGGATTTTGTATGAAAGAAAAATTTTTACGTTTTATGCAGGGAAGGTATGGCGTGGATCAGTTTTCTAAAGCGCTGCTCATTGCAGGATTGGTAGTAGTGCTCCTGTCTTCTTTTTTTACAGGGAAAGGAGTGGGGACGCTATTTTATTTCCTTGGATGGGTATTGGTCATTTATTGTTATTTCCGGGTCTTTTCCAGAAATATATCGAAAAGGTATGCAGAAAATCAGAAGTATCTTGCGAAGACTTATAAACTCAGAACTTATATTCAGCAGCAGAAGAACAGTTTGGCACAGAGAAAGGTATATCATATCTATAAGTGCCCGGGATGCAAGCAGAAGATCCGTATTCCGAAAGGAAAGGGAAAGATAGAGATTCGCTGTCCGAAGTGCGGAACAACATTTATTAAAAAGAGTTGATGCATTTACCAGAGACGCAACATCTGCTATGATATGCAGGTGGTATTTATAGAATGAGGATGAGAGAAAGAACGAGGGAATAAGAAGGATGTCAGATCCATACAGTATATTAGGTGTAGACAGGAATGCTACGGATGAAGATGTGAAGAAAGCTTATCGAAAGCTGAGCCGACAGTATCATCCAGATGCGAATATCAATAATCCGAAGAAAGATGAGGCTGAGGCGAAGTTTAAGGAAGTGCAGCAGGCTTATCAGCAGATTATGGATGAACGCGAAAAAGAATATAATTCCGGGTATGGTTCAAGTGATGGCTCAGGTTATGGTAGTTACGGTCCGTTTGGAGGATTCGGCGGTTTTGGTTCTTATGGATATGGTTCGGCAGGAAGTATGGGCGGAACTTCCGGGATGAGTGAGGAAGATGCACATCTGAATGCAGCAGCTAATTATATACGAAGCGGACATTATAAAGAAGCTCTTAACGTACTCGCCGGAATCAGCCAGCATAGTGCAAGATGGTATTTCTACAGCGCATCGGCGAATTCCGGATTAGGAAATAACGTGACTGCATTGGAACATGCGAGAGAAGCAGTTCGTCTGGAACCACAGAATATGCAGTATCAGATGTTGCTTCAACAGCTGGAAGGTGGCGGAAACTGGTATCAGACAAGGCAGACAATGTACGGATATCCGGGAACCTACAATAGTAGCTGGTGTGTGAAACTATGTATTGCCAATCTGATGTGCAATATTTGCTGTAACAGTGGCGGACTGTGCCTGGGAGGCGGTCCGAGCGGCGGAACATTTATGTAAGATGAATAGAAGAGGAGAATCGAGAATGTTAACACAGTTTTCGAGAACAGAACTGCTTTTAGGTAAGGAAGCAATGAACAAGCTGGAAGGCGCCCGCGTTGCCGTGTTTGGTATCGGTGGTGTCGGTGGATATGTATGTGAAGCGCTTGTGAGAAGCGGAGTCGGAAAGCTTGATCTGATTGATAATGATAAAGTATGCATGAGTAATCTGAATCGCCAGATTATTGCGACGAGAAATACAGTTGGCAAATACAAAACAGAAGTGATGAAGAGTCGTATCCTTGAGATTAATCCCGAGACGGAAGTGAATATCCATAATTGTTTCTTTCTGCCGGAAAATGCGGAGGAATTTCCTTTTGAAGAATATGACTATGTAGTAGATGCAGTTGATACGGTAACAGCTAAGATTGCGCTTGTAATGAAATGTAAAGAAGTGGATGTGCCGATCATTAGCAGTATGGGTGCAGGAAATAAGCTGGATGCGAGCGCCTTTCGCGTAACAGATATTTATAAGACAAAGGTGTGTCCGCTTGCGAAAGTGATGCGACGTGAATTGAAGAAACGCGGCGTAAAGAAGCTGAAAGTAGTATATTCGGAAGAGGAGCCGATCCGTCCAATGGAAGATACTTCGGATAATTGTAGCACAGAGACGGTTTGTCAGGACGGTGTAGAATATAAAGCTGCAAAACGCAGATCCACTCCGGGCAGCGTGGCATTTGTACCGTCAGTGGCAGGTCTGATCATTGCAGGTGAAGTGATTAAGGACCTTGCGAGATAAGAAAGAACGACAGGGGAAGAGAGATGAGTAAATCAAAGAAAGAATTAAGTTTTGCCGAAGAAGTAGAACAGAGTCTGCGTAAAAAATTCAGAAAGAATATATGGTGCAAATTTACAAAGGCAATCAACGAATATGAACTTGTAAAACCGGGAGACAGAATTGCTGTCTGTATTTCCGGAGGAAAAGATTCTATGTTGCTGGCAAAGCTTTTTCAAGAACTGAAGCGTCATAATAAATTTGATTTTGAGGTGAAATTCCTTGTGATGGATCCCGGGTACAGTCCGGTCAATCGTCAGGTGATAGAAGAGAATGCGAGACGTCTGGAGATTCCGATAGAGATTTTTGAGTCAGATATTTTTGAATCAGTTTTTAATATAGAAAAATCCCCATGTTATCTCTGTGCAAGAATGCGTCGTGGATATTTGTACAGTCATGCGCAGAAGATGGGATGTAATAAGATTGCGTTGGGACATCATTATGATGATGTGATCGAGACGATCCTTATGGGAATGCTTTATTCAGCGCAGGTGCAGACAATGATGCCGAAGCTGCATAGTACAAATTTTGAAGGAATGGAACTGATCCGACCGCTATATATGGTTCGCGAAGAAGATATCAAAGCATGGAGAGATTATAATGATCTGTATTTTCTTCAGTGTGCATGTAAGTTTACGGAAGCGTGCGCTACAAGTGAGAATAATGAAGAGAATCTTTCTAAGCGTAAAGAAATCAAAGAATTGATCGCTACATTGAAAAAAGTAAATCCATATGTGGAAGGAAATATTTTCAAGAGTGTCGAAAATGTAAATCTGGATACTGTGGTTGCATATAAGTCAAAAGGGATGAAACATCATTTCCTTGATACTTATGATCGGAAAGAAGAAATTTAGCCGATAGTTCAAGATATATAGTTGAAATAGGTATAAAACAATTTCGTATAAAACAATTTAAGAAAGAGGCTTGACTTCCGTTTGTTCCCATGATACAATGTTTGGGCGAATGGAAGTAGGCTTTTTTTTTATGCCTAAAAATTGATGGCTCGCAACCATCAGCAACACGTAGGTGAATATATTAAAAGCGAGGTGGAAGTTGTGCGCACAAGAATTACTCTGGAATGTACGGAATGCAAGAACCGTAACTACAACATGACAAAGGATAAGAAGACTCATCCGGAACGCATGGAAACCAAGAAGTACTGCAGATTCTGCAAATCACACACACTGCACAAAGAGACAAAATAATTGTTGTCGAAAGGAAGTGGAATTATGGGTGAGAATACAAAAACTCAGAAGAAGAGCTGGTTCAAAGGACTTAAGGCAGAGTTCAGGAAGATCGTTTGGCCAGACAAGAATACACTTGCTAAACAGACCACGGCAGTTGTTGCTGTCTCCGTAGTGCTTGGAGCGCTGATCTCAGTAGTTGATGCGCTTTTGAGATATGGAATTGACTTTTTAGTGAAGTAGTTGATCGCAGCAGAAAGGTGATTTTATGTCAGAGGCAAAATGGTACGTCGTTCATACCTATTCAGGGTATGAGAACAAAGTAAAAGCAAACATTGACAAGACAATTGAGACTCGTCATCTGGAAGACCAGATTTTGGAAGTTCGTGTTCCACTTGAGGAAGTACCTGAGATACGTAATGGAGTGGAAAAGGTCGTACAGAGAAAGATGTTTCCTGGATATGTTATGATCCACATGATCATGAATGATGACACTTGGTATGTTGTAAGAAACACAAGAGGTGTTACAGGATTTGTCGGACCTGGATCCAAGCCGGTACCGCTTGATGAGAGTGAGATGGAGAACCTTGGAATCAAACAGGATGAGGTGATCCTTGATCTTGAGATCGGTGATGTTGTAACTGTACTTAGCGGTGCATGGGAAGGAACAGTTGGAGCTGTTCAGACAATCAACGAACAGAAGAAGAGTCTGACAATCAATGTTGAGCTGTTTGGCCGAGAAACTCCGGTTGAACTTGGTTTTTCAGAAGTGAAGAAAATGGATTAAAATTGCGTGGGAGGGATGAGAATCCCGCCAATACCACAAGGAGGTAATTGAAATGGCAAAAAAAGTAGAAGGATATATCAAATTACAGATTCCTGCTGGAAAGGCAACTCCGGCACCACCGGTTGGTCCTGCACTTGGACAGCACGGTGTAAACATCGTAGAATTTACAAAACAGTTCAATGCTAGAACAGCAGATCAGGGAGATCTTATCATCCCTGTAGTAATCACTGTTTACAATGACAGAAGCTTCAGCTTCATCACAAAGACACCACCGGCAGCAGTTCTTATTAAGAAAGCTTGTAAGATTCAGTCCGGTTCTGGTGTACCGAACAAGACAAAAGTTGCTACAATCACAAAAGCTCAGGTTAGAGAGATCGCTGAAATGAAGATGCCAGACCTGAACGCAGCTACAGTAGAGAGGCTGCTGAGAGCATGATCGCTGGAACATGCCGTTCCATGGGTGTAGTTGTAGAAGACTAATCCGGATCATATAAAGATTATATTGTAGGATACAATCAGCCGACCTTTTCCGGTGTCCTCGGGGGAGAGAGCGCTGAGAGTTCAATTGTTTAGTAAATTCATAAAGTGGGAGGGGCAAGTTCCCGCCAATACCACAAGGAGGTTATTGTAAAATGAAACGAGGAAAAAAATATATCGAAGCTGCAAAACTGATCGAAAGAGGAAATCTCTATGATCCTGCAGAAGCAGTAGCATTAGTAAAGAAATCAGCAACAGCAAAGTTTGACGAGACAATCGAGGCTCATATCAGAACAGGTTGTGACGGACGTCACGCTGATCAGCAGATCCGTGGTGCTGTAGTTCTTCCACACGGAACAGGTAAGAAGGTTCGCATTCTTGTGTTCGCTAAGGACGCTAAGGCAGAGGAAGCAAAAGCAGCAGGCGCTGACTTCGTTGGAGGAGACGAACTGATCCCGAAGATTCAGAACGAGGGATGGCTTGACTTCGACGTTGTAGTTGCTACACCGGATATGATGGGTGTTGTTGGACGTCTTGGACGTGTACTCGGACCTAAAGGACTTATGCCAAACCCGAAGGCTGGTACAGTAACAATGGACGTTACAAAAGCTATCAACGATATCAAAGCTGGTAAGATTGAGTACAGACTGGACAAGACAAACATTATCCATGTTCCGATCGGAAAAGCATCCTTTACAGAGGAGCAGTTAGCGGACAACTTCCAGACGCTTATCGATGCAATCAACAAGGTTAGACCAGCCGCTGTTAAAGGTCAGTACCTGAAGAGTGTAACTCTTACATCTACAATGGGACCTGGCGTGAAGATTAACCCGGTTAAGCTTGCATAATAAAATGTAAAAGAGACAGTTGCGAGACTGTCATAGAGGAGGATCTGCTTTCGGCGGATCCTCTTTTGAAAAAGAAAAAATAAAAAAGATAAAAATGGGCTTGACATATAGAAAATAACATGGTATTATAGCCTAGCAACTGCCGAAGACAGTAGGTGCTGAAAAGCGTAAGTTATGAACGCCTACCGAGGAAGAATGAATTTTTACATGCGTATGAATTTGTAGAACCTCCACGTCTTTGGGCTTGGAGATTTTTTAGTTTCAGCAGAGTGATCTGCTGGGAACTTTGGCAGTACACGAATAATATAAGGAGGTGTACCGAAAAGTGGCAAAGGTTGAAGTAAAACAGCCAATCGTTGAGAAGATTGCAGAAGAGATTAAAGACGCTCAGTCAGTAGTTCTCGTTGACTACCGTGGACTTACAGTTGCTCAGGATACAGAGCTTCGTAAACAGCTTAGAGAAGCTGGTGTGATCTACAAAGTTTACAAGAACACAATGATGAAGAGAGCTTTCGAGGGTACTGAATTCGCAGCCCTTGATGACTGCCTGGAAGGACCAAGCGCTATTGCTATTTCTAAAGATGACGCAACAGCACCGGCAAGAATCCTTTACAAATTTGCACAGGATGCTCCGGCACTTGAACTTAAGGGTGGTGTAGTTGAAGGAACAGCATATGATGTAGCAGGTATTTCTGAACTTGCTAAGATCCCTTCAAGAGACGAACTGCTTTCCAAGTTGCTTGGAAGCTTACAGTCACCTATCACAAACTTTGCTCGTGTTATCAAACAGATCGCAGAGCAGGGTGGAGAAGCGGCTCCAGCAGAAGCAGCAGAGGAGACAGCAACAGACGCAGAGTAATATGCGTCAGCTGATCTGGATACAGACAGCATATATGAGCAGATGCTCATCTAATTAATTAAGAATGAAAAGAAAAATGGAGGATATTTAAAATGGCTAAATTGACAACAGCTGAAATGATCGAAGCGATCAAAGAGTTATCAGTATTAGAGTTAAACGAGCTTGTTAAAGCTTGTGAAGAAGAGTTCGGCGTATCTGCAGCAGCAGGCGTTGTAGTTGCAGCAGCAGCTGAGGGTGCAGGAGCAGCAGAGAAAGATGAGTTCGACGTAGAGCTTACATCCGCTGGAGCATCTAAAGTAAAAGTTATCAAGGCTGTTCGTGAGATCACAGGTCTTGGACTTAAAGAAGCTAAAGAGCTTGTAGACGGAGCTCCGAAGGTAGTTAAAGAGGCAGTTTCTAAAGCAGAGGCTGAGGAAATCAAAACTAAACTTGAAGAGCAGGGAGCAGAGGTTACTCTTAAATAATTTTCCTGAATATAAGTTTATTCCGACCGCAGAAGATGATATGCTTCTGCGGTCTTTTTGCGAAAGAGGCGTTAGAAATGGATGCAGTTGAGTTGACGAGAGAACTGATTAAGATAGAAAGTACGGATCCAGGAAGCTGGGAAACCGAGATTGGTGAATATATCTGCGACTATTTGAAAGAGAGTGGAGCAGATACAGAGACTTACGAAGTAGAGCCGGGAAGAAAAATTGTAAAAGGTGTTGTGAAAGGTGCGAAAGCGCATCCGGCACTGGTATTTATCTGTCACATGGATACGGTTGTTAAGGGCGAAGGATGGACAAAGAATGCATTCGGCGCAGAAGTTTCAGATGGGAAAATCTGGGGACGAGGAGCTTGTGATATGAAGTCAGGACTTGCAAGTGCTTTGACAGCATTTGCGGAGGTGGCAAAATTACAGAAAGAGAATGCTGAGGATATAGAAAAACTTCCGGGAACATTAGTCTTTATCGGAACTGTAGACGAGGAAGCAGATATGAAAGGGTCAGAAGCAGCAGTGCAACAAGGATGGATTCAGAAGGAAGACTGGGTTCTTGATATGGAACCAACTTCCGGAATGATTCAGATGGCTCACAAAGGGAGAACCTGGTTTGAACTGAGTGTGGAAGGCATTACTGCACATGCGAGTATGCCGGAGAAAGGCGCAGATGCAATCGCCGGAATCGCATTTATGATCGCAGAGATCCGAAAAGCGATGGGAAAAGTACCGACACATGAAGAACTTGGAAAGTCTACGGTTACATTTGGACAGATTTCCGGAGGATACAGTCCGTATGTAGTATCAGATCACAGTATGGTGACGATAGATATGCGTCTTGTTCCGCCGATGAATACACAAGAGGCAGAAAAGATTGTTCGAAAAGCAATTGAAATTGGGGAAAATGCAGTTCCGGGTGTAAAGGGTTCTTATAAGATTACAGGTGACAGACCACCGGTGGAGACACACATGGAGTCAGGTCTTATGAAAGCTTTATCTGAATCAGTGAAAAAAGTTACTGGAAAAGATCTGGTTGTGTCAGCGTTCACGGGTTATACAGACACAGCAGTTGTGGCAGGCCTTTTGGGAAATCCGAATTGTATGTCTTATGGGCCGGGAAATCTTGCACAGGCTCATAAACCGGATGAGTATGTTGAAATTGCGGATATTGAGCGGTGTGTTCAGGTTTATCGTGAACTGATCTGTCTTTATGAAGATATGATATAGAAGTTATTTCTGAAAAAAAGATACTGTTCAAAAGGAAAAAGCTTAGAATAGCGGAAGATATAACATATCTTGAGAAAAAAGTCAAGAAAAATATAAAAAAACACAAGAATCATGTTGACAATAAAAAGAGCTTTGTGATATAGTAGAAAATGCGCTATTGTGGAAAGGTATGCCATATAGTGACAGAGAATACTGTCGCAAGGCTCTTTTCATTTTTATATAACTGGAACTCGTAAAAGGCAGTTTATTGCCTGCAAAAACAATAAATGAGGAGTGAAACGTCAATGGAGAAAAACAGAATTCGTCCCATCAAAACCGGAAAAAGCTTCCGCATGAGCTATTCCAGGCAGCAAGAAGTATTGGAGATGCCTAACCTCATTGAAGTTCAGAAAGATTCCTATCAGTGGTTTCTTGACAAAGGACTGAAAGAGGTATTCGATGATATTTCCCCGATCGCAGATTACAATGGTCATCTGAGTCTGGAATTTGTGGATTTTACACTCTGTGAGGAAGATGCAAAATATACGATTGATGAGTGTAAAGAACGTGATGCAACTTATGCAGCACCTCTGAAAGTCAGAGTAAGGCTTTATAATAAGGAAACTGATGAGATTAACGAGCATGAGATCTTTATGGGAGATCTTCCGCTGATGACAAAGACAGGTACTTTTGTTATCAATGGTGCTGAGCGTGTTATCGTCAGCCAGCTTGTGCGTTCCCCAGGTATTTATTACGGAATCGCACATGATAAGTTCGGTAAGAAGCTTTATTCAGCAACTGTTATCCCGAACCGTGGAGCATGGCTGGAATATGAGACTGACTCCAATGACGTTTTCTATGTACGTGTAGACCGTACAAGAAAAGTGCCGATCACAGTTCTGATCCGTGCACTTGGAGTAGGTACAAATGCAGAGATCATTGAACTCTTTGGTGAAGAGCCAAAACTTCTTGCAAGTTTTGGAAAAGATACTTCTGAGAACTACCAGGAAGGTCTGTTGGAACTCTATAAGAAGATCCGTCCGGGTGAGCCGCTGGCAGTAGACAGTGCAGAAAGCCTGATCACAAGCATGTTCTTTGATCCAAGACGTTATGATCTTGCTAAAGTTGGACGTTATAAGTTTAATAAGAAGCTTCTTCTTAAGAACCGTGTATCAGGACAGATCCTCGCTGAGGATGCTGTAAGTGCAATCACAGGTGAAGTTGTTGCTGAAAAGGGAACAAAGATTACTCGTGAGATCGCTGATATGATCCAGAATGCGGCAGTACCGTACATTTGGGTAGAGGGTGAAGAGACTTCCAGAAATATCAAGGTTCTTTCCAATATGATGGTTGACCTCCAGGCTGTTGTTGATATTGATCCGGCCGAGGTTGGTGTGACAGAGCAGGTATATTATCCGGTTCTTGCAGGAATCATTGAAGAATCTGCAGGTGATGTAGATGAGATGAAGAGACTGATCAAGAGAGATCTTCATGATCTGATTCCGAAGCACATCACAAAAGAAGATATTTTTGCATCTATCAACTATAACATGCATCTTGAGTATGGCATGGGAAATGATGATGATATCGACCATCTGGGTAACAGACGTATCCGTGCGGTTGGAGAACTTCTTCAGAACCAGTACAGAATCGGTCTGTCCAGACTGGAAAGAGTTGTTCGTGAGAGAATGACAACACAGGATCAGGATGGTATTTCACCACAGTCCCTGATCAACATTAAGCCTGTAACAGCAGCAGTGAAGGAATTCTTCGGATCTTCCCAGCTGTCACAGTTCATGGATCAGAACAACCCGCTTGGAGAGCTGACACATAAGAGACGTCTTTCCGCACTTGGTCCTGGAGGTCTGTCAAGAGATCGTGCAGGATTTGAGGTCCGCGACGTTCACTACTCTCACTATGGAAGAATGTGTCCTATCGAGACTCCTGAAGGTCCTAACATCGGTCTGATCAACTCTCTTGCATGTTACGCAAGAATCAACGAGTATGGATTTATCGAAGCACCATATCGTAAAGTTGACAAGACAGATCCGATGAACCCGGTCGTTACAGATGAAGTTGTATATATGACTGCTGATGAAGAGGATAATTACCATGTAGCACAGGCGAATACACCTCTTGATGAAGAAGGTCATTTCATTAATAAGAACGTATCCGGTCGTTACCTTGAGGAAACACAGGACTACGAAAGAAATAAATTTGATTACATGGACGTATCACCTAAGATGGTGTTCTCCGTGGCTACAGCGTTGATTCCGTTCCTTCAGAACGACGATGCTAACCGTGCGCTGATGGGATCTAACATGCAGCGTCAGGCAGTACCGCTTCTTACAACAGAAGCTCCGGTAGTTGGAACAGGTATGGAAGTTAAGACAGCTGTTGACTCCGGTGTGGCTGAAGTCGCAGAGCAGGCTGGTGTAGTTGAAAGCTCTACATCTACAAGCATTACGATCAGACATGATGACGGAACAAAGAAAACATATAAACTGACAAAATTCCAGAGAAGTAACCAGAGCAACTGCTACAACCAGAGACCGATCGTTGATAAAGGTGAACGCGTTGAGGCAGGACAGGTTATCGCTGATGGACCGTCTACATCCGGTGGAGAGATGGCTCTTGGTAAGAACCCATTGATCGGATTCATGACATGGGAAGGTTACAACTACGAGGATGCCGTTCTCTTAAGTGAGAGACTGGTGCAGGATGATGTCTACACATCTGTTCATATTGAAGAATATGAAGCAGAGGCAAGAGATACAAAGCTCGGACCAGAAGAGATCACAAGAGACATCCCAGGTGTTGGTGATGATGCACTGAAAGATCTGGATGAGAGAGGAATCATCCGTATCGGTGCTGAGGTTCGTGCCGGAGATATCCTTGTCGGAAAAGTAACTCCAAAGGGAGAGACAGAGCTGACAGCTGAAGAGAGACTGCTTCGTGCAATCTTCGGTGAGAAAGCACGTGAGGTAAGAGATACATCTCTGAAAGTACCTCATGGAGAATATGGTATCGTAGTAGATGCCAAAGTATTTACAAGAGAAAACGGAGATGAGCTGTCACCTGGAGTAAATCAGGCAGTTCGTATTTACATCGCTCAGAAGAGAAAGATCTCCGTTGGTGATAAGATGGCCGGACGACATGGAAACAAGGGTGTTGTTTCCCGTGTACTTCCAGTAGAAGATATGCCATTCCTTCCGAATGGACGTCCTCTGGATATCGTGCTGAACCCACTGGGTGTGCCTTCCCGTATGAACATCGGACAGGTGCTCGAGATTCATCTGAGTCTTGCAGCAAAAGCACTTGGATTCAACGTATCAACTCCTGTATTCGCAGGTGCGAACGAGAACGATATCATGGATACACTGGATCTGGCAAATGATTATGTAAACCTTGAGTGGGATGAGTTCGAGAAGAAACATGGCGAAGAGCTTCGTCCGGAAGTTCTCCAGTTCCTGTCTGAGAACAGAGATCACAGAGAACTCTGGAAGGGTGTTCCGCTGTCAAGAGACGGTAAGGTTCGTCTTCGTGACGGACGTACAGGAGAGTACTTCGACAGCCCGGTAACAATCGGACACATGCATTATCTGAAACTGCATCATCTGGTAGACGACAAGATCCATGCTCGTTCTACTGGTCCTTACTCTCTCGTAACACAGCAGCCGCTGGGTGGAAAAGCTCAGTTCGGTGGACAGCGTTTCGGAGAGATGGAGGTATGGGCCCTGGAGGCTTATGGTGCATCTTATACACTGCAGGAGATCCTGACAGTGAAGTCTGACGACGTTGTAGGACGTGTGAAGACATATGAGGCAATTATTAAGGGAGAGAATATTCCTGAACCAGGAGTTCCTGAGTCATTTAAGGTTCTTCTTAAAGAGCTCCAGTCACTTGCTCTGGATGTCCGCGTACTGCGTGATGACAATACAGAGGTTAAGATCATGGAGAGCGTTGATTACGGTGAGACAGACCTGCGTCATATCATCGAAGGAGACAGAAAGTATCGTGATGAGAATGAATCTTTCGGAGATCATGGATTCACAGAGAAGGAGTTTGTCGGAGAAGAACTGGAAGATGTTGAACTGGACGAAGAGCCGGACGACAGCGATCTTGAGAACTTAAGTTTTGATGATGATTACCTGGGTGAGGAATAATAAGGAGGAGCCGTTTTTATGCCAAATAACAATGAACAACAATATGAACCGTTAACATTTGATGCGATTAAGATCGGCCTGGCTTCACCTGAAAAAATCCTGGAGTGGTCCAGAGGTGAGGTGACAAAGCCGGAGACCATCAACTACAGGACTTTGAAGCCGGAGAAGGACGGACTTTTCTGTGAGAGAATCTTCGGACCAAGCAAAGACTGGGAGTGTCACTGCGGTAAATACAAAAAGATCCGTTATAAGGGTGTTGTATGTGATCGCTGTGGTGTTGAAGTTACAAAGGCCAGTGTTCGTCGTGAGCGTATGGGACACATCGCTCTGGCAGCACCGGTATCCCATATCTGGTACTTCAAAGGAATTCCGAGCCGTATGGGTCTGATCCTTGACATTTCTCCAAGAACACTGGAGAGAGTACTTTACTTTGCTTCTTATATCGTGCTTGATAAGGGAGAGACAGATCTCTCTTACAAGCAGATCCTTTCAGAGGCAGAGTATCAGGAAGCAAAGGAAAAATGGGGAAGACATGCATTCCGTGTAGGAATGGGTGCTGAATCCATCAAAGAGCTTCTTGAGTCTATTGACCTTGAGAAAGAATATGCAGAACTTCAGGCAGGACTGGAGAATGCAACAGGACAGAAGCGTGCGAGAATCGTAAAACGTCTGGAAGTTGTAGAAGCATTCCGCGAGTCCGGAAACAGACCGGAGTGGATGATCCTTACAGCTATCCCGGTTATCCCGCCGGATCTGCGTCCTATGGTACAGCTGGATGGAGGACGTTTTGCAACATCTGACCTGAATGATCTGTACAGAAGAATCATTAACAGAAATAACCGTCTGAGAAGACTCCTTGAACTGGGAGCACCAGATATTATCGTAAGAAACGAAAAGCGTATGCTTCAGGAAGCTGTTGATGCGCTGATCGATAACGGACGTCGTGGACGTCCGGTAACAGGACCTGGAAACAGAGCACTCAAGTCTCTGTCTGACATGCTGAAAGGTAAGTCCGGACGTTTCCGTCAGAACCTGCTTGGAAAACGTGTTGACTATTCAGGACGTTCTGTTATCGTCGTTGGACCAGAACTGAAGATCTATCAGTGTGGTCTGCCGAAAGAGATGGCAATCGAGCTGTTCAAGCCATTCGTTATGAAAGAGCTTGTAGCGAATGGAACAGCACACAACATCAAAAATGCAAAGAAAATGGTCGAGAGACTTCAGCCAGAGGTATGGGATGTGCTTGAAGAAGTAATCAAAGAGCATCCGGTTATGCTGAACCGTGCCCCTACTCTGCATAGACTTGGTATCCAGGCATTTGAGCCAATCCTTGTAGAAGGTAAGGCAATCAAGCTTCATCCACTGGTATGTACAGCTTACAATGCCGATTTCGATGGAGACCAGATGGCTGTCCATGTACCGCTGTCACAGGAAGCACAGGCAGAGTGCCGTTTCCTTCTTCTTTCACCAAACAACTTGCTGAAACCATCTGATGGTGGTCCGGTAGCCGTTCCTTCACAGGATATGGTACTTGGTATTTACTATCTGACTCAGCTTCGTCCTGGTGCAAAGGGAGAGGGCATGTTCTTTAAGAGCGTGAACGAGGCTATTCTTGCATACGAGAATGGATATATCACACTTCACTCACAGATTAAAGTACGTGTGACAAAGACTCTTGCAAATGGAGAAGAGAAGACAGGAACTATCGACGCAACACTTGGTCGTCTCCTGTTTAACGAGATCATTCCACAGGATCTTGGTTTTGTAGACCGTGAGGTTGAGGGAAATGAACTTAAGATGGAAATTGACTTCCATGTTGGTAAGAAACAGCTGAAGCAGATCCTTGAGAAAGTTATCAACACTCATGGAGCTACACAGACAGCAGAAGTTCTTGATGATGTTAAGGCAATCGGATACAAGTTCTCTACAAGAGCAGCTATGACAGTATCCATTTCCGATATGACTGTACCACCGCAGAAACCGCAGATGATGCAGGAAGCACAGGATACAGTAGACAAGATCACAAAGAACTATAAACGTGGTCTTATCACAGAGGAAGAGCGTTACAAAGAAGTTGTTGAGACATGGAAAGCAACTGATGATAAACTGACAGAGGCACTGCTGACAGGTCTTGATAAATACAATAACATCTTCATGATGGCAGATTCCGGAGCCCGTGGATCTGACAAGCAGATCAAACAGCTTGCAGGTATGCGTGGACTTATGGCTGATACAACAGGTCGTACGATCGAGTTGCCTATCAAGTCAAACTTCCGTGAAGGTCTTGACGTACTGGAATACTTCATGTCTGCCCATGGAGCTCGAAAAGGAATGGCCGATACAGCTCTTCGTACAGCCGATTCCGGTTACCTGACAAGACGTCTTGTAGACGTATCTCAGGAGCTTATCATTCACGATGCAGATTGTGCAAAACCGGGTCAGCCGATTCCGGGAATGTATGTATCTGCATTCATGGATGGAAATGAAGAGATTGAGAGCCTTCAGGATCGTATCACAGGAAGATTTGCTGCTGAGGATCTTAAAGATAAAGACGGAAACGTCCTTGTAAAAGCAAACCATATGATTACACCTCGTCGTGCAGAGCGCGTGATGAAGAAAGGTGTTGACGAGAACGGAAATCCTCTTGAGCAGGTTAAGATCCGTACAATTCTTACATGTAAATGTAAGAACGGTGTATGCTCCAAATGTTATGGTGCGAACATGGCAACAGGTGAGGCAGTTCAGGTTGGTGAGGCAGTCGGAATCATGGCCGCTCAGTCAATCGGAGAACCAGGTACACAGCTTACTATGCGTACATTCCATAATGGTGGAGTTGCCGGTGACGATATCACACAGGGTCTTCCTCGTGTCGAGGAGCTTTTCGAGGCAAGAAGACCTAAGGGACTTGCCATCATCACAGAGATCGCAGGACGTGCAACACTCAGTGATACAAAGAAGAAACGTGAGGTTATCGTTACAAACGAAGAGACAGGAGAATCCAAATCCTATCTTATTCCTTACGGATCACGTATCAAAGTACAGGACGGCGTTATGCTTGAAGCCGGAGATGAGCTTACAGAAGGTAGCGTAAATCCACATGATATCCTGAAAATCAAAGGACTTCGTGCAACACAGGATTATATGCTCCAGGAAGTACAGCGTGTATACCGTCTCCAGGGTGTTGAGATCAACGATAAGCATATCGAGGTTATCGTTCGTCAGATGCTGAAGAAGATCAGAATCGAAGAGAAGGGTGATACAGAGTTCCTGCCTGGAACAATGGTAGACGTTCTTGACTTCGAAGAAGTAAACGAGCAGCTTGTTGCAGAAGGAAAAGAGCCGGCTACCGGAGAACAGATCATGCTTGGTATCACAAAGGCTTCTCTGGCAACAGAATCCTTCCTGTCAGCCGCTTCCTTCCAGGAGACAACAAAGGTTCTGACAGAAGCAGCTATCAAGGGTAAAGTTGACCATCTGGTTGGTCTGAAAGAGAACGTTATCATCGGTAAACATATTCCTGCCGGAACAGGTATGAAGAAGTACCGTGATGTAAAACTCAACACAGATATTAAGATGGAAGATGAACTGGATCTTGAAGATGATCTGAATCTGGATGAAGATTTTGACATGGACGAAAATGTTGATCTGACAGATGAGTTCGTAGAAGAGAACACAGAAGATGCTGCAGAAACATCCGTAGAAGAACCAGCAACAGAAGAATAAAACATTATCGTAGAAATCATTTTACTGATATACGGACGAAAACAGAAAATATTATTTTAGAAAGTCGATTGTTAGAAGAATGATACAGGAACGCCGACTCAGGGTTACGCATACTGTTCATACTAGGAAAAACAACAG
>OGJE01000349.1_pt1 | contig 19924 bp, 8 predicted proteins | sample 1571981 | NCBI WGS metagenome assembly OGJE01 (sample SAMEA2582118, study PRJEB24529) | metagenome | biome: Human gut stool | place: China | collected 2011
GTACTGCAATGCAATGCGGGAGAGTAGGTAGCCGCCTCCTTTTATCAAGAGCCTCAGATTTCGAAAGATTTCTGAGGCTTTTTTGTTTTCATGCTGATTTCACAATCTGTATATTTATTGTCTACATCCTCTGTTTTCTTCAATTTTTGCTGCAGCATTTGCCTAAATCATGATATGTATAAAATGTTGCTTAATTGTAGGGTTTACATTTATAAAATCAGCAAAATAACGTACTAAAATGTTTCTTTCCACCAAAAAAATACATTTTATACCCCCCCATATTCATTTTTTTTATTATTTTTGCCCCCAGAAAATGCAAACTATCATGTAAACGGTTAATTTATATAATTACCTATTTATATAGTAAGAACGAAAAAAATAGAATAAACTAAACTCTTTTAATAGATGGTGAAACGATTGATTTTAGCTACAGTGTTACTCTTATTTGTATCGCTAGCTAATTATGCGCAAAACACGGGAGTCAAGTCCAACCTCTTATATTGGGCTACAACAACTCCTAATCTCGGTGTCGAGACTGCCTTAGGCAAGAAGCATACCGCTCAGGTATTCTTTGGCTTCAATCCTTGGAAACAGTCCGGTGGCGACCAGTCAAGCCTTCGTCATTGGCTTTTGCAACCAGAATACCGTTACTGGTTCTGTCAGAGCTTCAATGGCTGGTTCTTGGGTGTTCATGCCATGGGCGGACAGTTTAATGCAGGAGGAGTGAAGTTACCCCTTGGCATTTTCAAATCACTACGCGACCATCGCTATGAAGGATGGTATGTAGGTGGTGGTGTGACCGCTGGTTATCAATGGCCTCTTTCCAAGCACTGGAACCTGGAAACCTCTGTAGGTTTCGGATATGATTATATCCAGTACGACAAGTTCAAGTGCGGTGCCTGTGGCGAGAAGGAGAAGTCATCTCATGACAACTACGTGGGTCCTACCAAGGCAGCCATTTCTCTTATTTATATGTTGTAACTCATTAAACATAATCTATGAGTATGAAAGATTTTAAGAACTACATATTATTATTCAGCTCTCTTTTGATGGCTATGCCTCTTGCAGCCCAGGATTGCAAGAGGCTCAAGTTGGCTGCCGATAAGATTCAGGTATCTAATGTACAGATGTCTCATCACAATGACCTGGTTACGGTTGCGATGGATCTGAATCTCGATTCCCTGGATCTCCCTACCAACAACCAGCTTGTCTATACTCCGATGATCAAGCATAAGGGTGAGCTGCTCAAGATGCCGGAGATTGTTATCAACGGCAGAAGACAGCAGATTATGTATGACCGTGGAGTAGGGAAGAAACAGTTGCAGCTTTCACCTCAGGCTTTGGTGGTGAAGCGAGACAACAAGAAGCAGCAGACCGTGAAGTATCTTGCCTCCGTTCCTCTCTCTTCTAAGGAAAGAAACTACGATTTGGATATTCACGAAGACCTCTGCGGTTGTGGTGATCTGCAGGATGGCAATGATTTCACGGTTTCTCGCCGTCGCCAGCCGGTAGCTTCTTTCGTCCGTCCGGAGGTAGAGGCAATCAAGGTCCGTCATCTGGATAAGCGCGCTTATATCGATTTCCCGGTAGACCGTATAGAACTGCATCCTGATTACCGCCGTAATCCGGAACAGTTGGATAGCATCATCCGCACCATCAATGCATTGAAGGAAGACAGGAACCTCGAAGTGAGCGGCATCAACATTCATGGTTATGCATCACCTGAGAGTCCTTACACCCATAATGATTATCTGGCAAAGAACCGTGCCAAGACGCTGACCGAATATGTGCGCCGGATGGTGAAATTGCCAAACAACCTCTTCACGGTTTCTTCTACTCCAGAGGATTGGGATGGTCTGATAACTTATATTCAAGGTAGCAACCTGGAGCATAAGGATGCCATTCTGGCGATTATTGCCGATAAGAGTCTGAATCCGGATGCCCGCGAGTTGAAGATTAAGAAGCAGTATCCTTCAGAGTATCGCTTTATGCTCGACACCTGGTATCCTGCCCTCCGCCATTCCGACTACCACATTACTTATAAGGTGAAACCTTTCGATGTGGAAGAGGCAAAGGAGATTATCAAGACCAAGCCACAGCAGTTGAGCCAGGAGGAGATGTTCATGGTAGCCCAGACTTACGAGCCAGGCAGCAAGGAGTTTAATGAAGTGATGGAGATCGCCGTCCGCATGTTCCCAGAGAATGAGACAGCGAATCTGAATGCAGCCATAACCCGCTTGAATGCCGGTGATGCAGATTATGCGAAACAATATCTCGACAAGGCTGGAACCAGTGCCGATGCCCAGAATGCCCGAGGGGTCTATGAGATGCTGAAGGGCAACGAGAAGCAAGCTCGTTATTATCTGGAGCAGGCAGCCAAGGCAGGTGTTGCTTCTGCAAAAGAAAATTTACAGAATCTATAAAGTTATACATACTGTCTGTTTAGGACAATATAGCTATTCCTTAGAGCCAGGGTACTGCCCTGGCTTGGGACAGGCTCCTAAACCAGGCATATCTTTTCTAAGTACAAATATAGAAAGAAACTCAAATATAACGTATTAGATGATTTGTAAACCAAATATATTAAAACGTAATATAATTAGACTTTTAAGAACGTTTATAAGTAAAGAAATAATTATTAATAACAACTATAATAACTTACAAGATGAAGAAAACCTTATTATTTTCCGTTGCATTGGCGGGGCTGATGCTCGGTTCTTGTTCAAGTAGTGATGATCTGAATGGTGGTGGAAGTGCTCCTGTTAAGCAGGATGGTAATGGCTATGTAGCATTTACAATTAATTTGCCTACTCAGCCAAGTACACGTGCCGGTAGTTTTAACGACGATTTCAAGGATGGTATGGCTAATGAGTATGCAGTTAAGGATGCTACACTCCTTTTGTTCCAGGGTACAGCAGAATCAAGTGCTACTTTTGTGGGTGCTTACAAATTGAGTACCGAACCTTGGACCTCACCTGCTGGTGATCAAAACATCACAACCACTTCCAAGAAGATTGTGAAAAAAATTGATAAGTCAGGTACTGACATGAAAGCTCTTGTTGTATTGAACCGCAATGAAGTCTTCACAGTAAATGAAACTGCAAATTCCTTGAAATTTAAAGGCAGTAGTACTGATTTTGCTGGAACTTATGAAGAATTTGTTAAGTCGGCTAGTGCCACATCAGGTGAAAACTTGACAAAGACAGGTTTCTATATGGCAAATGCTCCTTTGTGTAGTAAAAAGGGTGATGATTCAGACCCTGCAACTGGTACAGTTTCAACTTTGACGGACTTAACTGGTAAAATCTATGATACAGAGGCTGAAGCATTAGCAGGTACGGCTGCTCAGGTTTATGTAGAACGTGCTGTAGCTAAGGTAACACTTAACAAGGGTACTGTAACTGAAACTACTACAAGTACATCTACATCTGTCCCATTTGAAGTATTAGGCTGGGCAATTGATAACTTTAACAAAACAACTTATTTGGTTCGTAACACAGAAGATTTTGACACATGGAAGAGTTTCTCTTCTAAAGGACTATCACCTTCTAAATATCGTTTTGTTGGTGGAGCTGCTGTAGCAACAGATTTGTATCGTACTTATTTCGCTAAGGATGTTAATTATGATACAGATTACTCTGCTGGTATTTTGGAACGTGCTACCAATTTCGTAAATACTTATGGTGATACAAATCCACAGTATTGCTTCGAAAACACTTTTGATGTATCTCACCAGAATGAGAATTTGACAACTCTTGTAACAATCAAGGCTCAGTTGAATAGTGGTGCTGATTTCTATGTTGTAGGAGGTGATCAGACCAAACTCTATACAAAAGCAGAGTTGGATAAACTGGTAAAAGAAAAGTTCTTGAATACTGAAGCTACATGGGTTACAGATAATGCTAAGGATAATAAAACAAAGATTGGTGAAGATGACCTTACTTTGGCTTATGATAAAGATGAAGCAGGTGTAATCCACTTGAAAGAAGTTACAGTAGATCCAGCTAAGTTAAAGACAACTCCTGCTCCATTACCTGCTACTTATGTTGCAGATGTAGAGGCAGCTGTTGGTTCTATGGTTTATTACAAGAATGGTGTTTCATATTATACAGTACGTATCAAGCACTTTGGTGACGACTTGACTCCTTGGAATAAGAATGAACTAGGTGTTAAAGCTGGTGAAGTTTACCCAGCAACAAATCAGGCAGAAAACTGGTTAGGTCGTTATGGCGTTCTCCGTAACAACTGGTATGATATCACCGTTCAGGGTGTTAAGGGATTAGGTTCTGCTACCGTTCCTGAGTTGACCGGTACTACCGATGATGAACTTGATTCTTACATTGCTGTTCAGATTAACGTCCTCTCTTGGGCTAAGCGTACACAGAATGCTACTTTGCACTAAGATGTAAATACATTTAAGATAAAATATAGAAAATAATAATTGATTAGCGATATGATAGCGCAGAAGATAAATAAATGGTTAAAGGGTGTCATGGCAGCTGCCATGACCCTGACCGTCGCGACCTCATGCCACGATATGTGGCACCAGGACTACAGCGATTGTCCTAATGGTGTATATGTGAAGTTTAAGTATGATTATAACCTCCAGCGTGCCGACATGTTCAACGACCATGTTGGACAGGTAACGCTGTATGTATTCGACGAAAGCGGAAACTATATAACCCAACAGACCGAGACGAATTCTGCGCTATCATCGCCTCTCAAAGACCCAAATTATGTGATGCACGTCGAGAACCTGCAACCAGGTAAATATCAGTTCATTGCCCTTGCCGGACAGAATGCTTACGCCGACCAGTTAACTTCAGGCCGTGCCAAGTTCGTTCGTACCGCTCCATCGGCTACAGGAGATAAGATGCAGACACTGGAAGTGAATCTCGACCATGAAAATAGGGGAGAGTATGATGAGGTTGTCAACAACAGCCTTCCTCTCGATACCCTCTGGCATGGTAAACTGCTGGAGGCAGTAGAGGTATCATCCTCAAAACCTTCTTATGCAACCATCCCTCTGGTGCGTGATACCAAGAAGATCAATGTGGCGCTTCGTGACCTTGACTCTCCACAGGATATGGATGTCAACGACTACACGATGACCATCGAAGACCATAATGCCCGCATCCTTTGGGATAACTCTCTCGATGAGAGCCGTAAACTCATTTATACCCCTCATGCCACATGGAATACGGTAGATGAGGACGAGCAGGGCAAGATAGCCCATGCTGACTTTATGACTTCCCGCATTCTGAAACACGAAGATTACAACCTGGATGGCCGACTCCTGATTAAGAGTAAGGAGACCGGAAATACGGTAGTCAATGTAGATCTACCAGACCTCTTGAGTCGTCTTCGCACCAGCGAGGAGTACAGTTACAGTGCACAGGAATTCCTAGACCGTGCCTACGATTACAAACTTCAGTTCTTTATCCAGGGTGGCAAGCTCAAGTATTGCTACATCACCATCAGCGTGAATGTGCTGAGTTGGAGCAAGCGCATCCAGTTCGAAGAACTCCATTAACATGTCCTACCCGGCTTTCAGTAAGCCGATATAAAAAGAAAGTGTATGTTTAAAATGAAAACTATAACCCTCTCATTGCTAGCCCTTTTGCTGGTTATGTCGTTCGCATCCTGTGCGAGTGACACTACTAGTGATTTGCCTCTGCCAAGCAAAGATATGAAGGCATATCTGCAGGTAAAGGTAACGGTGGAAGGTAGTGGAGATACACGAGCGAGTAGGGCAGCTACAGAACCTAAAGGAGGTGAAGAAGGAGATGGAAGAGAAAAAGGAATCAATAAAGAAAATGATGTCAATTCTCTTACCGTCTTACTATATAAATCTGGTAAAGATGACCTGTCGGAAGCTGATGCTATAATAGATTATGTATATACATTTACCAATTTAAAGAAGGAAAAAACTCCTACTTCCGGCAGCGATGCAACTTATACTACCGTTCCAAAAGAAATAGATGCTTCAATTGTCGGCAAGAATTATCATGTTATAGTGATAGCCAATGCAGACGATATGACTTCCAGATGTAAAGGAAAGATTAGTGAAGTAAGAGATTTGCAGATGTCGAAGGTGTGCACCCGAGATGCTGATATTACAAATTTCTCAAACTTCATCATGTCATCAAAGACGGATGCTATGATAGATTTCACCAAGGAAGGTTCAGAAACAGATCCTTATGTGGTAAATGTAGACATCGAGCGCCTGGCTGCCCGTATCGACATCATTCCAACTGCTACTTTTGATGCAGCAAGCAATGCTTATTATTATGATGTAAAAGATGGCGCAAATGTAATAGGCGGTTTTAAGCTTGAATCTGTTACTCCTAGCAAAGTCTTGACAAAGGGAGAATACCTGATTAAGCGAGTTTCTTCAGATGCAGCTGTATCTGCAGTTACTTATTTCGGATTGGAAGAAATGGATGCTACTACTAAGGCTTCTACTAATTATGTGGTTTGTCCTTGGACAAAGGATCGTACAGGTCTTACTCTCGCAAAAGCCGAAGGTCCTGCATCTCTATATAAAGTAAAGGAGACAACTTCTACCAGTACGGCTGTAGGAAAAGCATCTTACATCCTCGATTATGTGATGGAGAATACGACCACCGATAATGCCGTGGTTAATTCTACAGGCCTTATCTTTAAAGGCAAGTATTATGAAGAGACTGAATGGGATGCAACAAACCATCGTCCGATAGCAAGTGCAACAGGTACTGATAAGGAATATACCTACACCATTCGTCATAGTGACCCAAATGGTACTGGTCCTTCTACCGCCCCAATGTATTACGGTATCGTCCGCAATAACATCTATCAGGTAAAGATAGAAGGAGTGGTGGGAAAGACTAAAGGTTTGAAGTTGACAATCCACGTGAGAAAATGGGCAACCTACACTCACGACGAGACTACAATGTAACAACAAAACAAACAGATAAACAGAAAGTATAGTTTGAAATTAAACTTTCAGAGAAAATGAAAACGATTAGAACGATACATACGGCATTGATTCTGATGGTGCTAGCCTTAATCTCGGCTTGCTCCACAGATAGTGCTGACTCTATACAGGGAGGCAGTGGAGGCGATAACCAAGGCGATAAGGTTACCGTCCACATGACTCTTTCTACGGCTTCTTCTGGAACCAGAGCTACGTTGTCATGGAATGATGGCGTAGATGCAGAAAACATGAAGAGCTGGGTAGTAGCCTTTATAAAAGACGGCAAGGTTGTTTCTTTTGCAGAGAATACGGATGTATCGGCTAATAATCGCATTAAAGATGAAGTCACAATCAAGGATCTTGCTAAAGGAGAAGCTACCTATCAGGTTTATTCCTTCGCCAATCTTACTTCCACCGAGCTAGGCATCTCTAAAGGTGCCGAAGTTGATTTCGACAACAAGAAGTGGAAGATGAATGGTAATGGATTCCCTGTGAATGCCACAGACTGTAAAGGTATTCCTATGAGCAATAAGCAGGAAGTAACGATAGATGCTTCCGGTAAACCTGATAAAACTGAGCTTTGGGTAGTAAGAATGCTGGCAAAGGTTACACTTCGATTTAAGAATCCAAGTACTACTCCTTTGGTAATCAAGGATATTACAATCAGCGATATAACTTCAAATCCTTCTGCTACTGCCAATACAGATGGTAACATCATGTTGCTGCCAAAGCATACTGACACATCAACTGGTCCAGATCTGGATGAGGTTGCATGTACTCCGAATCTGGTAGGGCAGGCTGCAACGCAGAATTATACTTATAACTTGTCTTCTGCGGTGACGATACCTGCAGGAACTTCTGATTATAAAGAGGTTTCATTCTATGTAAATGAAAGCGCAGCGGGCAATACTTCCAAGTATTTCATCATCAACCTGAATACTTCAGCAGGAGTCAAGCGTTACGCCCTGTTCCAGGATTGGAAAACGATAGCTCGTAACGACCATCACATTCTGCCAATCTCATTAGATGATTACAAGTTGAAGTTTGATGTTCAGTCCTTCACTGCCATCGGTCTCTATCCATCCATAACAGATAACGGAACCACTCTTTCCTATACCTGTTATTATCCGGAAGAGGAATTCCATATCCAGCCAAAGGTAGTAAAGGCAAGTGATGACACAGAGGTAACTGGTATCGATAATACCCAAGTAAAATGGGAGTTAATCAAAGAAGATGGTATGGCTGATGCCACTGCTGCCGAAACGAATGCCAAGCTGGTTTTTAAAACCCTTCCAAAATGGGATGCAATTACCGGCTATTTCGAAGGAACCTTTAATGATGATGCTGCCGATAAGCAGCAGGCACTCTATAAGGTTACAGTCCCAGTACCGGGCAAAACAGAAAAGTATCTTATATACAAGATACTTTTCACCAAGGATCTAAGCAGTTATGCTGCTCGTAAACATTATACACGTAAATACTATCGCTATGAATAAGATTAAAAACATATATCGTACTCTCATCCTCCTCCTTTCATTGGTTTTAATGCCAGTGAAAGGATTGGCTAGTGATGGATACTTTGTTGCTAGTAATACTGAATTAAAGATGGATTTTAGTGAATATGCTCTTAATAAGTATACTGTATGCGCTTTCTATTTCGAAAAAGATGGTGCTAAACTAAGTACTGCTTCTTGGACAATAAAAGGTGTGTATTCGAAAACATTGACTACATCTGAAGATTGGAAACAGCAATGGAGAGATAATGAATATGTTTATATTAGGAAAAAGAGTGATATGAATCAAGCACATTTTCAATTTGCTGTAGAAAGTTTTGAGTCAAGTATTCATAATTCGAAATTGGTCCTCCTCCTTTCTAACGATGCCAATCTCTTAACCGAAAAAGAGAATCTTGCAGGTGTCAAAAAGATGGAATTCGATATATATACAGAAGATGGTTTGAAGTCTTCTGCGGTTAAATATGGCAGTAACTCACCAACTTTTTCGACAGCAGAAAGTACTTCTATAATCCCAACAGCTGCGACCTCAACCAATGTAACTTTGCCTGATTTCAATGCAAAATATTTGCGTTGGCAGTTGTTTGATTCAGAGGCTGCTACAACTCCTGTCGCTACCATAACAAATATCTTGAATAATTCTTCATCAACAGTTAAAGGTTCTGATTTGATTTACTTTCATGATACTAAGATTGCTGATGATGCAGCCCGTACTGTATCTTTTGATTTCTCAAAACTTGCAGCAAATGTAGAGAATTATGTCTTGAAGTGTACCTGGGCAAATAATGGCGATGATGATGCTAAGGTGGTAACATATAATGGAAGCACTTATATTCTTCAAGAGCCAACTCTTAATGGAGAATATTCCTTTAAGTTTATAAAGCAGGAAACACTTGATGCGCTTTCTTTGGAGCTTTCTGCCGACAATGGAGCTGCAGCAGCAAGTCATGATGTAGATGCGATATATAAAGACAATAAACTTGAGGTAAGTTTGAAAGATGTAGTTTCTGAGATTCTTTCTGATTTCGGCGTTGCTGATAAGAAAGATGTCAGCGACTTCTATATGCGTTGGGTATTGGCTGATAAGGATGGCAAAATCATTAGCGCTAATTCTAATAATAGCGCTCTGGCTTTGCGCAAAACTTCTGATGGTGTGGGGTATTATACCTTGTTGTCAAAAGAGGGTTCTTCTTTGTTACCTAATGAATTGAATGTAACTTTCGAGTTGCCTTCTGGTTCTTCATGGTCTTCAGACATGAAGGTATATTGCTTGTTGACTAATGACCTCACTGGCCATGAAGCGAAATATGGCGTCATTACAAAAGAACCATCTGCTTTCAAGAGCAAGATAAATGTAAAGCTCTATTCTCCAGATAATCTTCCATTTAAGCATTACGAAGGTATCGCCAATAAGAAGGGGGATTGGGATATGGTGAATGGCCATACCTATCAGAAGACCCATGAATGGGAGTATTATTACTATGTTGATGGAACTGAAGACAAACAGCAGATTCTCTTATCCCTGCCTTTCCAGTGGTATGAAGCTTCTGGTAATAACCTAGAACCTCGTGGCTATTTCCGTTGGTATGATTATAATACTGATCAAGAATCAGATCATCTAATAGTTTGTGGTGATGAGACACAAACAAAATTATTCAAGAAAGGAACTTGGGGATTGTTCGCCAATAATATCGGTGCACATCCTACTAAAGACCGGATAGGTGTTAATTATAGTACTTCCCATGTTGACGCTTCATGGGAAGGGGAGACTATAGCCTGTGATGTAAGTAGATATATTGACGGAATGGATGAGTCAAGGACTTATCTTCTCCATGAACCTACTTTGTCTATTCGTTACATCTTCCATATTCTGCCCAAAAAGAAGATTGCTGATGATATCATGGCTGCATTATGTAATCATGATGATGGTGCCTATACTTATGAAGATAATAAGAAGGTTACATTTGGTTATAAGGATGAAAACTCAGAAACAACATTGCGTTTGCAATTGAATAATATTTCTCGATACTCATTTTATCCGATGACACCTGATGGCTTGAAAAAAGTTGTATATAATAATGATATAACTGAAGCTGATTTTGATAAGTCAAAATATGTATCTGTTCCCCAGTACGGAGGTTCTATTGTATGGCGTATTTATGATGTTTCTAAATCAAAATATTGCGAGTTATCTGGGGATGGTCGCTTTCTTGATTTAAGTGAAAAAAAATTGAATGATGCTACATGGTATAATTTAGAAGGCTCGGCAATTGATGATAAAGATAAGCCGGTTATAGATAAAGGTATTCCTGTATTTGTTGTAGCTTATTTGAAAGCTTCAGATACACAGATGTGTCCTGTAGCTAACTTTGATGTTCGTTTTATGGATTTCCATCCAATGACGCATGATCAGATAACTGCTGCAGGCTATAATAACAGAACCATATCATATCTTGATGAGCATTATCAAATGGCAACCAAACCTATATCATTTGATGATGATGATGTTGAGCAAACGGTGGCAGCCCCAACAACTCCAGATGACAACCAAGATCGATTGCCATCAAGATGGGATCGCCGTGCCTATAGCTTCGTATATCGTGATTTGTTAGACTATGATGCAGCTGTTACTGGTTATTCAGGTATTGGACATTCCCCACTTCATGGAGATTATGGACTTTATAAAACAGCTAATATTTCTGGTATTTCAGGAAATGGTTATGGTGGTACGGATAATTATGTTTGGTGGGATAACGGTATATTGCATGATCGAACTTATGAAATGACGAATGGGTCTCAGTATGGTCATTTCCTTTATGTGGATGCTTCTGATGAGAGTCGTCAGATAGCCGCTGCTGATTTCAAGGCAGACCTCTGTACGGGTATGCAGCTGGCCTTTTCTGCTAATGTTGCAGATATGACTAATGGCTCGGGTGTACTTCCACAGGTTATGTTTAAACTCTATGGTATGAATTATGATGCAGATGGTAATATAAAAAGCCAGAAGCTTCTTCATTCTTTCTCTTCGGGTGATTTTAAAACCAATGTTGAGAATCCTGTTAAAGCTAAATGGTATCAGGTTTATGGTAAAATTGTCCTCCAGAAGGAATCTGGTGTAGAGAATTATACTGATTTTAGAGTAGTAATTGATAACTATTGTAAAATTACTGATGGTGCAGACTATGCCGTAGATGATATCCGTATTTATATCGAACCAGCCAAGGTGCAGGTGCTCCAGGAGAAGCCGGCATGTGGCGGTGCTACAACTGGAACCATCAAGCTGAAGATACGTGCTATCCACGAGACATTGAATGCAATTTTGGGTCATCAAGATACCAAGATATATTTCCGTTTTGTGGATGAAGACGGTAAACCTGTTACTGCTGAGGGACTTTATTCATATACCTTAAAGAATTTAACGGATGGAACAACGAAGAATGTTGATGGTACAGAATATGGTACTGTAGACGTATACGATTCAGAGGAAAACTGTAAGAACTTTGACATCGATGGTACTAATATGATAGAAGTAGACAGCGAAGGTGAAACCTATATTGTGATCAGTAATAAAGACTATCCTTTGACTACTGGTAAGAAGTATTATGTATCTGTATCTACAGAGGATCCTGCCAAGGGAAATGCTAATTGGGGCACACCTGCTGAGGTCTGCTCGTTGTACAGTAACTGGTTCGAAATGGTTAGCCAGCATCCAATCATTACTGATACTGATGGTAACGTCATTACGGATTATAAGATTCCTTGCGGTGAAACAGGCAGCTATTCTGTTACAATCAAGGGACAGTTGATAACAACAGACCCTAATACAGGTGGTAAGATAACATTGAATAATGTTAAGTTCTTCTGGTATGTTGATAATCCTGCAGTAGCTACCAACAAACTGAACGAAACTGCAAGCAATGATATCACTATCAGCATGGATAAGCTTCCTTTGGGTACGACTCATAATATATATATGCTGCCTGAAGGAACTCAGAATTCAGATGGCTATATTCCATATACAATCAATGGTAAGACCTATCTGTTGTGTCCTAGTGCCATACCAGTATCATTGCGTGTAATGAAGGATGGACCACAGCTTAACTTCGGTTTCAATGATGTGGATTATCCATTCAATGATGGCAGTTATGAGGCATCGCTTCGTATCGGTTTGCCACAGCTGGAGAAGTTGAAGGCTTCTAAGGGATATTTAAAGGTACCTCTTCATAGTGCTACGATGAGAGATGGAACAGCTATAACAGAATCTCTTACTTTCATTGATGATAGTAAAAACCCTGCTGTTAATTCAATGAACGTAATTGTTGCATCTACGAATGATCCTTTATGGGAAAAGAAGTTGAATCAAACGGTTGCAACATTGGAGAAAGCAGAGTTGCCTGCTTTTGATAAAACGACTCAGGCTACTCTCAACCTCAAGTTTGAAAATGATGCAGTTGCTGATTTCCACGAGGGATATTACTATGTTCTCCGATTCGTTTACGAGAAGAGAACTGCTTCTGCGGCAACTACCAACTGTCCAGGAGAGTCTTATCTCAAGGTGAAGATTGTACCAGAGTTCATTACCTGGACTCCTACTGCCGATGGCGGTATGAATGCCAACTGGAATAATGATGATAACTGGCATCGCTCATCATCTACAGAATTGTATGATAATGAGTATAAAGATTATCTGGCTTATGGAAGCAGTATGACGGGTACACCAACTTCTGAAAAGGAGATTCCTACGCTGAATAGCTATGTGCCAATGAAGTTTACCAAGGTAACTATCGGTAATCTGAATGGTTTGCCATTCCCTGACCTCGGTAACATCGTTTACCGTAGCACCAATGCCATCGCTACCAAGCTGACCAATGGCAAGGGTAATGAGGCAACGAAGTATATCCGGTATGACATCATGGCGTTCTGGAATGAGGCAGATGCCAATAAGGGATTGGAAGCAGGTAATATGAAGTGCGAGAAGTTCTATGGCAATACCTGCCATCAGATTTACTTCAAGCCTCAGGGCGAGCTTCGTGACCAGTGCTATCTGGTATATGACAAGGCTTGGGTAGAGAAAGAGCTGGAGCCTAACAAGTGGTACACCATGGCTTCGCCTCTGCAGTATATCTACGCCGGTGATATGTATGTACCGGCAAAGGATGGACGACAGGAAACTAAGGCGTTTACGGAAATCAAGTTTGATGATAAGGCTGCTGATGGTACTGCTACGTATAGCCGAAGCAAGTATCCGGTTTATCAGAGAGCCTGGATGAAGAGCGGAGTAGAGGAAATCTCTCCTAAGGGAGATTATTCTGCATCGCATTATCCGGATGGAGCAGCTCCAGGTGATGTTGATATGAATCTCGGCTACTGGAGTCACGTATATAATAAGGTGGATGAGAGCTATGCCGCAGACGGAACCTTCGGTGGTTTCTCAATCAAGGCGGGTAATGCGCTCTTGCCGAAGAGACCTACAGATGGTACTCCATTGCCAAATGCGATTCTCCGTTTGCCAAAGGCTGATACCAGCTATCAGTACTTCGATTATGATGGATCAACGACTTCTGGCAGTAAGAATGGAGATGTAACCAAGCCGGATGTATCTGCTATCGTTTCTTCAGATAAGAATAGCACTGGCCATGGCAAACTTCTCGTTGCTTTCAATAACGATGAGAAGCATCTCGCAGAGATGACTCAGAACTTGGGAACTGATAACAACAGCGGTTACTATCTCGTGGCCAATCCATATACCTGTTCTATCTCTCTGAAGAAATTCTTCGAGGCCAATACAGGTTTGCAGAACGCTATTTGGATTGTAGAGAATGGTGAGGCAAAGGCAATTTCTTCTACAGAGAACTATGCTATCCAGCCTACCCAGTCGTTCTTTGTTAAGAAGAAAGAAGGCAAAATGGTAGAAAATGTAAGGTTCACTTCTACGATGTGTGTTGACCGCACCATTACTCCTGGCCTGTTGATGGCATCTGACTATGTAAAGAGCATTGAAGCGACGACTGAGAATTCAAATGGCCAGACTTCTAGGGCACGCATCGCCTTGCGTCCGGAGGCTTCTGCCGACTATGATGACCAGGAGGATGTGGATCTCTTGTATGATCAGAACCTCAAGGATATTCCGCAGGTTTATACCGTTGCCGGTAACGAGGCGGTGGCTGTGAATGCAGTTCCTGAGTTGTCATGGATTCCGCTCGGCATCGTGAGCCAGCAGGCTGAAGAGGTTTCACTTACCCTGAAGGGTGTGAACAAGCTCGATGCTCCTGTTTATCTCTACGATGCTGCATCGGCAAGCTTTACCGAACTTCATGATGGCGAGGCTGTGAAGGTGAAGGCGGGTGACCACGGAAGATACTTCCTAACCCAGACCCGTACCTCAACCGGCATCGACCGCATGGAGGCAGAAGAGCAGAGCGCACCGGTGAAGGTTTACTCACCTGCTGCAGGCATGATCGTTGTTTCTGCTCTGGGTGGTGAGAAGCTCGACAGGGTTCAGGTATTTACGTTGGATGGCAAGATGGTTCACAGTTATCAGTTGCCTGACAAGCAGAGAATGATTCTGCGTGTTCCATCCGGAGTTTACATTGTGAAGGCATCTACCCAGTCCTGTGCTCAGACTAAGGGCCAGAAGATTGCCGTAAGATAGTATATTCTAGTTTTTTAATATCAATAGGGAATTATAAAGAACCCAAGGGGGGAGCCAAAGCGTTGGCTTCCCCCTTTTTTTAGCTTTATACTTTACTTGCGAAACTTTACAAGGGAGTTTCGCAAGTGGTTCTGTCACTCATTCATAATAAACAGCGGTTTTCTCCGTTTTTATTTATTATGAAGAAAGTAAGTTATCTTATATATTTATGGCTGGTTTGCTGCCTGGGACTGCAAGCACAGAGCCGCCGCGAAATGGGAGGCATCTATTATGCTTACCCCGTAACGGATGCTGCCGGAACCGATTCTCCGGCTGTGAAGGCGCCTGCCGGTTTCTCACCTTATTATATCAGTCATTACGGGCGCCATGGTTCGCGATGGATGTCGAGGGATGAACGCTATCTCTGGATAGAAAAGCAGTTTGCTGATGACGGCAATCTTACTCCGCTCGGACTTCAGATTAAAGGTATCGTGAAGCGGATATGTGAGAATGCAAAGGGGAACGGCGGCAAGCTGACCCGACTGGGTGAACTGCAGCATCAGGCCATTGCCCGACGCATGTATGCCCATTATCCACAGATCTTTGCTGCCGGCCATCAGGTTAAGGCACGCTCCAGCGTTTCCGACCGCTGCGCCAAGAGTATGCTCGCCTTTACTTCGCAGTTGCGGAGTCTACAGCCCCAGCTGCATTTGGATGTGAAGACCGATTCTGCCGATATGGCTTGGATAGCCTACGAATCTCCCGAACTGAAGGCGCTGAAGAAACGCACCAAGGTGAAGGCTCAGGTTTCGCCACGCCGCTTCCTGCAACAGCTATTCAAGAACACCGCAAAAATAGATGAACCCCTGAAACTGATGACCGAAATGTATGGACTCACCTCCTCCCTGCAGGATGTGGGCCTGAACTTTCCTGCCTATCCGCAGGAGATGGAAGACAGCCTGAATGCACTCTTTACCGATGCCGAATTCCATGCCATCTATGAAGCCAACAATCTCCGCATGAACATCACCAACGGCAGTATGGCTACCAATGAAGAGATTCCGGCACGAAGCGCCATCTCGCTCTGGCAGAACATCGAAACCGAAGCCGATGCCGCCTTGCGCTCTTCCAAGTCATCAGCCACCCTCCGTTTCGGTCATGATACAGCCCTCTACCGGCTCCTGTCTCTTCTTTTTGATGCCACATTGCCTCCTGCCGGTGCCCGTGAAGACGCCGACCAGGTAGTACTCGGTGCAGAGACTGACAGGATGGACCGCGTGGTTCCGATGGGTGCCAACCTGCAGATGATATTCTACAAGAACCGGAAGGATAGCGTGGTGGTGAAGTTCATGCTGAACGAAAGAGACATCATGCTTTCGCCTGTAGGTCAGGTGATTTACGGCACTCATTATTATTCCTGGAAAGAATGGAAGCAGGAGATGCACCAGCGTATCCACCAGCTGGAACATGTGCGCCAGCTCTATGCCATCCAAACGATGGGAGGAGCGGGACAGGCAATTCCTGCCGTACTGGTTCCGAACGGCCAGAACTTCTGGACTCCCCAAACCCGGGATACCGAGCAGCCTTGTGTGGCTCCTTATAATGATAAGGATACGCAGTTGCAGGGATTCCGGTGCAGCCATTGGCCGGGAGGTGGCGAGAAACGGGATTACGGCTCTTTCACCCTAGCTGCCTTGGGAGGCAAACTCCGTCTGCAGCCCGCTCAGCGTGCCACCGCTTTCAGTCATCAGGACGAGGTATCGCATCCCCATTACTATGGTGTCCAGCTGAAGGATGAGCATCTGAAGGCAGAGATGACTGCCCTGAGCCATACCTCCATACTCCGTGTTACGCCCGATAAGGACGAACTGGTTCATCTCGTTATCCAGCCCAATAATGATGACGGACAGGGAACCATCGAGATTGATACCGTAAACCATGTGGTTTATGCCTATAATCCGGCGCCTCATGTATATCAGGGATGGGGGAAACCGGATGATTTCGGGGGACATTTCGTACTGGTTTATGATAAAGATGAGCTGGTTGACTATGGTGTCTTTGATGAAGCACAGGCGGAAAGAAAGGGACTGATGATGACCTGCAAGCCGGGTATCGGAGTCTGGCTCACCTTCAGGGGAAAGACAGGAAAGGCGATGGAATGGATGTCGGCTACCTCCTTTACTTCGCGCAATCAGGCGGTAACCAATCTCAATGCCGAAAACTATATGTACGGCGGTCTGGACTTCAACAGTATGATGGAGTATGCTGCCAACCTGTGGTGCGAACGTCTGCATACCATCGATGTGGAGAGTCAGGACACGGCAAAGGTGAACCGCTTTTATACCGCCCTGTACCGCAGTTCGTTTCTTCCCCATGAGTTGAGCGATGTCGGCGAACTGCAATATGGCGACTTTGCGATGTGGGATACCTACCGCGCACAGTTGCCTCTTTATCATCTTCTTACGCCGATGCTGTCGGGAGAGATGATGCAATCTCTGGTAAAGATGTATCAGGATGGTGTCTGGATGCCTGTCTTTCCAACTGCCAACTGCGGGCAGAGGGAGATGCTGGGCGATGATGCCAGTATCGCGCTTGCCGATGCCTATGTCAAGGGCATCCGCAACTTTGATGCCGTAAAGGCTTACGAGGGAATGCGCATGAATGCCTTCTCTACTCCTTATCTTGCCAAGGATTACCGTTCCGGAAAGGGCCGCCGCTCCATCACTTCCTATATGACGAATGGTTATCTTCCGGTAGAGGAGGGGGCCGGTTCTGCTACCGCTTCTACCTCGCGCACCTTGGAGTATGCATACGATGACTTTGCCGTGGCGCAGATGGCAAAGCTGCTGCTTGATTCCTGCAAGGATGCTACGCTCCGCCAGCAATATCAGGATGATTATCAGATACTGATGCGCCGTTCTGAGAATTGGCGCAACGTGATCAACCCGCTTTCTGGCTGGGCTGACGGAAGATATGAGAATGGAAAATGGGCGGAAGATAAAGATCTGTTTTCAGGTAAGAGTAATATCCTGGGAGGTTCTGCCTGTCAGGATACCTGGTCGGTTCCGCAGAATATCGCCGGTCTGTTTGAGGTGATTCATGACAGCAAGCCGATGGACAAGAAGGAGAAACTGATTGATAAAGAGGAGAAGAAGGAGAGAAAGGCGCATCCTCAAGTGGAGGTGCTGGTAAGCAATGGTAAGGTGATTTCCCGATTAGACAGGATGTTTGATAGGGGATGGTATCAGCACAGTTATTCGCCTTGCCATCATCTGGCATATCTCTATGCGGCAGCCGGTGCGCCGGAGAAGACGCAGGAAAGGGTGCATCAGATACAGGAAAATGACAGTTTTTCGGGTGAAGATGCAACAGGACAGCGTTCTGCCTGGCATATTTTCTCATCTTTAGGCTTCTATCCGGTATGTCCAGGTACACCTTTTTACTATATTGGTACGCCTGCTTTCGAGAAAGTTACGCTGAATCTGGAGAACGGAAAGCGCTTCGAAATCTCTGCACCAGCCAGTATATCAGGCAGTTATCGTGTAAAGTCATTAACACTCAATGGCAAGCCGCTGCATGATTTCCGCCTTTCTCATCAGCAGATTTTGAATGGAGGAAAAATATTTTTTTCTCTATTTTAATGCCACTATTGCCACGCTTATGGTTAACCTATTGGTATATAGCGTTTTACGCGTGGCAATAACCCCTGTTCTTATTGCCACCTAATGCCACCTATTGCCACGCCCTAGCAAGCAGCGCGCTGAAGCAGAACTATTCTGCCCACGCCCATGGATACTCATACCCACGTACACGGGTTTCCATACCCACGTACACGGGTTTCCATACCCACGTACATGGGTACGGATGCCCAAAGTCTTGGGTAACCGTGCCCAAAGCCTTGGGTAAAGATGCCCCACGTAGTTGGGCAAAGATGCCCCACGTAGTTGGGCAAAGATGCCCAAAGCCTTGGGCAACTGTGGGCAAAGCGAGATGTTACTTTTCCTGTGTGGTCCGTTAGGCGTGCGTGTATTTAACCGATTGGTTTAATTTGTGATATTTTGAGAAAATATTCTTGTTTAAATAGAAGAGTTTCGGAGAAAAATAGTATCTTTGCAGCGGCTAGAAGTTGGAAAAGTGGCAGAAAATGCCCTAAAAAGGGTTGGAAAAGCTCCATTTCTAGTCTAAAATAGGTTGGAAAAGTTCCGTAAAACCTATAAAATATGGTTGAAAAAAGTAATATAGACATGCTTAACAGGAAGATATACAATTATTTACGCAATTTCTTCGAAACAGAAAAAAAAGCTCTTCTCGTTTCTGGTGCTCGCCAGGTGGGTAAGACTTTTGCAATCCGAAAAGTTGGAGAGGAATGCTTTGCAGATGTAGTGGAGTTCAATTTCCTCAATAATCCTAAGTATAGGGAGGCTTTTAAGTCTCCTTCTGATGCTAAGGAAATCCTCCTGCGCCTTTCTGCGTTGGCAGAGAAAAAACTTATTCCAGGCACAACTCTAATTTTCTTTGATGAGGTGCAGGAATGTCCGGAGATGGTCACTGCCATCAAATTCCTGGTAGAAGAAGGTAGCTATCGCTATGTAATGAGTGGATCGTTGCTAGGGGTAGAGTTAAAGGACATCCGTAGCGTACCTGTTGGCTATATGGCAGAGAAAGAGATGTTTCCTCTCGATTTTGAGGAATTTGCAGAGGCAGTAGGTATGAGTACTGGAGTAATGGCTTATGTCAAGGAGTGCTATGAGCAATGCAAGATGGTGGACGAGGTTGTGCATAATAAGCTGAATGATCTCATTCATCTTTATCTTATTGTAGGAG
>OGJE01000353.1_pt1 | contig 19712 bp, 17 predicted proteins | sample 1571981 | NCBI WGS metagenome assembly OGJE01 (sample SAMEA2582118, study PRJEB24529) | metagenome | biome: Human gut stool | place: China | collected 2011
TGATTTAAGGTAAATACAGAATTTCAGAAGCAAAAAATCGAAGGCTCGCGTAAACCACAGACAGCACCCAGGGGAATTCGAGGGTGCGTCTGCAGCTTATGCGGGCCGTTTTATTTTGTGCTTTTTACCGCGAAATAATGTTAAACTCCAAGGCTGACAAGAATGGCCTTTAACTCCTTTGCCATGCGGATAATGACAGTCTGTTCAGTTTCATTACAGTCCAACAGCAAGCGATGAATTTCAGAGTTTGCAGAGGAAGATGAATATTCAAGACAGTCGAGCAAAAGCTCATCCGCGGAAACGGATAACGTGTTGGCAATTTTGACAAGAACAGAAAGGCTTGGAACCTTTGTGCCATTTTCGATTTGGACAATGTATTCACGACTGCAGTTGACTTTTGCGGCAAGAACTTCTTGCGTCAGATTCGATTTTGAACGGTAGAAGCTGATTCGTTTTCCTAGAGAAGTACGATTTACGGACATATAGTGATCTTCCTTTCAAATGCCCGCATAAGATACTTTAATTATTTGACTTATAGAGAAATGAATCAAGAGGAACCAAATAGGCAATTTGCATAGAAGTCAGAATTCTTATTTTTTCCCTCTAGCGGAGATGGCTTCTGAGGCCAAAATGTGAACCAACAGTTCACATTTTGAGCAACAAGTGAACTGCTGGTTCACAGAAAAAATCATCTGATAAGAGTATAATAAAAGCATGAAATCAAGCTGCGAAAATAAAGTGGGGAAAACGAAATGGAACGGCTGCTGACACTGTATAGCGAAGTTCAGTCAACGGATGTACGGTGGCTGTGGTATCCCTTTATTGCAATCGGGAAAATCACACTGCTGCAAGGTGATCCTGGCGATGGAAAATCAACCATGATGATGAATCTGATTGCGGAACTTTCAACAGGAGGAAAGACCCCGGACGGTTGTAAAATCGGTACACCGCAAAAAGTGATTTATCAGTGCTCAGAGGATGGCGTTTCAGACACGATTAAGCCCCGTCTGGAACGCTGCGGAGCAGACTGCAAGAAGATTGCTTTCATCAATGAAGAAGTTTATAACGGCCTCACATTGGATGATGAGCGCATCCGTCAGGCAATCATTGAATTTCGGCCTCGATTGGTCGTGATTGATCCGATTCAGGCTTATCTTGGCAGTGATTCAGATTTGCAGATCGCAGGCAGGGCCCGGAAACTTATGCGCCGCCTTGGAATGTGGGCTGCTGGCTACGACTGCGCTATTGTTCTGATTGGGCACCTCAATAAAAAAGAAGGCTCCAAAGGGCTGTACCGCAGTCTGGGAAGCATTGATGTTGTAGCAGCAGCACGAAGCGTCCTACAGGTGGAGCGAGATACAGAGAACCCTGATATAAGAATCGTACATCAAATCAAAAACAGTCTTGCGCCTACGGCAGAAGACATCCGTTTTTCCATTTCCGCCGACAAGGGCTTTCAGTGGCTGGAATGCAGGCCGCAATCTTTTGAAAATCAGAAACCAGATAGAAAACCCGAATTTGAATCGGAACAGCAAAAAGCGGTCTATTGGATTAAGCATTTTCTTGAAAAAGGCGATATGAGCGCGAATGAAATTTATTGCCGTCTGGACAATGAGGGTGTCAGCAAACGAGTGGCGCGGATGGTAAAAACGGAAATGGGAATCCACTGCTACCAGAAGAAGCGGAGATGGTATTGGAGTGTTCAGCTGGAAGAAGGTGCTATGAATGGACCGCAAGTATAAGGTTGGTGGCTATGTGAAACTTGCAAAACTGTGGGAACGCTCTAAGGATTCAGCAGTAGCCTATCACAGTTCCTACTATGCTGAAAAGTTTAGGGACGATGCGGATAAAAGGCTGGTTGGTGTCTATATTGACATCACAGGGAATAAGGAAATTTATAAACGCCCGGAAATGGTGCATCTGCTCAAAGATTGCAAAAAGGGTGCCGTCAATCTGATTTTTTCACAGACAAGGGCCTACCTTGCAGCGAATACCTGTGATTTCTGTTTTCTGCTGAAATATCTGTTTGATTTGCCGATGCGGGTGGACATTGTTACAGATGATGACGACCAGAGAATTGACACGATTCTTGATGTTGAGAATCAGCGTCAGAACCTGAAAGAATTGGCCGAAAAATATACATCGATCCGAAGAAAAGATTATCTTGAGTGGAGAATTCGACTGGAAGATGAAATGACAAAGGCTGAAGAAAAATGAACGTAGAACATATCCCAGCAGAAGATGTGGACATGCTGACGTGTGGAGCAGACTGGCAGAGTAGGCATTTGGAGTCCGAAAAGAGAAAAGCTGAAATTCGGGACAGAATCCATAAGCAGGCAGAACAGGGTCAGAAAACGGCAAAAGATTACTTTCGTCCGGCAAAACCGACACCGTCGATTTACGACAGCAACCTGAAACGTGTGGCGGTTTATGCCCGCGTCAGCACATCCAGCGAAGAACAGATTTCTTCCATTGAAAACCAGACTCTATATTACACCAAAAAGATTGCAGAAACGGAAAACTGGAATTTGCAAGATATTTACAGCGATGAAGGAAAATCGGGTACTTCACTGCGGAAACGGGATGCATTTAAGCGAATGATGCGAGATGCCAAAGACCAGAAGATGGATTTGATTATCTGTGCCAGCATTTCGCGGTTTGCCCGGAATTTTTCTGATTGTATGACGCAGATCGCAGCATTGAAAACTATGCACCCGGCACATCCCATTGGCGTGTACTTTGAAACTGAAAACATCTACACACTCAACCCGAATAGCCAGTACAACCTCGATATACAGGCACTTCTGGCGGATTGGGAATCGGGCAACAAGAGCCGCCGGATGATCCTTTCATATGACCAGCGCATTATGACAGGTCAGTACCCGGTGGCTGACCTGATGGGGTATCGGCATACTAAGGATGGCCAGTTGGTGATTGAGCCGGAAGAAGCAAAGACGGTGCGGTTTATCTTTCTGGCTTTTATTCAGGGCTATGATTACGATCAGATTGCGGCAGTGCTGACGCAGAAAAAGCGCAGCACCCTGCGCGGCAGGCAGGAGTGGAACGGTGTGATGGTGGCAAACATCATGAAAAATGAACGCCGCTGGGGTGATCTGGAAGCCCGGAAGAGCATCGTGGTGGACTACAAGCTGGGCAAGGTCACAAAGAATAATGGGAATCGCTGCTCTGCCTATGTCCCGGAACATCACGAAGCAATTGTTTCGCCGGAGATTGCACGGGCTGCACATCTTGTGGCATCCAGCAGCAAAAAGTGCGGCGTGCAGGATATTGTGGTAATCCGGCAGGGAGCATTGAAAGGCTTTGTGGGTATCCATCCGAACTGGAACGGTATCAATGCCGAAAGCATCCGCAGCCTTTGCCTGAGCACCTATCTGCCGGAAGAGGTGGCGAAACTGAACAAGATGGCAGAAATGCGGTCTGGAAAGAAGTTGGATATGGCATTGTTATCTGATTATCTGACGGTTTCAGGTACTTGCTTTATCAACCAGAGCAGTTCGGTTATGACGATTTCTAAAAATGGAATCCGTTTCAGCAAGGCTTGCCACACCCGGTTGGACAACTGCGAATATGTGGAACTGCTCTATCATCCGATTCTGCAGGTCGTGATTTTGCGAAAGAGCGATCATGGCTCTTCAACGGCGATGCACTGGCGAGACAACAATGACGTCCATAGTGCCTTTTCAGCCAGAGCGTTTTCTGGCCTGATTCTTCAAACGTTGAACTGGAAAATGAATTGCCGTTACCAGTGCCGTGGTATCTGCCGGGGTCAGGGAAATGCAAAATTTCTGATTTTTGAATTAGATGAATCCCAGATTTTGACTGGGAAAAATCAGTATGAACAAGAAAATTGTTCGATGAATCTGAAATGCCGGTTATATCGGAGTAAATGGGTTCAGAGCATTACAGTTAGTGATGTGATGGAATCTGGTCAAGTCGTAGAAAATCCCATGATTGGTGCAATTCCAAGCAGAAATGAAGTTCAGCGTGAATTGAACGAACTTTTGATGTCAATGTGATGGAGGTCTCAGAAAATGACTGAAGTAGATAAGCGGCAGGAGTTATCCCTGCGCGAAGTAGAGTTGATTCGTGAACTGGCGCAGATTCGTAAGGAAAAGAGCGAAGAATTGGAATTTGAAAAGTTCGATGGGTACGAACTGCCGCCTCGGACACAGTTTTCTATGGTTAAAAAGCCTGCTGTCAGTATCAAATACGGCGAAATGACATTCAATATGGCCTGCATCCGGCTGTTTGAGGGCATAAGGTACATTTTACCCATTGTCAATACAGCAAAGAAGCGGATGGCCTTGATTATGTGCCCCGAAGAAGATAGTGCGTCTGTAGAATGGGCAAGGCAAAAGAATGGTGTATGGGTAAACAAGTCTATTTCGTCACTGGAGTTTCTGGAAAAGATGTTCCGCATGATGAACTGGAATCGGGAGTGCCGCTATAAAGTGCTTGGCCGTGTAGCTAATTCAGATCAGGGACTGGTAATGCTGTTTGATTTGGAAGAAGCTATTATGTTTACTCCGCAGCCGCAGGAGTTTACAGACCCAATGACGGGAGAAGTGAAGAAAAAGCAGGTCAAATTCTTCCCGGATATTTATAAAGGCAGAATTGGACGGTCTTACAATGACTACGTTGCAACACACCAGATGAGTATGTTTGAAAATATCGTCAGCTATCAAGGCGATGAGCAAGCACAAGCGACGATCATGGCAGCAAAAAATGAAGAAGTAGAGGGAAAAAAGGAAGCCGAAGACGTGGAACCAACTGCTTCTGCAGCGATTGAAACAGAACGGATAGGTCACGGAATCAATTCATCAGACCCATCATCAACACAAACGATAAATACGGAAGAAGGTCAAAATCAATATCTGTATGAGAAGAGAGGGGCGACTACATGAGCAATGAGAGAGTGATGCGCCTTGGATTAACAATTTCTGCAAAACAGAGCCAGTTGACGATTAGCAAAGATGTGATTCGTATTTTGGGGAGTCCAAGCTATGTTTGTGTGCTGCAGGGAAAGGATAAACAATCTGTTGCAGTGGCGTGTTGCGAAGCATCTCATCCGATGTCGTTTAAGGTGCCGGAAAATCTTCTGATGGATAACAGGTGCAATATGCGAATTTGCAGCCAGCAGTTCATCAATCGCTTGGTTGAGGCAAACAATTTTTCTCCGTTAGAATTTCATAGGGTAGAGGGTAAGTATCTATCTGAGCTTAATGCAGTTGTGTTTCCAATAAAAGTAATGTGAAAAAGAGTGGGCTGTTCTGCACTGGTGGCAGAACGGTCTATTGAATGTTCGATTTTTTGAAATCGCTCTTTACACAAAAATAGGATGAAAATTTAGGCATAATTACGAAACAAGCCTTTCTGAGTTTGAAACCATGTCGGTTTCGACTCAGAAAGGCTTGTTTTTTTGCGAAAATTTTTGTTCCTTACTTGACAACCGCATAGGGTCAACCAAGAAAAACCACGATAACTAAAGGGGTTTGACGGCTCGACTCGTTCAACAAAAGTGTTTATTTGCTGACAGGCTGCGGAGAAGCTGAAATCCAGAGGTTATAGGTGGGAGGTTTTGGTGCAGCTCTGTTTTGACCCACAAAATGAGCAGCAAGTAAAAAATTAAGGAGAACGAATCGAGCCTACGGTGGATTGCCATTGAGTGATCCGCCGTGGGCTTGTTTGTTTTTTATAAAATCAAAAAATAGTGATGGAGAATGGGCATTAAGCGAAAATTGTAGAGAAATTTGGAGACGATTACTGCTATTTAATGTAAAGTTTCCTAAAAGTTGTGCGGAACTAAAAATGCAAGAATATGCCTACAGAAATAAAAGCGTGGACGCCAATGATTATTCTGAAGTAGAAATGTGTACATCAGGAAATGCGTATGTTGAATATGTTGTTCCGCACTTTGAGTTTATGCTGAGTAGACATGATCACAATATTGAGTTGTTCACAAATAGTAGATATCAGCCACTATTTACGGATGATAGTGAAAAACAGACAATGAGTAGTAGCCAGTATAAATATAAATTTGAGAAGAAAATCAATTGGGTATATGCCCGTTCTTCCTCTGTTACATAGAATTTGATTTGTACTTTTCTTTTGCGTCCGTTCATGCAATCGTTCCTTTCCATTCCGAGGGTTTGGGACACTTCCCAACAAGCAATTTTTAACCGACGCACCGCAGGGCGGGAGGGCGAAAATACGGAAAAGGGTACTCTTTTCCTATGCTTGCTAAGAAACTTTCTCCCTTTATTAAGAAAGGGGGACGACAAATTGAACAATAACGACGTGCCGATTTGGGAAAAGTACACTCTTACCATAGAAGAAGCGGCAAAATATTTCCGTATCGGAGAAAGCAAGCTGCGGAAACTGGCAGAAGAAAATCCCGTCCCGGACTGGGTAATGATGAACGGAAACCGTATTCAGATTAAGCGGAAGCAGTTTGAAAAAATGATTGATACGGTGGACGCAATCTGATAGTGAAATCGAGCCTTGAATGTGGTACAATGTAGTCAAGCATATCAAGGCTCTTTCCATTATGGAAAGGAGCATAACGATGTCGGAAAAAAGACGGGATAATAAAAATCGTATTCTCCGCACCGGAGAGAGCCAGAGAAAAGACGGGAGATATGCCTACAAATATATAGACACCTTTGGGAAACCGCAGTTTGTTTATTCTTGGAAGTTAGTGCCTACGGACAAAACCCCGGCAGGAAAGCGCGACGATATAGCGTTGAGGGAAAAAGAGAAAGAAATCCAAAAAGACCTTGACGACGGTATCGACCATATCGGAAAGAAAATGACTGTCTGCCAACTCTACGCAAAGCAGATACGCCACCGGGCAAATGTGCGGCATGGTACAAAGCAGGGGCGAAAACAGCTCATGCGGATTTTGCAGGAGGATAAACTTGGAGCCTGCCGGATTGAAAATGTGAAGCTCTCCGACGCAAAGGAATGGGCGTTACGCATGAAAGAAAAAGGTTACGGCTTCAAAACTATCAACAACCACAAGCGTTCCTTAAAGGCTGCCTTTTACACAGCCATACAGGACGATTGTATTCGTAAAAATCCGTTTGACTTCCAGTTGAACACAGTCCTTGAAGATGATACAGAACCAAAGGAACCTCTATCCCCTACGCAGGAAGCGGCTTTCTTGTCCTTTGTGCAGCATGATAAAGTCTATCAGAAATACTACGACGAGATTATCATACTGTTAGGGACAGGGCTTCGCATTTCGGAACTCTGCGGATTGACGGAAGCTGACATTGACTTAGACAAACAGCTTATCCATGTAGACCACCAACTTTTGAAGATTGCAGACGTGGGCTACTATGTGGAAACACCTAAGACGAAAAGCGGCAACCGGGTTATTCCTATGAGTGAAAAAGTGTTGGAAGCATTTCAGCGGGTGCTGAACAAACGGAAATATGCACAGCCTGTTATTTTGGAGGGCTACACAAAGTTTCTGTTCCTTAACCGGAACGGCTTGCCAAAAGTGGCGGTCAACTATGAAAGTATGTTCCGGGGGCTTGTAAGGAAATACAACAAAACGCAAAAGGTAGCATTGCCAAAGGTAATGACACCGCACACCTTACGCCACACATTCTGCACCACGTTAGCAAATGCAGGAATGAACCCAAAGGCATTACAGTACATCATGGGACATTCTAACATCAACATGACACTGAACTATTACGCGCATACGACTTCCGAAACGTCGATAACAGAAATGAAGCGGCTGATTGCATAAGTAGTAAACGGAGAATTTACTACTCCACATACTACTTTTGAACATCAAAACATACGGGGATATAAGAAGATTTGAGAATATCTTCCATAACGAAAAATGCCGGAAAAGCCTGTAACAATAGGCTATACCGGCATATAAGAACTTTTGAAAAGATAGTCAAAAATTACTTTGTGATTTTTACAAAATTTATCCAAAGATACACGAAGTATTATGGGATAGAATATCGTAGTAGCAAATCAGATGCAACTGATAACAATAAGGCGGTAGTAAGGGATAGATGCTATGTGCTATTTGCAACAAATAGAGATTGCATTGATGAATGCGAACGAGCAGTAAAACTTGACCAGAAGCGATTGCAAATGATAATGAAAACTTATGTACAAGTATAATAAAATCCTCTGCATAAAATCTGCAGAGGAAAAAAGTGCTATATAGCTGCTATTGAATCAAACTGAAAATGTGCCGGAAGGTTGAACTGTTTGATAAACGCATGGTGCTGGGCGTGATAGTGCCGTAGATCATATCCCAGATGATGTAGTTCAAGAAGTTTGACCAGCACCAGATTGATGTGAATTCGCTTGGCTGCAGAAATCTGCGCAGCATCCAGTCTGCGCTTTGTCATTTGATAGACCTCATCACTGTCCAGCATCAGGCGGGATGTGAAAGCGTTATGCTCGTAAAGAAGGATGTGCTTATTGTGCAGGCCAAGGTCGATATCTACAACCTTGGCAATCAGCCAGTCGACATGGAAGCCTTGAAAGGTCGCGACTGTTACTTGCAAAATAACAGTATGTGTGATATATTGTTTTAGTAGATTCAGTTCACTTATAAGGTTAATAATAGTAATCAATTGTGGAAAAGTTACTGGAAGATTATCTACGCATCTCTATGTGCCAGGTGGTGCGTCTGATCTCTCGAGTAATTATATAAAATTCAACTATGCTGCGTATAGTAAAAATGTCTCCCATTATTTGTTTGCGTTTTGTAGCGCAGCGGAAAGGCGTGGTTATAAACATGAAAGTTGTAATTCTGGCCGGTGGTCTTGGAACGCGAATCAGCGAAGAAAGCGTCTACAAGCCAAAACCGATGATTGAGATTGGAAGCATGCCGATTTTGTGGCATATAATGAAGGAATATTCCTATTATGGCTTTCATGATTTTGTGATTTGCGCTGGCTACAAGCAGCATATGATAAAGGAATGGTTTGCAGACTACTTCCTGCATACCAGCGATATTACATTTGATTTCACCCATGGCAGAAACGAGATGATTGTTCACAATCATCACGCTGAGCCGTGGAAAGTGACGGTTGTGGATACCGGACTCAATACAATGACGGGCGGCCGCATCAAGCGTATCCAGCCGTACATTGGCAACGAAGCCTTCATGATGACCTATGGCGATGGCGTCTGCGATGTTGATATTTCTAAATTGGTAGAATTCCATAAAGAAAGTGGTAAAATTGCAACGCTGACTGCTGTTATGCAGGAGCAACAGAAGGGTGTGCTGGATATCGCAGAGGATAACAGCGTACGCTCCTTCCGTGAAAAGAAGGCAAGTGACGGATCTTTGATCAACGCTGGCTACATGGTGCTGGAACCGCAGATTTTTGATTACCTGGATGGAGATACCTGTGTGTTTGAGCAAATGCCTCTGCAGAAATTGGCAGAAGAAGGACAATTGATGAGTTACACCCATAAGGGGTTCTGGCAGTGCATGGACACGGCCAGAGAAAAACAGCTTCTGGAAAAATTGCTGGCAACAGGCAACGCTCCCTGGAAAAAGTGGGAGGATTGATAATATGGTACATTACGACCCGAAATTTTACTGCGGCAAGCGTGTTTTTGTGACAGGTCATACCGGCTTCAAGGGAAGTTGGCTGTGCAAAATGCTACTTATGGCAGGAGCTGAGGTTACGGGCTATAGTCTGGAGCCACCTACACAACCCAACCTCTTTTCCCTTGCGGGGGTAGAAGACCAGATGCACAGTGTCATCGGGGATATTCGCAATTTTGATAGCTTGAAAGCGGCCTTTGACGAAGCACAGCCTGATATTGTGCTACACTTGGCTGCGCAACCTATTGTGCGCGACAGCTATAAAGATCCTCGTTATACTTATGAGACAAATGTGATGGGAACGGTCAATCTGTTGGAATGTGTTCGTCTGGCTCAGCAGCAGGGTAATGCCCCTCGCTCTGTGTTGAATGTTACAACAGATAAGGTTTATCATAATAACGAATGGGCTTGGGGTTATCGAGAAAACGAGCCCTTGGACGGCTTCGACCCCTATTCCAACAGCAAAAGTTGCTCAGAGTTGGCAACGCATTCTTATATTAACAGTTTCTTTGCCGACAAGGCTGTAGCTATTTCTACAGCTCGCGCAGGCAATGTCATCGGCGGCGGCGACTTTGCCAATGACCGCATCATCCCCGACTGCGTCCGCGCTATGGCCGCAGGCCGTAAGATCGGTGTGCGCAACCCCTACTCGACCCGCCCATACCAGCATGTGCTGGAACCGCTGGCGGCCTACCTGCTGATCGCCCAGCGCCAGTACGAGGACGGTAGCTTTGCGGGCTATTATAATGTGGGTCCGGATGACTGCGACTGCGTGACTACCGGTACGCTGGTAGATCTTTTCTGTCAGGCTTGGGGCGACGATGCTGCGTGGGAAAACCAAGCTGAGGCCAACGCCCCACACGAGGCTAACTTCCTGAAGCTGGATTGCAGCAAGCTAAAGACAACTTTTGGTTGGACACCGCGCTGGCACATGACCGAGTGCATGGAAAAGACCGTGGCTTTCAGCAAAATCTGGCTGGAAGGCGGGGACATTCCCGCCGAAATGGAAAAAGAAATCCGTGCGTTCTTAGAGGATGCCGAATGAACCAAAATCAGAAAAATACAATCTGTTCTTTTGGGGCGGCGATTTTGCTGAGTGGGGCCTACATGGTCCTTTGGCTTTCCCGCGTTTGGACGTACCGCCCTTGGCCGATCCAAAGCAACATGATAAACTACGGCGTTGTGCTGCTGCTTTTTGCCGGAACGTTTGCCCTTGCAAGAGGGGTGCTTTTCCGCAGATGGCCGGTGCAGGCATCTGCGCTGGATGTGCTGGACAAAAGGCTACAGGCGGGGGCTTCCCGGAAAGTTGCTGTCGGCATCGGAGCGGCGATCGCGTATTTGTTGTATTATGTGCTCTATGCGGTCAACACAGAGATGGCTTCGGCTAGGGAGATACGGACGTCCCTGACGGATTCCAGAGTCATTCCGTTGTTTTATCTGCTGACGATTCTCCTTTTTGGGATGAGCATGTATTGCGTCCTGAAAGGAAAGGATTGCTCTGTCCGGGCAGTCTATGCCGGGTATGGCGTATCGGCGATCTTGTATTTCTGCGGATTGTTTCTTGTGGATTACTTCGTGGCAGACTTCCACCATGGCGAAGCCTATGTGGAAACAATCTTCAATGTGGCAGACGGCGTTCCGTTTGAAGAACTTACGACCGGAATTTATGGGCATTATGGCCTGTTCTTTTTGCTGCCCATGAAATTGTTTGGGGCAAAGCCGCTTGTGGTACAGGTGTTGATTGCACTGGTTGGCGTTGCAACAGATGCAGCTTTGCTGTACGGTGTTCACCACTTGGTAAGCAAAAACTGGGCGCGGCTGTTATTTGCCCTTGCAATTCCGGCGATTCCGTTTGCCTATCGCCAGACAAATTACTGGCAGTTGCAGCCGCATAGACTGGTATTTCCGGCTTTGCTGGCAGCCTATGTGCTTGCGGTCGTTCGCAGACAGAAAAAACTGGAGCCGGGCAGCGCTGCCTTTTGGGGCGGCTGGCTTATCTGTATGCTGGCTGTCTTGTGGAATACCGAGAGCGGCCTCTTCTGCATTGCGGGTCTGTGTGCAGGCTGTGTTGTGGAGTGGTGGCAGAACAGCAAGTGGTACGCGGTGTGCCAGTGGAAGCGCTATGCGGCTATGCTGCTGGGGGCTGCACTGGCGGTGCTGGGCGCTATCGGGCTGACCAATTTGTATAATCTGGCGTGCGGCGGTGCCCCTATTTTCAAGGTGTTTTTCTATCCGCTGTACAGCAGCCGCTATATGAACGATGATATCGGTTATCCCATTCGTCTGGCAGTGCGGCCATGGTTGTTTATCCTGCTACTGTTCTTAGCGCTGCTTGCATGGGCACTGAGCCATACGGCTGCAATAAGCGGGCCGGACAGTGAGAAAAAAACACTGCTTCCCTATGTGGGATGCCTGTCAACGCTGGGGCTTGTGTCGTTCAGTTACTATGCAAACCGGGCAGCGTGGCTGAATATGGAAGTCAGCGTGCCGGAATTCCTGCTTTGCCTTTGTCTGCCGGTACAGGCATTGGCAGAAACCACATTCGGTGCGAAAGTCCGTGGACTAAAGAGCACCATCGTGGACACAGCCGGGGCAATCGCAGTCCTGATACTGTGTGTCTTTGCGGCTCAGCTGCCGGGCGGCGTTGTGAATACAGCGGAACTTTGGAAGCTGGGAGCTTTCAGCACACAGGGAATCACAGCAGAGCTGGAAAACTTCTCAACTCATGTGCCGGACAATACGTTTGCAGTGGGGCAGGGCATCGGAACAATTTATCATGCGGCCGGCTGGAACAATTACGGACATTATGTGGATGTGGCGGATTACGGCGTGGCAGACCCGGATAAACTGAAGGCACAGATATTGAAAGACCTGCAGGAGCAGCCGGGCTTCCTGCTGGATGAAACTGTGCAGGAATATCTCCTGAACAGCGAAACTGGAAATTTTGAACTGCCCGGTTACGAACTGCAATCCACTTTTTCGTCAGCGGAAACCATTTTCTATGCAGGAAAGTGGCAAAATATATCGTACTATTACTATGTAAAACAATAAAAGGAGAGCAAAGCGTATGGCATGGAAGAATGAGGCAGAAGCCCGCGAGCAGATTAAAGCAATGGTTGCCGAATACTATCACGACTTCAAAGAAAAGAAAGAACCCTATCAGGAGGGTGATCGCATCACCTACGCCGCCCGCGTCTTTGACGAAAAGGAAATGTGCGCCCTGACCGATGCCACACTGGATTTCTGGCTGACAACAGGCCGCTTTGCAGACCAGTTTGAGAAGGAGTTCGCTAAGTGGATTGGCGTTAAGTTTGCCCATCTGGTCAACAGCGGGTCCTCCGCAAACCTGATTGCTTTCATGACATTGACTGCTCCTGAGTTAGGTGACCGCCAGATCAAAAAAGGTGATGAGATTATCACTGTGGCATGTGGCTTCCCCACTACGGTAACTCCGGCCATTCAGTATGGCGCGATTCCGGTATTTGTGGATGTGACTGTGCCGCAGTATAATATTGATGTCACTAAGCTGGAGGCTGCTCTTTCTCCCAAGACGAAAGCTGTCATGATTGCCCATACATTGGGTAACCCGTTTGACCTGTCCGCTGTCAAGGCGTTCTGCGATGCACATAACCTGTGGCTGGTTGAAGACAACTGTGATGCGCTGGGTACTCAGTACACCATCAATGGCGAGACCCGATTCACAGGAACTTGGGGCGACATTGGCACATCCAGCTTCTACCCGCCGCACCACATGACCATGGGCGAGGGCGGCTGTGTCTACACGAACAACCCGCTGCTGAACCGCCTGATTCTCTCCTTCCGCGACTGGGGCCGTGACTGCATCTGCCCCTCCGGTCAGGATAACTTCTGTGGCCACCGCTTTGACGGTCAGTTCGGCGAATTGCCCAAGGGTTACGACCACAAGTATGTCTACAGCCACTTTGGCTATAACCTCAAGGTCACCGACATGCAGGCCGCTATCGGCTGTGAGCAGTTGAAGAAGTTCCCATCTTTTATTGAGCGTCGCCGTCATAACTGGGATCGCCTGCGTGCGGCACTGAAGCCTGCTGCAGATAAGCTGATCCTGCCGGAGCCCGCTGCCAACAGCCGCCCGTCTTGGTTCGGCTTCCTGATCTCCGTTAAGCCGGAGAGCGGTCTGGACCGCAACGCTGTGACCCGCTATGTGGAGAGCCACAATGTGCAGACCCGTCTGCTGTTCAGCGGCAACCTCATCAAGCACCCCTGCTTTGACCAGATGCGTGGCACCGATGCTTATCGCGTTGTTGGCGAATTGACGAACACCGACTTCATTATGAACAATACATTCTGGGTAGGCGTTTACCCCGGCATGACCGATGAGATGATTGATTATATGGCAAAAACAATTATTGAGGCAGTTAATCAGTAAAAACACATCGAAGAGGAATCATCCATGAAACAGCAAAAAGCAAGACCGACTTTCTGCAAAAATTTGCAAAAAGCAAGCAAACCAACGCCCATGCAGGTATACTGCGCGGCAACGATTCTTTGCTTAGCGGCCTTGCTTTTTGCTGTTTTGGTAAGTCATGGTGATCTTGTAAACCAGTACTTCTTCTATGATACGCTCGACACGGGCATGGATTTCTTTCACAGTATTGAATATGTGAAAGGCCGTATGCCGTATGGGCAGTTCAGTACACTGTATCCGCCGCTTGCAAATCTGTTCTTTTACGGATTGTATCAGCTGGTGCCAAAATCCCTTTCTGAAGAATGGCAGCAATCGTTTTTGGATTCTGTCAGCCAGCGCGGCAGCCAGCAGGATTTGCGGCTGCATCAGGGAATGATGATGCTTTTCATCCTTTTTGTGGTGCTGGCCGTGCTGGGGATTGCCGCTATGACAGAGCGCTTGACCCGGAACTGCGGCGGCGAGCGTAAATTGCTGTCCCTTTGCGCTGTGTTCAGCTACGGTGTGTTGTATGGGCTGGAGCGCGGCAACCTTCTGCTGCTTTGCTGGCCGTTGACGGCGTTCTTTATTGTGAACCGCAAATCCAAAAATCCCGTTATACGGGAACTGTCCTACATAGCGCTTGCCATTGCGGCCGGGTTCAAGCTGTATCCGGCGTTTCTGGGCATATTGCTTTTGCGCGATAAAAACTATATGGCGGCCGTTCGCACGGTAATATACGGGATTGTCTGCCTTTGCTTCCCGCTGTTTTTCTTCAACGAGGGTATGTTTGGTCTGACGCTGTGGTTCCGGGTGCTGTTTGGATTCACCGGTGACAGTGGACACCCGTGGATAGGCAATGGCTTTGCCAACATTGTGGCGGAATTTGCACATGGAGTCGATATGCTGCTGGGCACAAGTCTGGCAGATGGCAGCTATGCTTTGCTGGGAATTCTGCTGGCGGCGGTGCTGCTGGTATGTGCATTGCGTATGGACCGTGAGTGGAAGCGCGTTCTGGCGATTGTGCTGGCCATGGTGATGTTCCAATCCCAGTATGATTATGTGTGGTGCTTGTTTTTACTGCCGCTGTGTGTCTTTTTTGCACAGGAGAACGAACTGAATAAGGAAAATATCGTTCCCTATTTGCTGATGGTCTTGCTGGTTATACCACTGCCGCTTTTCCGTGCGGATGAATTGACGCCGACATTTACCATACGCAACACTTTGGGGCATATTATGTTGATTATGCTCCTTGTATGGTGCATAGCTGAAACAGCCCGTAGAGGAAAGAAAAGTCCTGCTCCGAAAGCAGTTGGAAACAATCGCAGACAGCTATGCGCAACGGCTATATTGGCGGTTTGTATGGTAGCTTGTGGATTTGGTGGTCAAGCACTTTGGGAAAATACGCATAACTGGGGCTTTGACTACAGCTATAATGGACGGATTGGAGACGAAGGCGTCCTGATGCAAGACGTACAGGACAGCAGCGGCAATACCGTAACGGTTCAGTGGAGCGGGCGCGGGGCTTATGTCATAATTTATAATCATGCACCGTTTGCACAGGAGATGACAATCGAGTTTGAAACGGGATACGGAATGGATTTGCAGCAAGCACATACCATGACATTCACGGTGGAAGAAAATACGCAAGAGAGTATGCTGCGTGAGGAAAAACCAGAACCGAAAAGCGTAAAAATTGAACGCGAAGGACAGAAAGTGACCTATACCGTAAGCGTGGATCCCGGACAAACCAAGGTTGAGCTGAGCTATGACGGCCCCATGGCTGTCTACGATGAGAACACGCGCAAAAACGGGACATTTTCCGTTAAAAATCTGACAGTCACCAGTGCGGGTAAACCGGAAGAGACAGCGTAAGGAAAGGAAAAATATATGCAGAAACTGCTTGCCTTGCTGGGCGCAAAAAATAAAGAGGAGTTTATGGCGCTGCTGATGCAGTTTATCAAGTTCGGGCTGGTAGGCGTGAGCAACACAGCTGTGTCTATGGCGGTCTACTATATCTTTTTATGGATCAGCCCGGATTTGTATATGCTGGGCAGCATTCTGGGCACAATTTTAAGTATTGCAAACGCCTTCTTCTGGAATGACAAGTTTGTTTTTGCCGGCAATGCAAACGACTGGCGCAGCAAGCTCAAGCGTCTGGGAAAAACTTATGTGAGTTACGGCGGAACGTCGATTTTGTCCAATGTTCTGCTCTGGATTGAAGTAACTTTCTTTGCAGTCAGCAAATCTATTGCACCGATTGTAAACCTGTTGGTGACAATTCCATTGAATTTTATCATCAATAAGCTGTGGACATTTAAGGAAAGTAAGAAAGATGCGACTTTCAGTTTGGAAAGGTAAAAAAATGATAAAACGCTTGAATAGTACGGATAAAAGATATTATATATTTATGATTCTGACTATTGCAGTTGCAGCATTTTATGCTGCGCTGATGTGTAACAAAACAATGCCTTTCGCGGAGGGATGGTATACATATTATGCGCAACTTATAAACGAAAAAGGTTTGCTGCCTTACAGAGATTTTGAATATCTTTTTTCGCCGCTCTACATTTATTTTATTGCGTTTATCACGCGCTTTTTCGGATATGATATTTTGACACTGCGGTGTGTTGGCATCCTAATGTTTGTAATAATCGCTTTAGGGGTATATTTGTTTATTACAGAAATTGTTGGAAGAAAAAAGGCGTGGATTGCTGCAATTACTTCCGTTACAGCGGTTATGTATCTACAGTCAGAAGTAGTTCAGATTTTTTATGACTACATCCGACTTATGGACATTTTTGCTGTTTTTACTGTTTTATTCTTAATTCGCGCTGTCAAAGCAATGGAGCACAGCGAAAATCAAGGCGTAAAAGTAAATCTTTTTCTTTGTGGTCTTTTCAATTCCCTCTTCATAAATGTAAAACAAAATGTTGGATTGATTTTTTGGGCATATACAATAGTTCTAATTATTTACTTAGGCGTGTATTTTCAACAGTCCATAAAAGCAATTGTAAAGAATTTAATGCAATTTTTATTGCCTATTGTAGCAGTAACAGGTGCAATTTATTTGTTGCTGGCCGTAACTGGGGGATTGAAAGGATATTTGTCCATGACGGGCGGAGGCGCAATTAGCGCAAAAGGCGGTATGATTGCGATTCTCTTTAACTGGGTGCCCAATAACTGGAACTTATTCCAAAATGCGATGCCGGAGGCCAGTGTTGTTTTACTTGTTGTAGTGGCTTTGATGGTGGCCCTTGCCATAGCAGAACATAAAAACAAGATGGCACGACATGATGCAAATGGCGCATGGAGTAAGATTGCGGATATACACGGGGGGGGGGTACCTGCTGGCGATAGGATTGCTATTGGTTATGGCTGTTCGCCACAAAGACATGGCAGTGGCAATTTCGGATTGGAAGTCAGTAACACCGTATTTCTTTTTTGAGATTGTATTTCCAGCTTTTTTGTTGTTTGGTTTTTGGTTTCTCTATAATATCATTAAAAAACAGCAAAACGCAGAGACATTTTTGCTGTGGTTTACACTGGCAGGCTCTTATGTGGCAATATCTTGGGGCTGTGGAAATTCCGGTGGATTAGCAGAGGGACAGGCAACAACAGGAGTGGCATTTGTTGTCGCATTTATTCTGTATGGACTAAGCTATCAGTGGCTTCAGATATTACAGGTGGTAGCGGTAGTCGCTTGCATCGGCTTAACGATTCAATCTTGCACCAAAAAGATGGTGAATACCTATTATTGGTGGGGAGCAGATGAAGCAGATTTTTGGGCAAGTGAGAACAATATAGGAGATGTTCCGCTGCTGAGTAAAATTCGGGTATCTACAGATACAAAGGCTGTGTATGAGGAAATCTGCAAGGAAATAACAGAGGGAGTGCAGGAAGATGAAACTATCTACTGCTTCCCGCAAATCCCCATATTTTATAGTTTATGCAACCGCTGGGATCCGGGGGTACGCTCTAAAGTAGAATGGTTTGATGTGTCTACGGATGAAGCAGTAGAAGCAGACATCGATATTCTAAAAGAATCACCACCCAAGGCAATCCTTATGTACAATGTGGGTGATGATGTCTATGAGGCCCATGAAAGCGCATTTCGCAAGGGGCAAGCATCCGGGACCAGAAAGATGAGAGACTTTTTGTATGATTTTGTGTATGCTAATGGGTATGAATTTATCAGCAATTACACTACAGGGGATAATGAACTTACACTTTGGATTCAGAAAGGCAATCGTAATGTGAATCTGATTGATGCGTTTGATGGCGGTGATGGCACAATTGATAACCCCTATAAATTACATACTGCTGAACAATTGCGCTTGTTTAGTAAGATGGTAAATGAGGGGCGAACTTTTGGCGGTCAATATATCGAACAAACAGCGGACATAGACCTCTCCAATCAAGATTTTACGCCAATCGGTGAATATTCCGGTAACAATTATTTCTGTGGCACATACAATGCTGCCGGCCATGTGATTCGCAATCTAAAGATTGAAACGAATGATAATGCAGCCTTATTTGGACGACTTGGCGGTAAAGTATATAATCTGGGAATAGAAGGTGGAAATATCACAGGCGCTTATATCGGTGGAATTGCAAGCCATGCCGTTAAAGATACAGCAGCAATAATTAACTGCTATACAGATATTTCTATGGATGGAATACGTGCAGGCGGTATCGCCGATAATTTTGTAGGAACTGTCGGAAATTGCTTTAGCGTAGGGTTGATACATGGTACGGATAGTGCAGATGTATTGAGCTTTAGCCAATATAAAGAGGTACAAAGCGTTTATTCCGTTAAGGAAAAAAATAGTCAGGACTTCGATACACAAAGTACAGATGATGTCAGAATTACATATTGTACGGAAGAAACAATGAAAAATGGAATCTTGGTACAACGATTGAATGATTCTATTTATTCGATAGGTACAGAACTACAAAAGAGCGATGGTATTGAAGATAATGACCAAGAAACAACAATTGAGTTGGTACGGTGGAAACAGGGAACGGATGGACATCCGGTTTTCGATGTGCCATCGTAATTGAAGCAGAAAAATAAGAAAGGCAGACAATCAAATGAAACAGCGTTTAGCGGATTATGTGGCGGATTTTCTGGCGGCACGCGGCGTGACGGATGTTTTCTCCGTTGTAGGCGGCGGCGCTATGCACCTCAACGATGCGCTGGGCCATAACCCCCGGCTGCATGTGACTTACAACCACCATGAGCAGGCCTGTGCCATTGCGGCTGAGGCTTACGCACGCCTAGAAAATAAAATTGCTGCCGTTTGTGTAACTACTGGGCCTGGCGGTACCAATGCGTTGACCGGTGTAGTAGGCGGCTGGCTGGACTCTATCCCCATGTTCATTGTCTCTGGCCAGGTGCGCTATGACACCACGGCCAGGTACGCTTTGCAGTACACCGGTACGCCGCTACGCGCCATGGGTGACCAAGAGTACGATATTACTAAGTCTGTCCAGTACATGGCGAAGTTCGCCGCCATGCTGGAGGACCCCAAGGACATTCGCTACCTGCTGGAAAAGGCGTGGCACCTAGCCACGACGGGTCGCCCCGGCCCGGTCTGGTTGGACATCCCGGTCAACTTCCAGGGCGGCTACATTGAGACCGACGATCTGCGCGGCTACGACCCTGCCGAG
>OGJE01000370.1_pt1 | contig 18660 bp, 10 predicted proteins | sample 1571981 | NCBI WGS metagenome assembly OGJE01 (sample SAMEA2582118, study PRJEB24529) | metagenome | biome: Human gut stool | place: China | collected 2011
TCGCCCTGCTGCTCGGCCTTGCCGCCTGCACGCAGGACGAAGCGGGCTTCCTGCCGGAAGGGGCGGAAGGCACATCCATCGTCTTCACCGCCACGGGGCTGAATCCCGCCGCGACAGCCATCGCCGGCACCCGTGCCCCCGCGGATGGCAATTGGACGGGTGTGCAGAGCGTGGCAGTCATGATGGACGGCACGGTCAAGACGTACAACGTGACGCCCTCCACCGCCGACCCCACCAGCGCCACGCTGACCTCCACCGACCCGTACTACTGGACCAACCACAACGACATCACCGTCACAGCGTGGTGGCCCTACACCGCTGGCGAGACAACCCCACCTGCGGTAAAGGTAAAAGCCAACCAAAGTACCCAGAAAGACTTTGAGGGCAGCGACCTCATCGTAGCCGACGGGCAGACGGTGACCTACGGTAGCCCCACGCTTCGCTTCACCCACCGCACGGCGCGAGTGACCATCGTTCTGACGGACTACACCGAGGGGCTGGCATCCGTGCGACTGACGGGCCTCTCCACCGAAGGCGACAACCCTGCCGAAATCACCCCGTATGACAAGGGTAGCAACACCTACATCGCCCTCGTAGCCCCGCAAAGTGTGGCAGCTGGCACGACCTTCATTACCTGCACCTTCACTAACGGCAAGACCTTCGTTTATAAGATGAAGAATGCTGCCGACTGGCAGGCGGGCGGTGAATATACCTACACCGTCTCCCTCGCTGCGGCAAAAGACCTGGGCTATACCATAGAGAGCGACGGCAGCTACACCGTGACCTCCGCCGATGGTCTGATGAATATAGCCGAATTAGTGAACGGAGGTAAGAGCGACATTAACATTACCCTCACCGCCGACATTGACCTCACCGGCAAAGACTGGACGCCGATAGGCACAGACTACGACAACTCATACAAAGGCACCTTCGACGGTGGCGGCCATACCATTACGGGGCTGACCTTTACGACAAATGACGAATTTGCGGGTCTGTTCGGCTGGCTCAATAGAGCTGGTTCGGTGAAGAACGTGGTGATGGAGGGCGTACAGATAACAAGCAATCAAATATATGGCGGCAGTATTGGCGGCGTGGTAGGATATGGCTGGGGCACCATTGAAAACTGCTCGGTGTCGGGCAGCGTCAGCGGCACGGTGTATGTCGGCGGTGTGGTGGGTGTTCAAATAGGCGGTTCCATCACCGGATGCAGTTCCTCTGCCACAGTGAAGGGAACGGTCGATGTCGGCGGCGTGGCAGGTCAGACGAATTCGAGTGCCACCCTGACCGCTTGCTATGCCACAGGCAACGTGATCATAGAAATGGACCCCAAAAAGAATATCGCTGGCGGCGGTCTGGTGGGAATGAACGCAGGAAGCAGCCTCCTTGCCTGCTATGCCACGGGCAACGTAACCAGTACGGGTAGTAGCACTGGCTATATGCATATCGGCGGCTTTTTGGGAAATAACTACACCACCGTGACCGCCTGCTATTGGAAGAACAATCATGAACAAGGCATCGGCTACAATACGAAAAGCACCAAAGCCACCGAAGTCACGAAGGTGGACGGCACCAGCGTAACCTGGGAGAATGCCGTTGATGCAATGAACACCGCCTTGCAGAACGCAGGCTCAAAGTGGCGTTACGAACTTAAAGGAGCATTGCCTACCTTGAGGAAGCAGTAAGCCGTCGGGCGGGTGTGCATTCTTCGCAATTCTATAGTTTTGCCCCCTAAAGACTTCTGTGAAAATCTGTGCAATCTGTGGGAGAATTTTACCTGAAGGGGCATACTTGCTTTGTTGGTGCAGTGGGGACCACTGCACCCCCTAAAAAACAAAGAGCAATAAAGTGATTGCAACATAGAAACAACAAAAAAGGGTGCACGAAGCACCCTTTTTGTTTGTTAGTATCTGAAGTGTTTTCACCCCTTGCTTACAACTTCTTGAACACGCCCTGCATCTGCTCGCCCAGACCGATGGTGTAGCCCTGCGATACAAACACTACGCGGTTGAAGGTATCGGCGATGATGAACATCGGCATCTGCTTCTCGTTCATCAGCTTCATCTCACGGGCAATCTGCTTGCGTACCGATCCGTCCTTGTCGAGGGCGAATTGAACGGTAGACGGCAGACCCGGGAACTCGTCGTGGTTGAACTTGGCTGCGTCGGCTTCGCTCTCGAAGAGCAGCACCACCGGACGGCCCCACGCCTCGAACGCTTCCTTCATCTTCTCGATGTCGTGCAGAGCGTGGTTGGTCGGCTCCTGGCCTACGCCGAGAATGCCCACAACATAGTAGCCGCGACCAGTCTGAGAGAGCAGGCTGACCTCCTTGCCGTCCTTTGTTACAAGACTCTCCGAGTTGAACGAACCGATCACAGACACCTCGTTGGTGTTCTGGCGTATCTCAAGAGGCAGAGTTGTGGTCTGACCCTCCACAATTTCGAACAGACGGTTCGAGGCGAGCACACTGCCGCTCGCAAGGCGCGTGCCCGTGGTGAGCATATATGTGCCCGCATCGAGCTTGTAGCCCTTCTTGAACGTGTTGCTCCATGTCGTGCCGTTACCCATGTCTGCCTGACCCTCCTCAAAGTTCAGCAGATGAGCCGTGCCGTTCTCAATACGGCTGATTGTGAAGTGGCTGTAATACTTCGGGTTGTCGAGCAGCTTGGTAGGCTCGTATGTCAGCACGATTGTGCCAAGCGAAGCCGCGGTGGATGAGTTGTCGGCTGTGTTGTCAAACTTCACATCCTGCCATTCGCCGTCCTTCTTGTACTGTATCTTGCCCGTCACAGCGTCCTTCTGTGCTTCGATGCCCAGGCTGCGAGCCACGTCGACGAAGAAGATGTCGCGCGAACGCTCGTCGGTAATCTTCGACTTCATCACGCCAACCGGAGTCTGTGCGATGCGTAGAGCCTTCTTGTCGGGGTTGAGGCGGATGTTCTTCTTTATCCACTCTACGAGCTTCATCGGGTCGGCGCGGAAAGCGTCGGCAGTCTTCTTGCTGAACGCCTTCTCGAAGTACTGCTTGAACGGTATTGTAATCAGCTCGTCCTCAACACGCGGCGAGAGCTGGTCGGTTGTTGCGTTGTAGCTGTCCTCGAGAATCTCGGTTGTGATATCGCGCAAGTCCTTGTCGCTGAGTGTGGCGAGTATGCCCATCACGCGGTCTACGTTGTCGCTGTGGCGGTTGATGAAGTCGACGATGGTCTGCTTGTTGCCGCGCGACTTGAAGATATACTCTGCTCCGCGCTCACTGATGCGCTTCGCCTCCTCCATAGTGGGAAAGGTAGCTGTGTATGCCTTGCGGATGCTGTCCTCAAGAGCAAAGCGGCGCTGGTTCTCACGGTGCATCTCGTCGCTGACATAAGGCAGCTGTGGGTCCTCCTTCGGTGGAACGATGTCCAAGTAGGTGCTGGTAGGGGGTGCACTTGTCTCAAGTGCACCAACAGAACAGTCAGGAAGTGCACCAACAGAGTTGGCTGGTGCACTTGAGACAAGTGCACCCCCTGAGAGTGCAGCAACAGAACCGGTTGGCTGCGTGGGTATGGCAGGGATGCCATACCCTCCTACAAGTGCATCCCCTGGGAGGGTGAGTGTTGCCTCCTTCTCCTTGCCGAACGAAACCTTCTGATATGCATACTTGCCGTCCTTCGATGCCCATACCACCAAGTCTCCGATACCTGCAGATAGCGACGTGTGGCCCTTTGCGTCGGTGTACTTCGTTACTGCCGTGAAAAATTCAGCGTAGTTGTAAATCTTGAACTCGACACGTGCGTTCTCCACCGGCTTGCCTTCGCTGTCCTTGACGTAGAAGTCTACCGAAGCAACCGGCGCATAATTGGACGTGAGGTTTATTTCTGTGAAGTTGCTTGTGCGCAGCATCACCTCCTCCGGACCATTATAGTCGCCGAAAGCGCGTGTGTGCATTAGCATAGCTCGCGAAGCCGGAGCGTTGAACCAACCGAGGTTCAGCACCGGCTCCGGTTCGCAGGCACCAAGGAAGTACCACTTGCCGTCTGCCCATGCCTCTACCCAAGCGTGGTTGTCGTCGGTGTGCGCCCAGCGCGGTGTGTACACCTGGCGTGCAGGAATGCCCACAGCGCGCAATGCCGCAACGGCAAACGTACTCTCCTCACCGCAACGGCCGGTTGCGGTCTTCAGCGTAGCGAGTGGTGCCGATGTGCGGGCATCTGAAGGCTGGTAGGTCACCTTCTCGTGGCACCAGTGGTTCACCTCAATGATAGCATCCATCATCGACATACCCTTGATGCGGTCCTTCAGTTCGTTGTAGAACACCGATCGTGCATTGTCCAAAGCCTCGTTGTTGACACGGATTGGCACAACGAAGTGGCGGAAAAGCAACTCCGGAACGTTCTTGCCCCAGGGCATCTCCTCGCGAGCCTTGAACGCCATGCGTACATTGTCGGCGAAGAACGAAGTGGGGTAGTCGGTGACATCGGCAAGCGGCATGTAAGCGTAGAGAAACTTCAACGCTTCCTGCTCGTCAGCCGTAAGCTTTTCTTTCTGTGTGTCGTAGAATGTCTTGCCGACTGTCTTCACGCGCTCCTTGAAGATGTTCTCTACTGTGTTGCGGTAGTTGGTGTCGGATATGAATTGCCCCTGCGCATTCGCCGTGAGGCTCAATGCGAATATGGAGGCAGAGATGAGTATTTTTTTCATTCTCGTTTAAAGTATTTTGGTGCACTTATAGGAGGGTATGGCATCCCTGCCATACCCACGCACCATTTGATTTATAAAAAAGGAGACTATGGCGTGTGGTCATAGTCTCCTGTATGTGTTTAAAGTTAGGGGGTGTATCAACAGAGCTGGTTGGTGCACTTGAGACAAGTGCACCCCCTGAGAGTGTATCAACAGAGCTGGTTGACTGCGTAGGTATGGCAGGGATGCCAACCCTCCTACAAGTCAATCTTGTTTACACGCTTCTCATGGCGACCACCTTCAAATGGAGTCTTGAAGAACTCGTCCATAATCTTCTCTGCTGTCTTGTTGTCGATGAAGCGACCCGGCATAACGAGGATGTTTGCGTCGTTGTGCTGGCGTGTGAGCTGAGCAATCTCTGGATTCCATACCAATGCTGCACGTACACCCTTATGCTTGTTGAGGGTCATTGCCATACCTTCACCGCTACCGCAGATGCCGATGCCAGGATAAACGTCACCGTTAGAGATAGCTTCGCCTAACTCATGAGCAAAATCCGGGTAATCGCAGCTCATATCGCTGTATGTACCGTAGTCCTTAAACGGAATGTTGTGGCTCTCAAGGTATTCAACAACAAATTTCTTCAATGCGTAACCTGCGTGGTCGCATGCAATGCCTACTGTCTTAATTTCCATAGTACTGTAGTTTTATTGGATTATTAATAAAGCAAGCTTATGCAGAATTTCTTGCTTAACGTGAAGTTCTGCATAAGCTATGCCTGTTTATTTAGATAAGTAATCTTTCACCTGCTTAAATACGTTCTCGGCGTTGAAGCCCAATTTCTCGTCGAGCACCTTGTAAGGAGCTGAGAAACCGAACGACTCAAGACCGTAAACCATGCCATCTACGCCTACAAGGCTCTGAAGTGTGACGGGCAGACCTGCTGTCATACCAAAAATCTTGGCACCCTTCGGCAGTACACTCTCCTGATACTCCTTGCTCTGTGTACGGAACAGACCCTCTGACGGAACGCTTACGATACGTGTCTTGATGCCGTCAGCGTTGAGCAACTCGGCACCTGCGAGGAGTGTAGACACCTCCGAACCAGAAGCGAGGAGAATAACGTCGTAGTTAGGATCGTCCTTAACGATGTATGCACCCTTGCGAACCTGAGAGTAGTCAGTGCCTTCGGGCAGAGAGTTCACGTTCTGGCGTGAGCAAATCATTGCTGTCGGTGTGTCCATGTTCTCGTTAGCCATCTGCCAGCATACTGTTGTCTCGTCTGCATCTGCAGGGCGGAATACGCGTACAGAGTCCTGTCCCTTGTGGTTCTTCAGCTTCTCCATGAGGCGAATCTGTGCTTCCTGCTCAACCGGCTCGTGTGTAGGTCCGTCCTCACCAACGCGGAATGCGTCGTGCGACCATACGAACTTGATTGGAACGCGCATGAGAGCTGCCATACGGATAGCCGGCTTCATGTAGTCGGAAAATACGAAGAATGTGCCGCAAGCCGGGATAACACCACCGTGGAGGTACATACCGATGCAGACGCAAGCCATTGTAAGCTCGCTGACACCTGCCTGGAAGAATGCTCCGGTGAAGTCGTCAGGTGTAAGCTCGTGAGTCTTCTTGAGGAAGCCGTCGGTCTTGTCCGAGTTGCAGAGGTCGGCAGAAGAGCAAACCATGTTAGGCACCTGCTCTGCCAATACACCGAGACAGTTGGCTGAAGCAACACGTGTTGCAACGTCGCGCTTCTGAACAAGCTCGCTCCAGTCTACCTTCGGAGCGTTGCCTGAGAACCAAGCGTCCATCTGCTCTGCCTTCTCGGGGTTTGCCTTGCGCCACTCTGCTTCTGCTGCATGTCTTTCCTTTACAACCTCGCGAAGCTCTGCGTTACGCTTCTCGTAGAGTTCCTTAACGTCGTCGAATACTACGAACGGGTCGTTGAGGTCGCCGCCGAGGTTCTTCACTGTGTTCTCGTAAGCACCACCACCAAGCGGTGCGCCGTGAGTCTTCACGCTGCGCTCGTAGCTTGATCCGTCTTCCTTGCGTGCGCCCTTAGCCATAACGGTGTGACCGATGATGAGGGTAGGACGCTGCTCTTCCTTGTTAGCGAGGATGAGAGCTGCACGAATCTCGTCAGGATCGTTGCCGTTTATTTCAAGAACGTTCCAACCCCATGACTCGTACTTCATACGTGTGTTCTCGCGCATTACGACATCGCACTCTGTAGAGAGCTGAATCTCGTTGGCATCGTAGAACATGATGAGGTTGTTGAGCTTGAAGAGACCTGCGATACGGCCTGCGCCCTGAGATATTTCTTCCTGAACACCTCCGTCAGAGATGTAAGCGTAAATCTTGTGCTGCATCATGGTGCTGCCAAGACGAGCCTCAAGGAACTTCTCTGCAATAGCAGCACCCACAGCGTAGGTGTGTCCCTGACCGAGGGGTCCAGATGTGTTTTCAATTCCATGAATAATGTCACGCTCAGGATGTCCCGGACATATAGTACCCCATTGACGGAATGTCTTCAAATCGTCAATTGTGTACTTGCCCTGCAAAGCGAGAGCTGAGTAGAGCATTGGCGACATGTGACCAGGATCGAGATAGAAGCGGTCGCGGCCCTCCCAAGTCGGCTGATCTGGATCGAACACCAGGAACTCCGAGAAAAGAACGTTGATAAAGTCAGCACCACCCATAGCACCGCCAGGGTGACCTGATTTGGCTTTTTCTACCATCGATACAGCAAGCAGTCGGATGTTGTCTGCCGCATGGTTCATTAAATCCTTATTATTCATTTTATTATTTAAAGTTTAACAGTTTCTTTGTAGAAAAATAGGTTTTAAATTATTTTACACAGTCTTTTAATCACCATTTTTCGTCGTTTCCTTTTGCAAAGATAGCGAATATAGTTGATATAACGGCTATATTAATTGCGGAATTTAAAAATAATTCTATAATTTGCCGACTTTTACTTGTGCTTAGCTCCTAATTTTACTATAACCTACGAGGCGATATGTGCGTTGTCCTATACCTTTATAATATATAAGCATTTGATAGCTGTTTTCGGTTTGGAAAAAGTTGCCTTCTGTTGAAACCGGATGCAGGCTGTTGTCGTTGTGCTTCGTGAGGTACTGATAGGAGTAGTAACCTTGCTTCAGTGGCACGTTTGCCTCATAGAGTTTTGTCTGCTCGTTGAACTGCATCTCGTATTGCGGTGTGAAGCGGTCGTTGGTCCATACGCCGTTGATAAATACTCTGCCGTTCTGTCGTGGTGCTTGTAGGCGAAAGTTGACGACGACGTATTCCGAGATGCGGTCGTTTTCGATGTTGTCGCTGTTGCGTATGTAAAAACTGCCGTTGGCATCTTCGTCGTAAACATAGCTTGGACGTGGTAGGTCAGTCCATATTTGTGCGTGGTAGTTGGTGCCGTCCCACCATGTGTTCTCAATGCCAAGGGTGGGGTGGGTGACATCAAGTATCTCGAACTTATGATACTCGTTGCCTCCGTCGAAGATGAGGTTGCGGTTGTACTCCCAACGTAGTCCGCTTCCGGTTTGGTATTGTGGCGTAGGGTTTATGCGGGCGGTGCTCCAACGCCCGTTTTGCATGACGACGGTGTACAACTCGGTGCTTGGATTAGTGATGTTAAGAGCAGAGTAGTTTATTTCTGCTCCCACTTGCTGATGGGCTTTATTGATGCCTAAGTCGGTGTTTGTGGTTACGGACATACTTGCCTTTACGAGTGGTTCTACTATCATGAAGCAAGCCGTGAAAATAGTGTCGCCGTTGTTCTCGTCGTAAACCGTCAGACGATAGTTGCCGCTCATTTTGATGCGGCAATTCTCGTTGGGGATAGAAAGGCGATAGTGGGTGTAGAGGGTGTTGGTGTTTAGCGATTCTTCTATGTCGTCGATGGTGCAGCCGTCGGCAAATCCCTCACAATAGTCGGAGTCGAAAATGCCCTCCGACACACTCCAGTCTGCCTCGCAATGTTGTAGGCGATATACGTAGCGATGATATTCGTGTGTGAGGTCGTCGAAACTGATGTTTATCGGTTCGCCGTTAAGCGTGGCTATAGGCATGGATAGCCAGTCTTTGCCAGCCACGACCTGCAATGATGCAATATTCTCCGACTTGATGTCGTTGTATTGCGCAAAGCTGTTAGTGGCGACAAATGCCGACAATGTGAGTATTAATGCCAATAGGGTCGTTCTCATAGTTTGCTATTTGTGGGGTGTGGTCTTTCTGCTTTAAAAGTCGACCGACAGTTTGACGTTGATTTGTCTGCCCGTCAGATAGTTAGGTACGGCGTATTGCTGTCCGGTGACATCTGTAATCCAATAGTAGGAGTTCACGTTGTTGATGCCGAAGAGGTTCAGACACTCAGCTCCAACCCACAGGTTGCGAATTGGGTTGCGCTTCTTGTGACGGTCGCTGTTGTCGATGATGCGGTAGTTCAAGCCAACATCTGCGCGTTTGTATGCCGGAGCACGGAACACGTTCGATTCGAGCTCGCGGTGTGGGGCAGAGAAGGGTAGACCGTCGGCAAGTGCCAACTTGAGCGACATCTTCCAGCGTGTTGTGCCAGGGAAGTAGTCGGTGAAGAAGAGGTTGACAGCATAGCGCTGGTCGGTAGGCAGGGGGATTGACTTGCCGTTCAACTTCATGCTTGTGTTCATCAGCGATAGCGACACCCACGAGTCTGTACCCGGCACAAACTCACCAAAGAGTTTGAGGTCTAAGCCTGCTGCATGTCCGCTGCACATGTTGTCGCCATAATACACCACCTTTACGTTGTTCACGCTATAAGGCACAAGGTTGCCAAGTGCCTTGTAGTATGCTTCGGCTGTGAACTTGAACGGGCGGTTGTTCATCTTGAAGCGGTAGTCGAAGCCTGCGATGAAGTGTATCGAACGCTGGCTCTTCGCCTTACGGTTGAGCGAGGCATATGTAATGCCGTTCGTTGTGGTGGTGTCGCGTATCTCCTTGAAGAAAGGTGCCTGATAGTACAGACCCGTGGCAAAGCGCATCGTTATGTTCTCGTTGAATGCCGGAATGATGCCCAACGACAGACGCGGGCTGAGTATTGTCTCCTTCGTGAAACTCCAGTAGGCGAGACGCAGACCGTAGTTCAACGTGTAGAGTGTCTTGCCTTCCGAACCTGTGAAGCGGTATGTGTCCTGCGCATACGCCTCTACACGATTGGCTGTAAGCGTGTTCTTTGCACGCATACTGTAAATCATATAAAGATCCTTGCCAGTGTGCGGAATGCTGTATTTGCTTGAGTCGCGCATTTCGTATTCTACCGAGTTCTCCTCAATGTGCTCCCACTTGTAGGTGAATGCAGCCTCAATGTTGTGCTTCTTCTGCTTCGTCTTGAACAGCAGCTTGACACTCTCCACGTGAGCCTTCAGGTAGTTGCGCGTGTGCTGGAAGTAGGTGCCTACACCGAGATTTTCGCTTGTTTCGGTCTGCGTGAGCCAGTACTGTCCTTGTATGTCGTACTTCTCCTGCTCGCGTGTGTTGAACGCAGAAGCGATGAGCGAAAGGCTTGTGTTCTCGTTGAATTTGCGAGTGATGCCCAATGAACCGAAGAAGGTGCGGAACACGTCTTTCTCCTGTCCATCGAAGTACACCTTGAATGCCTTTACGTTCTCCATCGTGCCGAAATTCGTCTCTCGATCTTCGGGTGTGAAGTTATAGTGGTTGTCCGAGATGTTGCCGAGGAACTTGATGTCCCAGCGCTTGTTGGGCGAGTAAGTAAGATACGTCTGATAGTCGATGAACGTAGGCTGATACTCGCCCTTGGTGTCCATCGAGCCTAATAGATATTTAGTTGTCTTGTAGCGCAGACCATTGCTCCACGAGAACTTCTTGTTGCTCATGCCGACGAATGCGCTTGCTCCAAGCATACTGGCTGTGGCTGACGCTTCGAAGCGTTTCGGGCGGCGATACTCGATGTTCAGTGCCGACGACATCTTGTCGCCATAGCGTGCCTCGTAGCCACCGGTTGAGAAGCCAATCTTCTCCACCATATCGGGGTTGATGACCGAGATGCCCTCCTGCTGTCCGCTTCTTACAAGGAACGGGCGGAATATTTCCACATTATTTATATATACACTATTCTCGTCGAACGAACCACCACGCACGTTGTACTGCGATGAAAGCTCGCTGTGGGTAGATACGCCAGCCTGGCTTTGTATCATTTCCTCTACGGCGTTGCCCGTAGTGGAGGGCATACTCTTTAGATGCTCTTTGCTCAATTCCTGCGTTTGTCCAGTCTCGATGCGCTTGCCTGTGATGGTTACTTCCGACAGGGCATTGTCGCTGCTGTGCAGAACAACCTGCATAGTCTGCTTGCCGCGTGGACGGCGCAGTGTGCGAACTTTGGTCTTGTAACCGACCATTGAAAATCTGATTTCAACAGAGTCGGCAGATTGAAGTTGCAGACTATAGTCGCCTTTAAGCGAGGTCATTGTCATCTTGCCTTGTTTAGGGCATGATACGGATGCAAATTCTACGGGGTCGTTGTTCTCGTCAATGACCCTTCCACTTAAGGTGAATGTTTGCGCCTGAGCAGATACGAAAGCGCAGAGAAATATTATTTGAAGTATAAACAATTTCAGTTTCATACATAACATAACGAAAACTGTGTCGATTTATTGTATTATAGCAGCGTAAAAGCACTTGAATTTCTGAAAAAGAATTAAAGAGTGAAATTTTTACAAATATTATTTTGTAATTATTATAAAAAAGTATATCTTTGCAGTAGTAAAATGAAAAGAATATAGACAATGAAACATAACGACGCAGTAACAAGACTTGTAGAACATGGCATCAAGCCTTCTGTTCAGCGCATTCAGATTATGCATTATCTGATGACTCACTTTACTCATCCTACAGTGGAGGAGGTGCATAAGGCTTTACTACCTAAGGTGCCTACACTTAGCCGCACCACGGTGTACAACACGCTCAGAATGTTCTCAGAGCACAATGCTGCTCAGATGATAACAATCAACGAACATCGTGTTTGTTATGATGGCGATGTCAGTTTGCACGCGCACTTCATCTGTAAGTGCTGCCGAAAGGTGTACGACATTTTCGACGAGGTGTCGGATGTTGTAAATCGCAAAGAGTTGGCAGGTCACAAAATCGACGACGTACAGCTATATTATAAAGGTGTATGTAAGGAGTGCTTGGCAAAGCAGACTGAAACTGCAGTCGAATAATTTATAGATAAGGCTTTTTTAATATAAATACTATTAACTCTTAAAACAGAAGAATTATGAAGAAGAAATTTATTTGCACAGTATGCGGTTATATTCACGAAGGTACAGAGGCTCCTGAGAAGTGTCCAGTTTGCAAGGCTCCGGCAAGCAAGTTTAAGGAACTGAACGATCCGACAGAGGGTCCAGCTTTCGCAACCGTTCATACTCTTGGTGCTGCTCGCGATGAGGAGGCTACACCAGAGATGATTAAGGATCTCGAGACTCACTTCAATGGCGAGTGCGGTGAGGTAGGTATGTATCTCGCAATGAGCCGTCAGGCTGACCGTGAGGGCTATCCAGAGATTGCAGAGGCATTCAAGCGCTATGCTTTCGAGGAGGCTGAGCACGCAAGTAAGTTCGCAGAGCTTTTGGGCGACGTTCTGAAGGATACCAAGTCGAACCTTGAGGCTCGTATCGCTGCTGAGCGCGGTGCTTGCGAGGACAAGTTCCGCATCGCAAAGAACGCTAAGGCTGCCGGCATGGACGCTACTCATGACACCGTTCACGAGATGGCAAAGGATGAGGCTCGCCACTGTGCTGGCTTCATGGGCTTGTACAAGCGTTACTTCGAGAAGTAAAACATCTTCGTAGTTGTACAAACGGCTATATGATGTAGCATAATAAAAGAGGATGCACCAGACAAATGTTCTTGTCGGTGCATCCTCTTTTTGTTGTATATCGTCCGTCGTCTGCACCGTTTACGTTCGCCACTCAATCGGATTGCGTTCGGTATCCGATCGGTTCGCGTTCGGTGCACGATGATTTATCTTGATGTTTAAGCATGAAAAAAAGGTGTGTCAGAACTCTTCAATCGGAGCTCTGACACACCCTTTGTTGTTTTGCGACCAATGGTCTTGTCGTTATTATCCGCAGAAGAACAGCACAACGAGCTGCGCTGTGAAGATACGCAGGAACATACTCAACGGATAAACCGTAGAATAGCCGATAGCAGGAGCCTCGCGCGAGCAAACAGAGTTGGCGTAAGCGAGGGCTGGTGGGTCGGTGTATGTACCGGCAAGCATACCCATAATGGTAAAGTAGTTGAACTTGTACTTCATGCGTGCTATAGTGCCGACAATCAGGATAGGGATGATTGTGATGATGAAACCTGTCAATACGTACAACAGACCGTCGCCTTCCACTACTGTGTTCCAGAAGTTAGCACCTGCCTTTATGCCCACACTCGCAAGGAACAGCACAAGACCAATCTCTCGAAGCATCATGTTTGCCGATGTCGTGGTGTAGGTGTTGAGCTTCATGCGGTGGCCGAAGCGACCGATAAGAATGGCGATGATAAGCGGACCGCCAGCGATACCGAGCTTCAACGGAACCGGCATTCCTGGTATAGCGAACGGAATGCTACCGAAGATGATACCGATGAAGATACCGATGAAGATTGTTGCCACATTCGGTGCATCAAGACGCTTTACAGAGTTACCCATCAGCTCGGCGATGCGGTTCACGTTGTCCTCCGGACCTACTACGAGAATCTTGTCGCCTACCTGGAAACGGTAGTTGCGGCTTGCGAAGAGGTCCATGCCCTGACGCGAAAGACGTGTTACGGTTACACCGTATACAGACGAGAAATGCATCTTGCCGAGTGTCTTACCGTTCATTGACGAGTTGGTTACGACGATGCGGCGCGAAACGAGCGGCTGCTTGCTTTCGTTCTCCTCCCATTCAGTCTCCAGCTCCGGACCGATGAACGCCTGGATAGCCGGTGCGTCAGCCTCAGCACACACGACGAGCACCTCGTCGCCCATGTCGAAGACTGTGCGGCTGTTCGGTATACTGTATTCGCCGTTCTTGAAGAGGCGCGAGAACACAACGTCGCGGTTGAGGAAGTCGCTAATCTCTGCAACTGTACGGCCAGAGAGGTATGCATTGTTCACCTTGAGGTGCATCTGATGCGGTTTAGCCTGTGGGTTCTCAGCTTCTTCTGCTTCAAGTGCCTTCTCCTCCTCCTCAAGCTTGGTGCGGGTGAGGAAACGGATGGCGATAGTAGCACCGATGATGCCTACTACACCAAGTGGGTAAGCGCAGGCATAACCGGACGCAATCTGTGGCAGTTCGCCGTAGGTCTGTTGCCATACAGAGCTGAGCGCTTCGTTTGCAGCACCAAGACCCGGTGTATTGGTTACGGCTCCGTATAGCGTGCCCACCATCATCGGGAGGTTCGACTTCACATTAGTGTCGAAGAAGAGATAGTAGCATGCAAACATAACGCCTACGTTCAGCAAGATAGCTGTGGTAGAGAGCAGGTTGAGCGTTACACCGCCTTTCTTGAAGCTCTCAAAGAAGCCAGGACCGACCTGCAAACCGATGCAGAACACGAACAGAATAAGTCCGAAGTCCTGAACAAAGGTCATGGTGTCTTTGGGGGCAGTGAAGCCAACATGGCCTGCTAAGATACCAGCGAAAAGCACCCATGTTACACCGAGTGATATGCCACCAATCTTAATCTTACCCAGCAGAATGCCGACTGCGATGACAATGGCATAGAGTAGGGCGATATGGGCAATCGACTCAGTATTGGTGAATAGGTTGATTATCCAATCCATTTTTTAGTGTTTTAATGTTTTAATAGTTTTAATATAGTGTTATATAGTTTCTATACTCTGTTTGGCTTTCGTTTGAAATAGCAATTGTGATAGATAACTAAAATGTAAAATTCAAGACCGACAGTAAAAGATGCCGGTCTTGAATTGTATGATTTCAAATGCTTAGTAGCTGCGAGCAATCAGTACACGCTGTGTAGCCGGCTTGCCTGAAACCATGTCTACGCCCGGTGTCTGCTCGAACATGAACGGCACGCAGCGGATTGTAGCCTGAGTCTCTTCCTTAATCTTAGCCTCAGTTTCGGCTGTGCCGTCCCAGTGGCAGAGGAAGAAGCCACCATCCTTGATGCGCTCCTTGAACTCCTCGTAGTTGTCGCATTCGTAGATGTGAGCATTGCGATAGTCGAGAGCCTTCTTGTAGATGTTAGCTTGGATATCCTCGAGGAGCTGTTCAACGTATTCAACGATGCCGTCGAACGAGCGTGTCTCCTTCTCGAGTGTATCGCGACGCATGATCTCGATGGTGTTCTCCTCGAGGTCGCGACCGCCCATAACGAGGCGTACAGGCACACCCTTCAGCTCATAGTCGGCGAACTTGAAGCCTGGACGCTTGTTGTCTGCGTCGTCGTACTTCACGCTGATACCTGCTGCGCGCAACTGGCTGATAACCGGAGCGAGCTTCTCGGAGATAGCCTGCAGCTGCTCTGCGTTCTTTGTGATAGGCACGATGACAACCTGGATAGGAGCGAGCTTCGGAGGAAGCACGAGACCATTGTCATCAGAGTGAGTCATAATGAGTGCACCGATAAGACGTGTAGATACGCCCCATGATGTAGCCCATACGTACTCCGGCTTGTTCTCCTTGTTGAGGAATGTAACGTCGAATGCCTTTGCGAAGTTCTGACCGAGGAAGTGTGACGTGCCGCTCTGCAGAGCCTTACCGTCCTGCATCATTGCCTCAATAGTGTATGTGTTCAACGCACCTGCAAAGCGCTCTGTCTCGCTCTTTACGCCCTGAACGACCGGTACTGCCATCCACTTTTCTGCAAAGTCGGCGTAAACGTGAAGCATCTTCTTTGCTTCCTCTTCAGCCTCCTCCTTTGTAGCATGAGCTGTATGACCCTCCTGCCAAAGGAACTCTGATGTGCGGAGGAACGGACGTGTGCGCATCTCCCAACGCATAACGTTACACCATTGGTTGCACATCAAAGGAAGGTCGCGGTACGACTGAATCCAGTTCTTGTATGTGTTCCAGATGATGGTCTCAGATGTTGGACGAATGATGAGTTCTTCTTCGAGCTTTGCTGCTGGGTCTACCTCGATGCCAGTCTTGTCCTCATTGGTGCGAAGACGGTAGTGAGTAACCACTGCACACTCCTTAGCAAATCCTTCTACGTGCTCTGCCTCGCGGCTGAAGAACGACTTCGGGATAAGCATAGGAAAATAGGCGTTCTGTGCACCTGTTTCCTTAAACATAACATCAAGCTGATGCTGCATCTTCTCCCAGATAGCATAGCCATAAGGCTTGATAACCATACATCCGCGTACGGCTGATTGCTCAGCGAGGTCAGCCTTTGTGACGAGGTCGTTAAACCACTGGCTGTAGTTCTCTGAGCGCTTTGTGAGTTGTTTTAATTCTTTTGCCATTGAATTTATAAAGTTGTATTTGTATTTTCTGCTTTAAATAAATAGCTTCTTATAGCGTGCAAAAATACAAAAAAAAAATGGTACAACTGCATGATGTAAAAAAAAACACATAACTTTGCACGATATTAAGTAGAAAAGGATTATTGTTATCCAATGACTTGCTTTCTTGTAAAAATAACAAGTCTGCTAATTTAAGGTAAAACATCTTTTAAATTCTTGCATACAATTTATTTTGGAAGCCATTTCTACTTTTTCTTTCATCCTTACCTTTACTTGATTCCTTTTGTCTTTATATATTCTAATAAATCCTCATAATTACCATTAAATATATTTATATCCACTTTACTTTCATCTATACCGTTAACTTCTCCGTTATGAGAAAATTGCCACAATATATAGTTGTTAATATTTGGTTGTGAACTTTCTGGCGAAGCAATCCATACATCATACTTTTTCAGTTCATTGTCAGTTGCAATGAAAGTACGGTATATATTTGTGTTTGTATATATTATCGGAGAGACTTTATAATAGCGTTTCACTTCTGCAATCCACTCTTTAGCAATTGGAATTATCTCAGCAAACTTTTCGTCACTTATAGTTTTTCCATCTGCATTATTTTTTTCGAAATCAAGAACAGGAGGGAAATCTCCTTTTGAAAGAGGAGTATTTTGTATGTAATATTTAGCTTGTTCTTTGCCACTTGCAGTCATTGTTAGGAAATGGTATGCACCACACACCTTTCCACAACGTTTAGCCTCAGAATAGTTACTTTCAAATCGACTATCCCTTAGTTTGCTACCTTGCGTGGATTTTGCAATTGCAAACAATACTGGCTGTATATACCTATGGCTTTTATCCAATTTATTGCTTATTTCGCCTTCAGCATTGCAACTAAAAAACAAATCTTGCCACTTGATAATACCTTGATACCTTGAGATATCAATACCATACACTTTGTCACCAATATTGTAATTTGCATCTGGTACAATTTGCATGTTCCCATGATCAAAGAAACAGAAAGAGAGTTTATTATCTTTACTTTTTAATAAACCTAAACCATGTTTGTAGTCATTAAGCCAATAACCCCAATATTTTTTACCATCTTTATATTCTGCTACACCATATCCTGAGAATTTAGTGCCATTTAGCTCTCCTTCATAGATATATTTGTCAGATTCTATTTTTCCAGAAGCCATTATTCCATTTTCCCAAAAACCACTGTATGTAATACCGTCTTTCTTGAAGCGTCCTTCCCCATTAGGCACACCATTGGACATGTCGCCATAATATTTTCCATCATTCCATGATGTATATTTATAGGAGTCACTTATCCATACAAATAAAAGGTTTAGCAAAACACCCAAAATAAAGCTTCCTATGCTAATAACAACAATATTGATTTGTTGTTGTTTTTCTATTTTATTTTTAATCATAAATCTTCTATGTTTTTAAATTTGCTTTTCAAGCCATTTTATGTATGAACGTATACGGTCACTCTCTACAAGTTTATAGGCATTTTCATAATATTCTTTTTTCAATGCATAGTTTTTCTTATTTTTTCCAAGTTTATTACCTTTGTTAATCCAGTAGTTATATTCATCAGCAACAAGTTTATCAATGCGTTTGTTGTTTTCTATTCGTTTTCCATATATACTTTTGTGTATGCTATTGGCTTTGTCATAGTAGAAATATTTAGCGTCGAGGATTATTTGAATAGAAGCTTTGTTACCTTTTTTCTTTTCAGCTTTATCACAATATATTTGTGAGAGGTCAACATATCTTTTTAATTCTTTAGCCATAGAACTATTTTCTGAATGTATAGTCACTTTGGCGGGCTTTTGCATATCTACATCACCCGAATCAGCTTCGGCTGTATAAACAATTGATGCTTCATCTTCAGCGGCAATTACATCCATTTCTTTGGGCGAAGATGACGTTGTTGAGTTTATAATGTCTACAGTGAAGAATCCCATAGTAGCAAAAACTATAGCTATTATTACATAATGCAATGTTTTAACCTTTACGGTTTCTTTAGGTTCTGGTGTTTGTTTTGTTTCATTTTTTATTATTATTTTTGTTTCGTTGTTCAAATTTGTGTTGTTATCATCCTTCGTGTTCAGATTATTTATAAAGTCGTTGATTGTTTGTGTACGTTCTTCTTTGTCCTTTTCCATTGCTTTAGCAATGGCATTTCGTGTTTGATAGCTTATTGTTGCAGGCAAATTAGAATTTAAATAATCATATGATATTTCTGTACTAACTACAGGATCTTTAGCTGTCAACATGAAAAACAATGTTGCAGCAAGAGCATATACATCCGATGTAGGTGAGAATTGTTCTATACAAACATATTGCTCCATAGGTGAGTATCCGCAACTACAACATTGAGTATTGTTTATTGTTGTTAAATTGTCTTTTCTGTCATAATGTTTCGCAAGACCAAAATCAATAAGTACAGGAGATATTGTTTTATGGGCAGTTCTAAAAATTAACTGATTGATATTTAGTAAATAATGCTGATTTTCCGA
>OGJE01000378.1_pt1 | contig 18190 bp, 9 predicted proteins | sample 1571981 | NCBI WGS metagenome assembly OGJE01 (sample SAMEA2582118, study PRJEB24529) | metagenome | biome: Human gut stool | place: China | collected 2011
GCGAGCTGGGTTCAGAACGTCGTGAGACAGTTCGGTCTCTATCTATCGTGGGCGTTGGAAATTTGCGTGGCTCTGACACTAGTACGAGAGGACCGTGTTGGACTGACCTCTGGTTTACCGGTTGTGCCGCCAGGCGCACCGCCGGGTATCCATGTCGGGATCGGATAAGCGCTGAAAGCATCTAAGTGCGAAGCCGGCCACAAGATTAGATTTCCTCATGAGGGTCGTCAAAGACGATGACGTTGATAGGAGGCAGGTGTAAAGACAGCGATGTCAAAGCCGAGCCTTACTAATTGCCCGAAACTTGCAGCCGCCCCCGCCGCACGGGGCGTGCCTGCTCAAAGTTGGTACAATGACCGGTACGTATGAATGAAGATGTGCCGTTGCAGCAGGAGCTGCAGCCAATGTTGCTTGCACGAAAGTATTTGCAAGTTCAGCTTGTGTTGTCCAAACGATATTCTGGTGGTTATAGCGTTGGGGATCACCTCTTCCCATTCCGAACAGAGAAGTTAAGCCCAACCGCGCCGATGGTACTGCACACCCGCGGGAGAGTAGGTCGCCGCCAACTTTATTTTCACAGCCTCTTTCAGTGTCACAACTGAGAGAGGCTTTTTTGTGTCTGCGCACATCTGAGCGTTTGCAAATCTGCTGAGGTCAGTAGTTGTCAGAAATGCACTGCACGAAACGCTGCCTCTAATAAAACGCTAGCTCTAAACGCTATCTCTAATGGGGGCGACGCGTCCCGCGTCGGGATAGAGAAAGGAGGGTAAAACGAACCCTACTAAATAATAGCTGCATCTTTTCCCGACGCGGGACGCGTCGCCCCCATTAGTGCTTGCGTTTTGTGGTAGCGTTTAGAGCTAACGTTTAGAGGTAGCGTTTGGTGATAGCGTTTAGTGCTTGCGCTTTCATTCAGATTGACAGGTTGGAAAGTGGATTAAGGACGCAAGCATTGTATATCTGTACATCAGCACATCAGCTCGCGACAACGAGCATGAGTGTCTGACCATTAGCATATTACACACATTGTCATATTAGCCATTCGTACCTCTGCACATTCGCGAGCGATAGCGAGCGTTACCACAATTATTTTTATTAACTTTGCACTCATGATAGCTACGCTTTCAATAGTCATTCCAACTTATAACCGCGAATGCACAACATTGGTGCGTTCACTTCAGCTGCAGGCCGAGAATATTGACGGCTTGCACTATGAGGTATTGGTAGCCGACGACGGGTCGACCGACAGTGCGGTGAAGCAAGCCAACCGCATGATACGCGATTGGGACAACTGCCGTTTGATAGAGTTGGAACAGAACATTGGAAGGGCATGTATACGCAACTATTTGGCACGCGAGGCCAAGTACCCCTACTTGTTGTTCCTCGACAGTGATGTGCAGGTTGTCGTGCCCGACTACCTGTCGCGCTATTTGCGCTGCAAGGGCGATGACGTAGTGTATGGTGGCGTGTGCATTGTGCCCAATGCCGAGCTTGCCGCACACAACTTGCGCTACCGCTATGAGTTGGCTTGTGAGCCACGCCACAGCGTAGAGCGCCGCAAGGTGTCACCCTATCAAGGCTTTCGTACGAGCAATTTCCTCATGCGTCGTGATGTGCTGCTTTCGCACCCCTTCGACGAACGCATAAGGCATTATGGCTATGAGGACGTGCTCTTTGGCCGCACACTATTGGCCGAGGGCATACCCGTCAAGCACATTGACAACCCTGTGGCGGTTGATGACTTTGAATCAAACGAGGCATTTCTCAACAAAACCGATGAAGGCCTGCGCACACTCTTGACGTTAGCCCCCGAAATGCGCGACTACACCAACATACTGCGTTGTGCAGACAAATTGCACCGCTGGCATGTGGTGACACCCCTCCTGCTGTATTACCGCATCTTTGGCGGCTGCATGCGTCGCAACCTGACTGGCACACAACCCAGTGTCCGACTTTACAACCTGTACAGGCTCTGCAATTACCTGTTGTTGCAGCAAAGTAAGAGCCGCGAAGCATGAAGTTGTAAACCTATTGTATAATAATCACATAATTATATTATCGTCAGCACGATTACCTAATCGTAGTGTGCTGTTTTCTCGTTTATATATCCTACCTTTGTGGGTGGTTATTGTATAGAGAAGGAAAACAAATATAAACAATATGAACAAATCCCCATTCTTAACGATGTTACAGTCCGTGCTCTTATTGTGTATAGGGCTGTGCATGAGTTTGCCCGTCAGTGCGCAGCTCAAGCAAGTGACCCAGCTCAAGAGCGGTACCTATTACCGCATCAAGACGGGTAATCACAATTCTGGGCAAACTGCGCAGCAAACCCCGTATCTGGCCGATGTGGCAGGTGTTGTCAAAACACAGGCGCTCAACACCACCTCGGGCGATGCCGACGCACAACTGTGGCTGGTGAAAGCCGTAGCCGGCAAGTCCGACTACTACACTGTGCAGAACAAGCAGACGCTGAAATATCTGCAAGGCACCAACGATAACGCTTCGCAGATAACGACCGTTGACGCCGCGACCGAAGTCTATGTGCCCAAAAACACCAAAACGGGCGACGCCCGCACATGGTTCAACATCATGACCAGTGCCAGTGCCGCTTATAGCTATAATTGGCGCGGCGACAACACCGTGCGCGGTTGGCAGCCAAATGACGGCGGAACGACGGGTTTGACAGGTTCGGAGTGGGGCTTTGTACACGACTATACCGAGGCTGAAATTGACGAGGAGCTTGCCGCTTTGGGCCAAGTGCGCCCCGTGACAGGTGACAAAGTGTATCGCATATTCAACTATTCGAGCAAGTTTGCCACAAATACGCTCCATGAGTACAACGGCATGCTGGGCAGTGTGACCGATGGCACCGAAACCGATGCGCAGTATTGGCAACTCATCGACCAGGGTGACGGCACCATAGCCTTGCAAAACCTTATGACGGGCCACTATGTGCAGTCACTCAATGGTACGAAAAACGTGCAGTTCAAAATGGGTACCCAGGCTTATGGTTTCAGCATTGGCATGAGTTATTACGCCAATGCATACGACATAGCCGATACAGAATCGGGTGGCAGCACGTTAGGCCTGAACTGTACAGACAAGCCCAATGGTGCCATATACAGCTGGACAACGTGTGATGGCACAAATGACTTCAACTCGCTGTGGGTGTTCAAGCCTGCGGGGCTGACAGACGCCCAGATAGCCACCATCAAGGCCAAGCGCGCCAACTATGTAAAGGACGACTATCTGACCGATTTGCTGCAATATGGCAAGATGCGCATCAAGTCGCGCCGTGCTGTAGATGCTTCGTTAATGCCTTATGTAACAGACATTACAGGTTTGACAACCGACGATACCTCAAACGGCACCTGCCGCATGCGCGCTGCCCTGACTGATGCCAGTGAGGCCAACCGCCAGGTGTGGATAGCCGAAAAAACCAGTGACGGAGGCTACACCTTCCGCAATTACTATACGGGCAAGTACCTCAACTATACCAATACGGGCGAAGCCCGCACCTTCTACATACGCTACAATCCCGACAATACTGACAGCCAGTACTATGTGCATCTGTCTGATCAAAACAATTTCTCAGACAAAGGCCTGCACTATCAAGTGTATGGTGATGTGGTGATGGGCTGGAATGTCAATTCCGGTGACTTTGCGGGCTGCGACTGGTTGTTCGAAAAGGTAGACGACTTGACAGATGATGTAGTGCGCAATCACTTTGATGCACAGAACAACCGCTTGACAGCAGTGCCCGACGCCAACCAATGGGTGACCCTGCGCGATATATATGGCACCGTGATGGCCGAAAATCTTGCTACGGGCCAGGGTGACGCCGCCACGTATAATGCAGCGAAATTTGGCCAATACTGGCGTTTCGTGCCAGTTGAGGGCAAGGAAGGCTATTATCAGTTGCAAAATGCCCTGACGCAGCACTACATGAATGCTGCGGCCTTCAACGCGCGCAACTATGTGACGGAGAACGAAACCGATGGTGGTTTCAAGGTGGCCCAGGTAAGCAGCTTCTCGCGCTTCTCTACCCACTTCGACATAACCCTCAATCAGCAGCCCACGCATGCACTGCACAGTTCGCAGGGGCGTATCGTGGTGTGGAACAGTTATGCCAGCGACCGCTCAAGCGCTTCGGTGTGGAGCATTGAGGCAACCAGCTTTACAGACGACGAACTGGCTGCCGCACGCCAGGAGTATCTTGCCAACAATGGCGAATTGGGCAATGCCGATACTTATAACACAGCTCTCGCCACCTTCTTTACCGATGCCGCATGCACCCAGTTGGCCAGCGCATACCAAAGCATGACCGACAACGAGCTCAAGCAGGCCATGAACACGGCCGGCATTACCTCATCAGTACTGCAGGACATGGCGCTCAAGGTAAAGAACAACTCGTGGGCCAAGTGGGAGAAAATATTCCGCGTGCGCAACATTGAGCCATACACCAATCCCGACACATGGAACAGCATTCTTAAGATAGGCTATCCCTACAGCTACCTCAGCAACCCGACGGGCATTTGGGGCAAACTCAACCAATTGGTTTACGTGTTTGTGGGAGCCGACATTCCCGAAGGCAGCACCGTCAACCTGCGTGCTGTGACCAAAACCGACAGCCAGGGCAACAGCACGCAGCTCAAAAAGGGACTCAACATTGTGCGCCTCGACGATGCCTCGGCCCTGTACGTACACTACGAGGTAGCCACGAGCGATGCCGCCAACTCAAAGAAGTGGCGCGACTATCCCGACATTCCCGTCCACATCGAGGGTGGTGAGGTAGACGGCTACTTTGATGCCACACGTGCCGGCATCGACACCGACGAGGCATGGCAGCAGATGGTGAAGGACGGCCTCTTTGTTAAGCCTTTTGCCATGATGAAGGGCACCAACGTCATTTACCAGATGAACTGCGATTCGACCAAAAATATCATTCCCGTAAAGATGCGCGAGATAGTAGACTTTTGGGACTGGATGGTGGGCGTGCAGCACAGCATGATGGCTGTAAACGAGTATAAAGACCGCTGGCGCAACATGCTCGGTTTCTACTCAGTTACTTACAACTACATGTTCGCCTCAAGCTATGGCACCTATTACAATGAGAGTACGCTTGGCGAAATTCTCAACTACGACAAAATGTCTGTGGGTGGTGGTTCGCTCTGGGGGCCGGCCCACGAGGTGGGACACAACCACCAGGGGCTGATCAACATGATTGGCTGTACCGAAATATCAAACAACCTCTTTGCACAAGCCGTGGTACACCAAAACGGCAGGACCTCAACCCGCCTCCAGCATCGCAAATTCCGTGATGTGGCCAACCTCTACGCTGCAGGCACAAGCTGGCACGACTACAATCTGTGGGACCGCAACACCATGTACCTCAAGCTCTACCTCTACTACGAGGTGGCAGGCCATTATCCCGGCTTCTGTAGCGAACTCTTCCGTCAGCTGCGCAAGGATCCCCTCAACCACGGCAGAGGCTCGCAGCAAAATCCCATACCGGCCTCGGAGGACTTTCTGAAATTCGCCGTCAAGGTGTCAGATATAGTGAAGGAAGACCTCTCAGAGTTCTTCCAGGCCTACGGCTTCTTCGTGCCGTTCAGCACCCGCGTCATTGGCGACTACGGCAACTATTACACCGTTTGTACGCAGGAGATGATTGATGCCGCCAAGGCGCACATGAAGCAGTACAGCAAGCCCAAGGGCAACCTGCTCTTTATTGAGAACCACATCAAGCACGAGCCAGCCCAGGACCACGACGGCAATTATCTGTACGACAAGTCAGGTAACCTCATACTGCGCACCGATTTTGACACCGAAGATGCAGTAGGCAAGTGCGGCGATGTAGGCTCATACTCCGACTTCACTGCCGGCCACTACGCCTCGGGCTACACCTACACCCGCCGCGACAGCACCCTCACCATGAAGGGCGAGGGCGCAGTAGGCTACAAGGTGTACGACAATGAGGGCAACCTGCTCTACTTTGCCAACACCAACACCTTCACTCTGCCGCAAAGTGTGGTCAAAGCTCTGGCCGCCGACGGCAAGAGCATGGTAGTAAAGGTAGCACAGCCCGATGGCACAGACGTTACTCTGCCCGCACCGGGTGCCACCACCTACACGCTCAAGGTGTACCATGCCGACGCCTTGTCTGCCGACAAGAGCAACACCGTCTACACCGATGGCACAGCCGCCACACTGCCCACCCTTGAGGGCAATGCCCTGGCCTACATACAGCCCACCTCCAACGCCTTGCCTGCCACCCTGACCGAGACAGCCAACATCGTTGACGCCGCCACTGCCACCGCGCAGAATGTAGTCATCACCGACAAGGCCGACTTCTACGCACCCACCGACTTCACGGCTGCCACACTCACCTACAACCGCCAGAACACGGCCGGCTACAACAGCGTGTGCCTGCCCTTTGCCACCGAACCTGCCGACTTTGGCACGGGAGCGATAATTGAGCTGTTCAGTGCCCTCACCACCGGCACCGACGGAGCGGAGGCACTGCAGTTCATAGCCGTTAACGGCGAACAACCCGCAGGTCAGCCCTGCCTGGTATATAGCCCCGACAATGTGACCGAATGGCAAATAACCAAGCACGATGCCGCCGTAGTAGCCAATCCGCTCAACACCCCAGCCGCCGAAGGCACACTCACAGGCACCTTTGTCAACGGCACCATAGGCGCTGGCAAGTACAAGCTCAATGCCTCAGGCACCGCCTTTGGCGTCACCACCCCGGCCGGTCGCGTCACAGCCTTCCGCTGCTACTACGCCCCGTCAACTGCGGCCTCGCAGCGCGCCCTGCAGGTCATCCATGCCGACGGCACCGTTACAGCCCTACCCAGTGCCCCTGCCGGCACCCCCACCACCCCTGTCACCATTCACGACCTCAGTGGCCGTCGCATCAGCACCCCCGCTACCCCCGGTCTGTACATCATGAATGGCAGAAAAGTAATAATAAAGTAAACGCAACAACACCTCTATAATGAAAAAGAAACACTACGAGCGTCCCCACTCACAGGGCGTATTCCTCCACCCCGAAGGCCTCATAGCCACAAGTGGCGGCAATGGCACAACGAGCCTCCCCGTTAATCCCGATGTGGATGTGGACGATTCAGACAAAAGTCCCTCCCAATTATTTGGCACCACCACAGGGTGGGGCGGTGAAGAATAAAATAGTGCATTAGTGGAATCCCAATCTCTAATGGGGGTGACGCGTCCCGCGCATCGGGAAAAATGCAAGGCTCATACACTGAATTAAGGTTCACAGACAGCGCTAAAAACACGCCAGTCTGTGAGCCTTTGCTTTTATTCCCAACGCGGGACGAGGCTGCTGAAAAATGCCCGCGGGACGCGTCGCCCCCATTAGTGCTTGCGTCAGTAGTTGTAGCAATTTCTGTAGTGTGGAATATGTTTTTATAAAAGTAATCCTTATTGCCATGTACCTATAAAAGCAACCAGCACATTTGAGCATCGTTGAGAGGTCTGGCGGGTTATCGTGCAGCAAAGAACCATTGACAATACGAACTTTTTAGCAATGGGAATAACGTGAAAGTGGAAATTTTTATGTTTAATAAAACTATAATCACATTTTGTCAACCAAGTGAAGTGGTTTCCAAAGTAAAAATGTTATTTTTGCATTGTCTATACCCATACCGGAAGCCCCGATGGGCAGAGGTTGGGCAGACATACATATGGTAAAAGGCGTTTTTGTACGCTTTGGTTTTGACGCTATAAGAATCTCGCAAATTCAACGACAAGTCAAGAACAAAGCAACAAAGAACGTCTCATGAGGTGTATTATATACAGCCCTCATTGGCTTCGGACGATTCTGTCGTTCGTCGTCTGAGTGCATTCTATATACTTACACTGGCGTGGGGCTTTCGGCGTTGCTCGTTTCGACTTGTCGGGCAATGCGAGAGCCTTTATAGCGTGGAACGAGTGACAGAATAGGCTCCGCGCTTTTTCGTATGTATTAGTGAGTGAATTTCGTCAACAAGGGAGTCGGTTGACTTTATTGTTTACGAAATTAGAATGAATATACTACAAAACAATCCATATCGTCAGTTAGGAGTCTATTCAAACTCTCCTACAAAGGAAAGACTGGCTAACCACAATCGCATGAAAGCGTTTTTGAAGGTGGGCAAGTCTGTTTCTTTTCCTTTAGATGTGCCACAATATCTTTCATCCATTAATCGTACAGAAGCTTCAGCAGCAGATGCCGAAGCCAAACTAACCTTGCCCAAAGACCAAATTTTGTATGCTCAGTTTTGGTTTATAAAAACGAGTCCATTAGATGAAGTGGCTTTTAATCATCTTTTCGCAGGAGAAATAGAAAATGCTGAGGAAATATGGCAAAAAAGAGAATGTTTATCGGCTTTACAGAATCGTATCGTGTGTGCTTTAATACGCAATAGATACGATTCTGCCATAATGTGTGCCGAAGTTCTGTATGGAAATACACAATACCTTAACCAATTTGTATCTACAATAATTGGAACAGGTGGAAATTTTGATGTATCAAATTTGGCTTTTTCATTTCTTGATATACTTTGTGATGAAATAGGCGCGAGCAAACTTTTGCCTTTCATTACCAATAGCTCGTGGAAAGAACATATAGGAGAAAAAGCTGTTAAGCCTCTTGTAGATAGCATACAAGAGGCAATCAATATTGCTCAAAAAACCAAAGGCAAAGGTTCAAACGCAAGGCTAAATGCAGGAGAGACATTAAGGAAAAATACAAGGAATGCCATCTTGCAATTAAAAGGTTTTCTCTCCACGAAAGATTTGCAATACCAAATGATTGCAGACAAGTTGGGACTTGAAATCCTACAATGCGGAATTGACTACTTTAATGATTCTGAAGAGCCTGATGCTGCGCACAAAGCCATGAGCTTGCAGAAATATGCAAAAAGCATTGCTGTAGGACAAATGGCTAAAGATAGATGTAAAGAGAATGTTGATATTCTTCAAAGGATTATTGACAATTTACCTCCATCTGAAGTTTTTATGGAAGATAAAGCTATTCATGAGGAATTGCGTAAATATTGTTTGTTGCCAGACAAAATTTGTCATGCAGTTACGTTGTTGAATAATGCGAAGCCCCATATCCAATCTATAAAGCGTAAACTCGGAGTGTCAAATGCTTATTATCTTAAAATCTCAACCCAAATAGTGGGGAACGCTCTAAGTAATGTTATCGCTGAGGTTAATGAAGCGCAATCTATATTTAGTGCAGACAAAGACGATCCGAATGCTGCATTAGCAGCTATTCTTGGAGTTACTCATGTGAAATCTGTTTTGGAAGAAGCATGGAAAGCCACGAGAATAATGGATGGCTTTGATATGGAAGCCGATTACAAGTGTGGTAGATATAGCGAAAATCGCTCAATACTAAAAGGACTGTGTGAACAACTGGGTGTTTCTACAGCTACTTATACGCCAAGTTCATCATCCTCACGACCAACTCCGAGAAAACCTACTTCTACAGCACGCTCCAGTGCCTCAACAACAAATAGAGCATCTGCGAATACGACCTCAAGTAGCAAAAGTTCTTCAAGTTCTGACAACGGTTGCTTACTCGGTATTGTTTTTGTGATTATAGGTGCGGCTATATTGGGGACTATCACAGAAAGTGGCGGAGGAGCAGTCTTTGGAGGTATCATAGGTTTGGGAATATGGGCCAAAATATCAGACTAAAACAAAAATAAGCATGAAACATTCTTTTATTACTGCATTTATTCTATTGGGCTTTGTTGTTAGCACAGTTAGCGCAGAAAACAATTCTAAGGACATAGAAATCCTCAAAACAGAGGTAAACTCATTGAAGAACAGACAGAAGCATTTGGAGAACGAAGTCGGCACGTTGTCGTCAAAGACTTCGGATGCTGAGAAGAAAATCTCGGATTTGTCATCTCAAGATAAGAAGTTGCAATCTGTTGTGGACAGCTTGCAAGGCGTCAGCAATGCTCTTGCCGCCGCTCAGCGTGCAAACAAAAAGGAACTCTTTGAAAGCATAGGCAAAACGAACGAATTAGCTTTATCTACTGAGAGTGTACTTTCTTCGCGCACATTGTGGGGCTCTTGTGGCTTGGTCATACTACTTTTGGCTATAATTGCCACTATCTTCGCATTTTTTAAAAAGATTAAGTTAGGTACAACATCTATAGATGATGTTCGTAGAGCGCAAGAGGCATTACAAGCAGCCCAAACTAAAATGCAAGAAGAATCGGTAAAATTAGACAACCAACTCCTTGCTATTGTTCAAAAGCAACTTGATGCTTCTGTTATGTCAGCAAACAAAACAACAGGAGAACCAGACCATTCGCTTGTGGTAAAACTTGCAGATGAAATAGCAAGAATAGAGACCAACCTTTCAAAAATGGATAAATCTGTAAGAGGTTACAAGCAACTTGTTCAAGCAAAGGATCGTATGATAAACAATGTGCGTGCCAATGGCTATGAAATCATTAGTTTGCTTGGACAAGAATATAACGATGGTATGCAATTCCAAACGAGATTTGTTCCAGACGAAAGCTTACCTGAAGGCAAACGTATAATTACAGGAATGATAAAAATGCAGGTAAATTATAATGGCAAGATGATACAGCCTGCAGAAATTGTAGTAAGTCAAAACATCTAAATACTATAAAACGATGGCAAGAATCAAAATAGACTATGGCATAGACCTTGGTACGACAAACTCGGCTATAGCCAGAATGGAGAATGGTGAGTCTGTTATAAAACAGACCAAAAACGGTATGGACACATTGCCTTCTTGTGTCTATTTCTCAAAGAACAAAAAGGGTGAGCGTGCCTTGCGCATTGGCATGAAAGCAAAAGATTCTGTGTATTCTGATGCTATCACGGCTTTGAGCAAGAATGAACCTCCAAAAGAGTGTGGTTATTTGGAGTTTAAGCGTGAAATGGGCTCAGACAAGAAATATTCCAATGAGAATATGTCAAAGGAAAGTTACTCTCCAGAAGAACTTTCTGCAGAGGTCTTGAAAGAGTTGAAAAGTCTTATCAATGACGAAACAGTCAATTCTGTGGTCATTACTGCGCCTGCCATGTTTACAGCCATACAAAAGGATGCCACAATGAAAGCTGCACGTATTGCAGGTTTCAAGCAATGTGAATTGTTGCAGGAACCTATAGCTGCTTGTATGGCGTATGGTTTGTCGAGTGAGAAAAAAGATGGCAAATGGTTGGTCTTTGACTTTGGTGGAGGTACGTTTGACGCAGCTTTAGTGAAGGTCGAAGATGGTATATTGACAGTATTTGATACAGAAGGTGACAACTACCTTGGTGGCAAGAATCTTGACGAAGCTGTTGTCAATAAAATACTTATGCCAAGTTTGAAAGAGGACTATGCCCTTTCTTCATACGAAACCACGGAATGGAAGAAGAAAGCCTTAATGGATGCTCTTAAAGGTCCAGCCGAGGAACTGAGAATAGCATTGTCATTTGCTGATAGTGCAGATTATTCCACTTATGACCGCAACTCAAATCTGGGAAAAGATGACAATGGTGAGGAGATTGACCTCGAAATTACAGTTACAAAAGACCAACTGATTGAGGCTATTGACGAACAGTACCAAAAAGCGGTCAACATTTGTAAGAATCTATTGGAAAGAAATGGACTTACTGGAAAAGACTTGTCTTCACTCATACTTGTTGGTGGACCAACCTATTCGCCAATAATTCGTGACATGTTGAAAGAAGAGGTTACGCCAAATGTAGACACCAGTATCAATCCTATGACCGCTGTTGCACGTGGCGCAGCTCTTTATGCTTCCACTATTGATGCTAATATCAATGAGGCTGAAATTAAAAAGGAAGCAGCATCGGAGGTTGTATTTCTGCAAGTTGGTTATGCCTCTACATCTGTAGAGGCATCCGAATGGGTCAGTATCAGTATTGATAAGGAAAAGACTGGAAACAATTGTCCAAACGAGTTATCTATCGAATTGCAACGTGCTGATGGCGCCTGGAGAAGTGACAGAACTTCTGTAGACACAAATGGCAATGTTATTGAGGCATTCTTGCTTGAAGGCAAGCCGAACACATTTAAGGTAAAGGCTTATAATCAGCAAGGTAATGCTGTTGAGATTTTCCCTTCTGAATTTACCATTATCCAAGGTGTCAAAGTAGGTGCCGCACCTCTTCCATACAATATAGGTATAGCAGTTTATAATGACATCAAGAAGCGTGGTGTATTCTTACCAGTCAAAGGGTTGGAAAAGAACAAACCTTTGCCAGCCGTAGGTGTTGTACCTGATAGAAAAACAACACAGGCATTGCGCCCTGGAGTTTCAACAGACGTGTTGTCAATTCCTGTTTATCAAGTTTCAGGTTTAGAAGCTGAAGGAAAAACAGCTGCTTTATATACACAAATACCCTCTGTAGTTGTTACTGGTGATGACATTGAGCAGCTTATACCTGAAAAATCCAATGTAGAAATCACTTTACATGTTGATTCCTCAGAGAGGATGATAATGGAGGTGTATTTCCCTTCTGTGGACTTTACTGTAAAAAAAGAACTTGACCTAAGCAAGCGTGAGTCTTCTGAGGATGCTATTTTGTGGGTAAACAAAGAGTTGGGTTCTGCTCAAAGAAGTATAGAGGCATTGCTTTCCTCTGGTGTCTCTGTCGAAGAGTTGAATAAAGAACTTGATGCTGTAAAAGATTTAGCTTCAAGTGGTAACGACCCTATGCGTACTCAATCAAACTTAAAGGAACTTCTACGTAAGATAGAAGAACTTGATGATAGTACAGAATGGCAACGTGTAGAAAGAGAACTCCGAGAAAAATTTGACAGACTGGAGAAAGCACAAAACGACCTGGGTAATGAAAAGTCAGCTCAATTGGTCAATCAAATCCGCAGTCAAGTAGATAATGTCATTCGAGTGAAAGATGCTAAACTTGGTCGTGAAATCCTTGATCAAATCAGCAGTTTGTTTGTCCATTTGACTTTGGTATACCAGTGCATGGGACTTATCCGTGACTGTCACAATCGTTTTGGTACAATCCGTTGGAAAGATGCAACTCGTGCTCGCCAACTCGTCAACAGAGGATTGGAAGAGATAAACAATCAACCATCGGTTGATAAGCTCCATCCGATAGCATGCGGTCTTATTGACCTTATGCCGAATGAAGAAGCAGCAAATGCTGGAGGACTATTAAAATGACAAACGAAGATATATTATCACAATTTACCGATGGTGATTTGAAAAATATCATGCAAGAGTTAATTGTTGCCAATGATTCATTGGCAAACAAAGAACCTGTGTATGGTTTTCACCATAAGTTTTATGTACCGGGTTGGATTGGATTTATACAAGAATGTATCGTAGAGTCTAAAATGCAAAAGTTTGACAAACAAGTTTTCTATGCAGGTAAAGGGTATATCGACTTTATAAACTGGATAGGAGATAAAGCTGATGCTGTAGCCAAATGTTATTCAGAAATTGAAAATATGGACGAAGCGAAAAGCACTGTTTGCAAAAAACTGATTGTAGCTATTTTTGATTCGACTATAGATAATTGGGCTAAGTGCTGTCCTGAAATTGCAACATATTGCAACTTTGATTTTAATGAAAACACGAAGATTAGTCCTATAGGATGGATCCATTATAAGCTGGCTTCAATTCTACAAAAATTTGAATATCCTCAATTCGACAGTTCTTCATCAAAGGGCAGTGTTGTTTCAGTGATGAAAGCACAAGGCTATTATATAATAGGATACATTTTAAACGTAATTATTCTTGCCTGTGTTTTGGGAATAATAGGAGCGATTTTTAAATAACTATATCCATGATAAGAATTATTATTACAGTTTTAGTGTATTGTCTTGTCGGTTGGCTTCTGTGCGATATTAATCCCGACAAGTATTACACATGGTACTCCGGCATTTGGCATGGATTGTTCTTCATACCAAACTTGTTGCGTAGTTGATTCGGTGATGCTTTATATAAAGCGAACGATTACAGCACAGCATACAATGTGTGGTGGTGGATAGCGACCGTTTGGAGTTGTATAGGATTCGTCTTTGGTGGAAGTAATCAACGAGGTTAAATAATATTTATGTACTTCAAGAAGAACGATAAAATAGGTTCATACACAGTAGCGTTTCCGCATAAGCAAGGGTCTTATGCGGAAACCTATCGTGTAAAAGATACAAGTGGCAAGACCCGCTTCTTGAAACTTATCAATTACTCAAAACTCAATCGTAATCAGATTGATGATAATGGTCGAGTGATAGAGATTGAGATTGCCAAATTGTTGAAACACCATAATCTTTGTCAGTTTATAGACTCTGGCAATATGATGATGAACGGAAGTCAATATGCTTGGTTCGTTACCGATTTTGTAAGTGGAGAAACATTGTCGCAGAGAATTATCCGTGATGATGAAATCAGCGTATATGAGATAAAAACAATAGCTAAGACTGTATTATCGGCATTGTCTTTCTTGCATACGCTACCTACACCTGTCATTCATAACGAGGTAACAATACAAAACGTTTTTCTTAATCTCGTTGGGGAACTGCAAGACTTGAAACTTATTGATTTTGGTTATGCAAGATTCTTGAATCAACCGCCAGCCAAGCCAGACATGACGGAGTTGAATCCTTTTTATCTTGCGCCAGAACGATTCTCGGGTGTTTGTTCAGTTCAGGCAGACCTCTATTCTGTTGGAGCGATGATGTACCATCTTCTTTATGGAGAGTTGCCTTGGTTCTTAGATGTTTCAAGTAAGCGTGGGCAAGATGTTATCGATTCCATCTTGGCAGAACGAGACAAAGAACTTTTACTCACAAAAGAGGACAAGTATGAACTTGATGACCAATTGCTGAATGTGATAGCCAAAGCATTAAGCTATGATGCAGAAGACAGGTTTCAAAGCGCTAATGAGTTTATAAAGGCTATTGATGGAGAAGTAAAGATAGAACGCCAATCTACGAAACGTAAGATTTTATCACAACAGCAATCCGACAATACGCCAGTTCCTTCCGCTAACAAAAAGAAAGGTGAAGGTTTTGCAGCAGTTGCCGGAATGGAAGAGTTGAAGCAACAAATGCGTGAAGAAGTTATCGAACCTCTCCATAATCCCGAAGAATATCATCGCTATGGCGTAACCATACCCAATGGAATGTTGCTGTATGGGCCTCCTGGTTGTGGAAAGACATTTTTTGCAAAACACTTTGCAGAAGAGGTCGGATTCAACTTTATGTGCATCACGCCAGCTACTCTAAAGAGCCGTTATGTTAATGCTACGCAAGAGAATATTGCCAAGATGTTTCAAGAGGCAGAGGAGAACGCACCAACCGTGATTTTCATTGACGAGATGAATGAGCTTGTCCCTAATCGCGATGATGGGAATGTGCACGAAATGTCAAGGAGTGCCGTAAATGAGATGTTGGCACAGATGGACAGGACAGGAGAAAAAGGCGTATTCATTATTGGGGCGACCAACTATCCCAACATGATAGACCCTGCAATCCTGCGTGCAGGACGATTGGATAGAAAATATTACATTGGTGTGCCTGACACTGAAGCACGAATGGCATTGTTCAAGTTGTATCTGAAAGCGCGCCCTTACGATTTTGGATTAGACTATCATCAATTAGCTGATATGACACAAGGTTATGTTTCAGCTGATATACAACTGATAGTCAATGATGCGTCACGAAATGCACTTCGCCAACATAGCAAAATAACAATGGAGCTATTGACAGATGCAATTTCAAACACAACTCCTTCACTTAGCAACAATGAACTACGCAAATACGAGCGCATTCGAGCTATGATGAATGGCGAGGATGTTAAGAAGATTAATGATAGACCTCGTATAGGTTTTAACGCTTAATAAAGTGTTCAAAATTCGAGTCCCCTCACTCCTTCCTCTTCACCCAATACATAGTGCCGCGGCTGCTGCGCTTGCGCGGCACGCCGAGTTGTATCAGTTCACGCCCAAGCGTGGTGGGGGCAGCGTTGCGCACCAGGCCACGCATATCGCGCTTTAATGATTGAAATATGGCGGTGGCCGTCAACCATTCGCCGCCAGCCACATATTCTTCGCTCACCTCGTAACAACGTACAAAACACTCGCGTATGGGCGACGATTGGTAGAACAGGCGGTTGTGCTGCTGTATGGCCGCCTCCTCGGCGTGGGTAAAATAAACCGGCTCGCCCGACAACACCTCGTGTAGCAGCTGCGCGTAGAGTTGTGCATAATCAAGAGGCGTGTCGCAGTCAATCACCTCACGCACCTCCTGACAGTAAAAACGGCGGCTGCCCGAGGGGTCGGTCAGCAGGTCGTAGCGGTTGCTTGTGCCAATGAACGAGGCCACACGTGGCAGTTCGCTGAACCCGCTGGCATAGGGGCGGCGCGACTGCATGGTGCCAAGTTGCACCAGGTTCTTGAGCTTGGCGGCATGACGCTGGCTGTAACGGTCAAACTCGTCTAAGTTGACAAGTGCAAAACGCGACAAGGCCAGTTCGAGTCTGTCGTTGCCCGCCAATTCAAATTTGTCGGTGTAATAGCGGCGCAAGTCATCGGGCAGCAACATACGGCAGAAAGTGCTCTTGCGCAAGCCTTGCTCCTCGCTCACAAGCAGCGGAATCATGGCATTGCCCCCTGTGGCATTGGCCGCGGTGCTGAAAGGCGAGCCGCAAGCAGTACCCCGCCCGGCACCATACCAGCCCGCCACCATGCCGCGCAACCAGCGGTGGAACACGGTACACCATAGTGCATCGTGGCTCACACGCATGGCCAAGGGCGTCACGCGGTCGCGCCCGTCCCATGCGGGCAATGATTTCAAGTAACTTGTAAAGGGGTGGTAAGGCGTCATATAGCTTGACTCCAATATGCGGTCGACGTCGTTGTTCCACACCATGCAGCCGCGTTTGTGCAGGTCGATGACAATGGTGTTGCGCACCAGTTTGCTCACAGGCACAAAGGGCGCATCAGCATCGTTGTGATGGCGTATTTCGGCCACACGGTCCAGCACATTGTAGCGTGTGTCGTACATCTCGTCAACCATCTGCATGGCACGTTCTGTCAGGGTGCACGAGGTTTCGCACGCGCCATCTTCATTCGTGGCGTGTGGTGTGATGTCCGAGGTGTTTAGTGCTTGCACATTGTCTGCCGCAATGGGGCTGTTGGTGGCTGGGGGCTGTACAGTTGCCTCCACGCCCTGTTGCTGTGCCGCGTTTCGCTCGTCAAGTCGTTCAATCACGCGGCACGCTATGCGGTCAATCAAGGCGTCAATGCCTTCGTGCATAATTTGCTGCACAAATTGCAGCATGGTTTGTTTTGTTGTCATGGGTATTATACAATTTGGTTAGTTCAACGGCAATAGAGGGGGCCGCATTGCCGTAATTTTCAAGCATCGCAAATCAGCTGTTCTTAAATGTGAATGCAAAGATACTGCACGAGGCAGTGCAGATGCAAAAAGAGTGTACAACTTGTACACTATTTTTTGCTTCAAATGCCATTATGTGTTTCCCCTTCAAACTGTCTGCACACTGCACTTTATGGCGTAATGCGCTGATTATCAGTCGAATTTAGTGTGCATGTATCATGCAAATCAACCCACACAACCATTTGCGTCATACACTCATGCCGGGTAGTGAAAACACTTATGGGCATGAGAAATGTCAGTTGCTCCGACTGAAATTTCCCATGCCCATAAGTGTCATGCCGGGGTGCTGCTGCCCGAATGCCTTTAGCCGTGTGTTGCACGGGTGGTGTGCAGGTGGTGTGCATGCACATTAAGCATATACATACACTGCGTATTGTGTTGTAAATCAAGCGCTTTAAGCAATAAGTGCAGTGTGCAGGCAGTTTTGTGTTTTTTTTGTGTGTAGTGTGTTTCTTGGGGTGTTCAGAATTATTTTAGACTATTGCTGTGTGGTAAAGATCCGATGGGTAGGGAGTTCAAAATTGGCATCAAAAATGAGACCGTTTTTGGGGTGTTTTAAGTTGCCTGAAACACGCTGCAAAAAAACTCAAGCACCAAACACAAGCACTAATGGGGGCGACGCGTCCCGCGTCGGGATAGAGAGAAGGGAAATACGAACTATACTAAATAATAGCTGAATATTTTCCCGCGGGACGCGTCGCCCCCATTAGAGGTAGCGTTTGGTGCTTGAGTCCGTTTGCA